>Ga0302325_10014055_pt1 | contig 17054 bp, 15 predicted proteins | sample Palsa_T0_2_FD_201948 | JGI IMG/M metagenome (GOLD analysis project Ga0302325, IMG submission 201948) | Peat permafrost microbial communities from Stordalen Mire near Abisko, Sweden - Palsa_T0_2 | ecosystem: Environmental > Terrestrial > Soil > Palsa > Peat permafrost | place: Sweden: Abisko... | reverse complement strand
GCCGTCACGGGCCAGCCGCGCGTCGCCGACAGAAAGTCACGCGGAAACCAGGGCATATACGGTAGCCGGCGTTCGCTTTTCACGGGCCTACTTCCGGGCGACGACGCTAGTTGTCTGTGCAGAGCGGCGTGACGTCGGCGTTGTGGGCGTCCCGCGTCATCGGCTTGCCGCTGTTGGCCGCGAGCGGCGAATCAGCTCAGAGCCGTGGATATAGGAGCGCGTGCCATCCTTAATGACGGCCAAAAGTCCGGCTGTGATGTCGTTATAGGTCTTGCTCCGAGACTGAGCTAATAGCGCGGACGCGGTCCGAATATCGTATCGGCGATTTTTATCAATAACGGCCGGTACAACCGCGTGTTGCGCATGCGGTGGATTCTTATTCACAGGGGTGGACTCCATCTAAAAACAAAGATGGATATCTAGTTACAAGAAACTAGACTGTCAAACGTGCCGATTACTAACTAAATCATTGGTTTTAGCCTTATTTTTCAGTGTTTTCGGATAGTTACAAAAAAATTCTACCATTTGTCTTATTCTAGCGACGAAAATATATTTTCGGTCTATAGGAGTTCCACCTTCATCAGCCGTTCTCGCAGTGGACCTTCAGATAGGTGGCCGTAATTTTTTTGAATCATCGCGAGGCTCGTGCCGCAGAGTTTCGCGACATCCAGCGTATTCATGCCGTCGTTCAGGCATTGAGAGATATGGCTATGACGCAGGGCGTATAGGTGCGTGCCGGGCGGCAGCTTTGCTTCCTTCGCCGCATCGCGAACGAGCGCATCCCAATCCGAGTGCTTCCAAGGTTTGCCATCATCGCGAACAAATAGGAACGCAGACGGCAGTTTGGATTCTGCAAGTTTCGTAAAGAATGCGAGCGATGCATCCGATAGAGGAATTGTCCTTGCGCCGGTCTTGCCGGTGAAGCTCATCGTTTTCAGACGCGCGTCGAACTGACTGCGCCGAGCGCTAGTCAGCTCGCCAGCTCTTGCGCCGGTGAGGATGACTGCCTCAATGAGATGCCGCACGTTACCTTTCGCGGCGTCAAGTAGGGCGCGGCGCTGCTTCAAATCGAGAAACAACTCGCGACGGGAACCCTTGATGCTCTTGAGCGGCCTGACATCTTTCCACTCCTGAACCATCGTCGCTGGTATTTGCCGATTTCTGACGGCGAGGTTGAGTGCAGCGCGAAGTGTTCGGAACTTTCGTTCCTTCGTATCGGGCACGCCGCTTGAGCGCTCGCGCCAGTCCGTAAGGTGCGGTGTGCGCACCTTCAGCAGCGGGCGGCTCCCCAAGGCGTCGTCGTAAACGTTCGCCTCGAACTGCACGTCTGCATCGTGTGCAGTTTGTTCCCCCTTTTCGCGGCGGCGGTCTTTTACGTACTGCTTGCAGGCGTCAGTGACAGTGATGACGTCATCGGTCACGCAGCCCAAGTCCTGAAGCGCCGCCCACTCGGTGATTCGCACGACAACTTCGTCATATTCGCGCGCACTCGTATCTCGAGGCCACAGCGATTCCGTAAGGTGTTTGCCGGTCTCAGCATCAAATAAGCGGCCGAGCCATGTGCCTTCGATAGCGCCGACTTCGCCGGTCTTCCGAAAACCAACGTGCAGCCCTGCGCGAATCGGCTGCGACCAGTAGGGTTCGCGACGGGCCGTTAGACTGCGTCGAACGGTGACTTTGTGCAGTTCGTGGGACATATGACGGCGAGCATTGTACGGATGATGTACGGATATAGCGGCATGGACATCGAAATACAATGGTGAGTATAAAGTCTTACTATTCAGATAGTTACTGGACTGTCAATAGACGGCAATGGATGCCAAAAACACCCTCCTAAGGCGGGGGTCGCCCGTTCAAATCGGGCCGGGGACGCCATCCGCGAGCAACTTCTGCGAAGCAAGGCGCGCACTGTGATACGGCTCACACACTTGCTCTCAGCGCCCACACCCGGCACCGCTAAAATACCCTTGGTGTCGATAAAAACGGACAATACATAATGGCACGCAACTCGCGGCAGATCCCGGCAGCGCAGAGCAGCGCCGAACGTCGTGCCGCCGCGGATAGGCGCACACGCACTCTGCGCGCGCTCTTGTATGGCAGCTTGAAGCCTCGTCGTTACGATGCGCGCCGCGGTACCGACGCGGGATTCGCGGCTGTGGATTGGCATCAGTCGCGCTGGCTTGCCGTGGCGCTCTTGATCGTCGTCCTGTCGTGCGCAGATGCTTTTTTTACCTTGATCCTCCTGTCCGACGGCGCCGACGAGGAGAACCCTGTCATGGCGACGATCTTGGACGGCGCGCCGCACTGGTTCGCACTCGCGAAAATCGGCCTGACCTCCGCGGGGGTCATCCTTCTCACTGTGCTCGCGCGTACGCGCGCGTTCGGGCGTATCCCGGTGGGCTTGGTCTTGTACAGCGTGCTCCTCGGTTATGCGACGCTGGTCGCGTATGAGTATTGGCTGTGCGATCATCACCTACTCGGGCCATGAGTCTTGAATCCACACCTCTCTACGCCGGCAACGCCGACTTCCTAGACACGCTCTACGAGCAATATCAGCGTGATCCGGCGAGCGTTGCAGCGCGCTGGCGCGCGCTCTTCGACAGCTGGGGAGCGCCGCTGCCGGCCGATCTCGCCGCTACGCGGCCAGTGCCGCGCGCAGCAGCCAGCGCGCCCGCACCGCACCCGTCGGGCGATGGCACCGCCGGCGCCAAGCAGGCTGCCGTCTCGCGCCTCATCCAGATCTGGATCAACCGCGGTCATTTACTCGCCAAGCTTGATCCTTTGGGTCTGATGCAGCGGCCGCGGCCGCGCGTGCTTGATCTTGACTATTTCGGCCTTACGCCGGGCGATCTTGACAGGGAGTTCTTTACCGGCAGCCGCACCGCAGCGATCCCCAGGCAGATGAAGCTGCGCGACATCCTGGCACACCTGGAGCAGATCTATTCAGGACCCATTGGCGCCGAATTTGCCCATGTTTCGGACTCTCACGAGCGTCTGTGGCTGCAGGATGAGTTCCAGGCTGGTCGTGTCGCTCAGATTTTCAGCGTCGCGGAGCAGCGCGATCTGCTGTGGCAGCTGACGATGGCCGAGGGCCTCGAGCGCTACCTGCATACGAAGTACGTGGGTCAAAAGCGCTTCTCGCTTGAGGGCGCGGACGCGTTCATCGCCTTGCTCGACGACCTCATTCAGCACGCAGGCGTCGCGGGCGTTGAGGAGGTGGTGATCGGCATGGCGCACCGCGGGCGGCTTAATGTGCTCGTGAACGTCCTTGGCAAATCCCCTTCGGTCATGTTCTCGGAGTTTGAGGGCCAATCCGAAAGCGCCCCCGCGCGCGGCTCGGGCGATGTGAAGTATCACAAGGGCTTCTCGGCCGACCTGCGCACCACTGCCGGCAACGTGCATGTCGTGCTCGCCTTCAACCCCTCGCACCTGGAGGTCGTAAACGCGGTGGTTGAAGGTTCGGTACGCGCTCGTCAGGAGCGCCGCGGCGATGTGCGCGGCGAGCGGGTACTACCGGTCCTGGTGCACGGCGATGCCGCTTTTGCCGGCCAAGGCGTCGTGATGGAAACTCTGCAGCTCTCGCAGGCACGCGGCTTCTACACCGGCGGTACGATTCATCTCGTGATCAACAATCAGGTGGGATTCACAACCGCCGACCCGTGCGATGCGCGCTCGACCATCTATTGCAGCGACGTCGCCAAGATGCTTGAGGCACCCATCTTTCACGTCAACGCCGACGACCCGGAGGCGGTCGTGTTTGTCACGCGTCTGGCGCTCAAGTATCGGGTGCAGTTCCACAAGGACGTGGTCATCGATCTTGTGTGCTACAGGCGTCACGGTCACAACGAAGCTGACGAGCCGGCTGCCACGCAGCCTTTGATGTACAAAGCGATCCGCCAGCACCCGACCGCGCGCGCGCTGTATGCGCAGCGACTCATCAAGGAAAGCGTGCTCACTGAAAGCGATGCATCGGCGATGGTCGAGCAGTACCGGCAAGGGCTCGATGAAGGTCGCCCGCAGGCACGCGCTTCACTGGGCATGATCGGCAACAAATACACCGTCGACTGGAGCGCTTACTCCCAGGTCGACTGGACGGAGCGCGTGCAGACTGCTTTGCAGATGCGGCGCCTGCGCGCGCTCGGGCAGCGGATCGTGAGTATCCCCGAAGGATTCACGCTGCATCCGCGCGTCGCCTCGGTGATGAGCAATCGGGCGCGCATGATCGCAGGAGAGCTGCCGCTTGACTGGGGCTGTGCTGAGACGCTTGCGTACGCGGCGCTCCTGGAGGATGGCTTCGCCGTGCGCCTGAGCGGCCAGGACAGCGCCCGCGGCACCTTCTTCCACCGCCACGCCGTGCTGCACGATCAGAACAGCGACCGCACGTACATTCCCCTACAGCACGTAGCCGAGCGCCAGCCGCGTTTTGAGGTCATCGATTCGGTGCTCTCGGAGGAGGCCGTCATGGGCTTCGAGTATGGCTATTCGACGACGGAGCCTAATGCGCTTGTGATTTGGGAAGGCCAGTTCGGCGACTTCGCCAATGGCGCTCAGGTCATCATCGATCAGTTCATTAGCTCCGGCGAAGCCAAGTGGGGCCGGATGTGCGGTCTTACGCTATTTCTGCCGCATGGCTATGAAGGGCAGGGGCCCGAGCATTCCTCGGCGCGCCTGGAGCGATTTCTGCAGCTGTGCGCCGAGTCGAATATGCAGGTCTGTGTGCCTTCGACGCCGGCGCAGATGTTTCACGTGTTGCGGCGGCAAATGCTGCGCCACTTCAGAAAGCCCCTCATCCTGATGACGCCGAAGAGCCTGCTGCGGCATGAACTGTCGGTGTCCCCCTTGCAGGATTTCACGCGCGGCGGGTTCAATGCCGTGATCGGCGAGATCGACGACATCGCAGCCGACTCCGTGCGCCGCATCGTATTCTGCGCCGGCAAAGTCTACTTTGACCTCCTGAAGGGGCGACGCAGGGAGGGCTTGGGCGAAGTTGCATTGGTGCGTATCGAACAGCTGTACCCTTTTCCGGGTGACGAATACGCGGCGATTTTGCGTCGCTACCCGAACGCGCGTGAGATCGTTTGGTGTCAGGAGGAGCCGCAGAATCAGGGAGCCTGGTATCAGATCCGTCACCGCCTGCAGGAGTTTGCCGGCGCGCGCCGCGAGGTGCTGTACGCCGGCCGCGCTTCGGCCGCCGCACCCGCCACAGGACTCATAAAAGTGCACGAGTCCGAACAGCAGGGGATCGTGCAGGCGGCCTTGCACGCCAGTGCCGCGGATAGTGAGGCGGCGGAGCCGGTACCCGCGCCGCCCGCCGCTGCCCTGAGGAAGAGCTCATGACCACCGAGATCCGCGTTCCGCAGCTTCCCGAGTCGGTCGCCGATGCGGTGATTGTCGCGTGGCACAAGCAGCCCGGGGATGCGATCCGCCGCGATGAGAATCTCGCGGACCTGGAAACCGACAAAGTCGTGCTGGAGGTTCCGGCGCCCATGAACGGGGTCATGCGTGAAATCTCGGCCGCCGCCGGCACCACGGTGACGAGTGGCCAGTTGCTCGCGATTATCGACGCGGCCTCTGCAGCAGCGCCGGCCGCCGCACCGCAAGCGCTGCGCGCGGCCGCTCCGGCAGCGCTTCCCGCCGCCGCTGAGCCAGCTGCCGCCAAAACCGATGACGGTCGATTAAGCCCCTCGGTGCGACGCCTCGTGGAGGAGAACCGGCTCGATCCCACCGCCATCGCTGGCTCAGGACGCGATGGACGCGTGACCAAGTCAGATGTCGTCGAATTCCTGGATAAAAGGAAATCGGTGGCCACTGCGGCACCCGTTTCCGAGCCGCCCCGCGCGGCCCCCGCGGCGGCTGCGCGGCCTGCGCCCGTCGCGGATACGGCGAGCGCGCGCCCCGCCGCGCGCACGGCGCGCGCCGAGAGGCGTGTCGCGATGACGCGCCTGCGCCAGCGCATCGCGGCACGCATGGTCGAGGCCCAGGCTTCTCAGGCGCTACTCACCTCGTTCAACGAAGTCGATCTCACCGCGGTGCAGGAGCTGCGCGCGCGCTACAAGGACAGCTTCGAGAAGACGCACGGCGCCAAACTCGGGTTCATGTCCTTCTTCGTCAAGGCGTCGATTGAGGCACTCAAGCGCTTCGCCATCGTCAACGCATCCGTCGATGGCAACGACATCGTCTATCACGAGTACTACGACATCGGCGTCGCAGTCTCGACCGAACGTGGACTCATGGTGCCTATCGTGCGCGACGCGGACCTGAAGAGTTTTGCCGAGATCGAGCGCGAGATTTCCGGTTACGCTGCGCGCGCGCGCGACGGCTCGATGGCGCTCGAGGACCTCACCGGAGGCACCTTCACGCTGACCAACGGCGGCGTATTCGGTTCTCTCATGTCGACACCCATTGTGAATGCGCCGCAGAGCGCCATTTTAGGTATGCACAAGATCCAGCAGCGGCCGATGGTGGTGGGTGCTGAGATCCTCGCGCGCCCCATGATGTATCTGGCGCTGACCTACGATCATCGCATCATCGACGGACGCGACGCGGTGCAGTTTCTCGTCGCGGTCAAGGATTATCTGGAGGATCCTGGCCGCATGCTGTTGCAGATCTAAGCGGGAAGAATCTATGTCCGACTCATTTGACGTCGTCGTGATCGGCGGGGGTCCGGCCGGCTATCCGGCGGCGATCCGTGCCGCGCAAAACAAGCTCACCGTCGCCTGCATCGATGAGTGGAAGAATCGCGAGGGCCTACCGGTATTTGGCGGCACGTGTCTCAACGTCGGCTGCATCCCATCGAAGGCGCTGCTTGAGTCCTCCGAGCTCTATCACCGTCTGCGCGAGGAGTTCGCCGTCCACGGCATCCGCACCACGGGTGCGAGTTTTGACGTCGCGCAGATGCAGAAGCGCAAGGGCGGCATCATCAAGGCGAGTACGCAGGGAATCCTCGCGCTCTTCAAGGCGAGCGGCGTCACGCCGCTGCAGGGCCACGGCAAGCTCCTGCCCGGACGGCGCGTGGAGTTCACCGCACACGACGGCGCCAAGCGCGAACTGGCTGCGAAAAACGTCGTGCTCGCTTCGGGCTCGGTGCCGATGGAGCTGCGCTCGGCGCCGTTCGACGGCAAATACATCCTGGACTCCTGCGGCGCTCTCGACTTGGAGGCGGTTCCCAAACGGCTCGGTGTCATCGGCGCCGGTGTCATCGGCTTGGAACTCGGCAGCGTCTGGCGCCGTCTCGGCAGCGAGCTCACCGTACTTGAGGCACTGCCGGAATTTCTTCCGATCGTCGATCAACAGGTCGCGAAGGAGGCGCTGCGGCAGTTCAAGAAGCAGGGGTTTGATATTCGTCTCGGCGCGAAGGTGACGGGCGCGAAAATTCAAGGGGATGCCGTCACCGTGACCTACAGCGACGCGCAGGGTGAGCAGTCCCTCACGCTCGACAAGCTGATCGTTGCGATCGGGCGACGCCCGTTCACGCGCGATTTATTGGCGGCCGGTACGGGCGTCGAGCTCGATGAGCGCGGCTTCATCAAGGTCGATCAGGAGTGCCGCACCGGGGTTGAGGGCATTTGGGCCGTGGGCGACTGCGTGCGCGGACCGATGTTGGCTCACAAAGGTAAGGAGGAGGGCGTCACGGTCGCGGATCTCATCGCTGGGCATTTTGCGGAGGTCAACTACAAGACCGTCCCGTCCGTCATCTATACGGCGCCGGAGATTGCCTGGGTGGGTTTGACCGAGGAGCAGGTGAAGGCAAGCGGGCGGGCCTACAAGGTCGGCGTCTTCCCGTTTCTCGCCAGCGGCCGCGCGCGCGCGATGGAGCAGACTTCTGGTTTCGTGAAGCTGATCGCGGCCCAGGACGACGATGAGATCCTAGGAGTGCATATCATCGGTCCGCTCGCGGGCGAACTCATCGCCGAAGCGGTGCTCGCCATGGAGTACTCGGCCAGCAGCGAGGATCTGCAGCGCACGATGCATGCGCATCCGACGCTCGCAGAAGCGCTGCACGAGGCGGCGCTCGCCGCCGACAGGCGCGCCATCGATTTCGTGAATCGCTAGCGCGCCGGGCGCAGCCGCCCGGATATTTCGGCCTCCGCCTCGGCCGTCCACGCGACCCGCAGCACGCGCTCAGGTTTGAGGGCGCGCATGCGCGCCAAACTTGCGCAGTCGCCGCGATGGATGGTGACGCCGCGCACCAGGGTGACGTATCCCATGATGGCCTGCGGGCGCGCGGGTCCGCAGCAGCGCGCAAGCGTCATCGGCAGATCTCCCACGCCTTCAATCTCGATGCCCGCACGCGCGCGGTTCTTGGCGCGTGCGGCAGCTGGCGGCGCAGGGCGCGCGGGCGCGGGCGTTGCGACGGGCTCGACACGCGCATCGGACGCTGCGGGCTCGAGCTTGCGGAACCACGAGCGCACCTTCGCGCGGCTGCGCGCCGAGGCGAGATATCCCTGGTCGCGCGCGAGCCAATCACGGCTGGGTGCGGGTTCCTTGCCGACGATGATCTCGACGATCTCGCCGTTGCGCAGTGCGTAGGTCAGCGGCACGATGCGGCCGTTGACCTTGGCGCCGCGGCAGCGATGCCCAAGTCCGGTGTGCACGTGATAGGCAAAATCAAGCGGCGTCGCGCCGCGCGGCAGATCGATGACTTCGCCCTTGGGAGTGAGGGCGTAGATGCGATCCGTGAAGAGCTCGGCGCGCATGCGCTCGAGGAAATCGCGCTCCGCATCCTGCGCGGCAACGGGCTCGAGCAGGCGCCGCACCCATTCGATCTTGCGTGCGTAATCCCTGTCGCGCGGACCGCCTTCCTTGTAATGCCAGTGAGCGGCGACACCCAGTTCGGCCTGCTCGTGCATCTCGCGCGTGCGAATCTGGATTTCAACGCTCATCTCTTGCGGGCCGATCACCGCCGTGTGAATCGAGCGATAGAGATTCTCCTTTGGCGTTGCAATGTAGTCGTCGAACTGCGCCGGGACGTTGCGCCAGCGCCCGTGTACGACGCCCAAGGCTGCATAGCACTCGGGGACGGTGGTCACGACGATGCGCACCGCGCGCACGTCAAAGAGCTCATCGAAGCCGAGCCCCTTCGTGCGCATCTTGCGGTATATGCTGTAGATGTGTTTGGGCCGTCCATAGATCTCAGCTTCGATGTGCGCGGCATCAAGCTCGGTGCGCAGCTGCGCGCACAGCGCCACGATGTACTGCTCGCGATCGGCGCGCCGTTCTTTGAGCGCCGCTGCGATGCGCCGGTATTCGGCGCCTTCGAGATGCCGAAAAGCCAGATCCTCAAGCTCCCATTTGATCTGCCACACGCCAAGGCGGCTCGCAAGCGGCGCGAATACCGCGCGCGCCTCAAGTGCGAGCCGTTCGCGCTCGGGGACTTCGAGGGCGGACGCATGGCGCACCCGCACCAGGTGCTCGGCAAGCCGCGCGAGGACGAGCCTGGGGTCGCTTGCAACCGCCAGCAACATCTTGCGCACTGTCTCCGCCTGCTGTGGGCCGAGCCCCTGTGCTGCCGACCAGTTTCGCGGCAGCCCAAGCTCGCCAAGCTCCTGCAGCTCGGCGGCGGTAGCGGCGGCTTGCGGCGTCACCAAGCGTGCAAGCTTCTCGACACTCAGACTCGCTGAGTGCAGAGCGGGGCGCACGAGAACGGCATGCGCAAGCTCCTCGGTGTCGGTGAGGGCGCCAATGATGTGCGCCGCTTCAACACCCAGGATGAGCGGCGCTGCTGCGCCGCTGCTCGCAACCTCGATCGCCGCGGCGGCGCGCGCGATGGAATCGCGAATCCATTGTGGGCAGGTCAGTACGGTTTCCACGACGTGCCGTGAGTTCCTGCGGAGCCTTGCGGCGTGTCGCGTGCCGCGATGTGCCGCCGTGATCTGATGCGCGATCCAACAGGATAGCGCTACTATCGGCGGATCGATACAATGCCGCGGTCGCTCCGCCGAACAGACTGTGAACGCGGATTCATGGCTTTCGGGGAATCCCGTCCATTCAAGGAGGGGAAGATGTCAAAGCGCTTGTCGACACCGCCGCCGCCGACGTGAGCATTGAGCGAGTTCGGTTTGAAGGGTATGGTCCCGGCGGCACTGCAGTGATCGTCGACTGCCTCACCGACAACCCCGGGCGTGCTGTCGCGAAGCTGCGTCATGTATTCAGCGAACACGGCGGCAGCATGGGTGCTCCAGGGTCGGTGGCCTATCTCTTTAAACCGGTTGGGCGCATGAGCTATCCGTCCGCAACCGATCTGCCGGGTCTGCGTGGGCTCGCTTTTGATGCCGGAGCGGAGGACATTGTCGTGGCGGCCGACGGGTCGCTCGATGTGCTGACAGATCCGTGGGAGTTTGACGGCGTGCGCGCACGGCTCGAGTCCGCAGGATTCGTGCCGGCGCACTGCGACGTGACCGAGCGTGCGTCGGTCGCGGTGCCCGTGACAGGCGCCGCCGCCTTCGACATGCTGCGGCTGCAAAAAGCACTGCGAGAGCTTGAGGAAGTACAGAGCGTCTATACCAATGCCGAGATACCCGACGAGGTTGTGGCGCAGCTTTGAACCGGCGGCGCCGGCCATGCGTGTGCTGCCGGTCGCGAGTTTGCGCATTCTCGGGCTTGACCCGGGGTCGCGGCGCACGGGGTTTGGCGTGATCGATTGCCAGGGCCCCGACAATGTCCATTTCACACATGGCTGCATCAGCGCATCCGGCACCACTCTGCCTGAACGCCTGCGCGTTATTTTCGAAGGAGTGCGCGAACTGGTGTCGCTGCACCGCCCTCAGGAGGTGGCAGTGGAGCAGGTATTCGTCAATCGCAATGCCGATAGCGCCCTCAAGCTCGGTCAGGCCCGGGGCGCGGTGCTGTCGGCGCTGCCGCAGGGGCTGCCGATCTTTGAATACGCGCCGCGCACGATCAAGCTTGCGGTGGTGGGCTTCGGCGGCGCAGAGAAGCACCAGGTTGCGCACATGATCCGTGCGCTCTTGCGGCTCGAAGGACGCATTGCGGCGGATGCTTCCGATGCGCTTGCGATCGCCGTATGTCACGCGCATTCGCGGCGCCTGCGCGAGCTCATGCGATGATTGGCTCGCTGCGCGGCCGCATTGCCGCGAAGACGCCGCCGCAACTCATGATCGATGTGGGTGGCGTGGGCTACGAGCTGGAGGCGCCAATGTCGACGTTTTTGCATCTGCCGCCCGTCGGGCATGAAGTAAGCCTGCTCACGCATTTGGTGGTGCGCGAGGATGCGCAGATGCTGTACGGATTTGCCACGCAAGATGAGCGGCATCTGTTCCGCAATCTGCTGAAGGTGTCGGGGGTGGGCCCGAAGATCGCCCTCGCGCTCCTCTCGGGAATCAGTGTCGAGGCGTTCGCGCAGTGCGTCCTCAACAAGGATGTCGCCGCGCTCATCCGTGTTCCGGGAATCGGCCGCAAGACCGCGGAGCGGCTGTTCGTGGAAATGCGCGATCGCGTCGCGAACCTGGAGGGCGCGCCGGGCATGGCGCGCATCGATGCCGCGACCCCCGAGTCGGAGGCTCTCGGGGCTCTCATCGGGCTTGGCTACAAACCCGCCGAGGCGGCCCGCTTGCTGAAGGGGCTTGAGTCCGGTGTGCACACGACCGAAGAGCTGATCCGCCGCGCGCTGCAGGGCGCCGCGCGCGATTAGGGAGACAGGCACCATGATCCCAGCCGAACGCGTGATCGACGTTGCCGCAAGCGGCGAGGACGAAGCGGTGGAGCGCGCCATCCGTCCACGCCGCCTCGCAGAGTACGTCGGCCAGATGCAGGTGAAGGCGCAGCTGGAGATCTTTTTGGGTGCGGCGCGCCAGCGCGCCGAGGCGCTCGATCACGTGCTGATCTTTGGCCCGCCGGGACTTGGCAAGACGACGCTGGCAAACATCATCGCCACTGAGCTCGGCGTCAATCTGCGCCAGACCGCAGGTCCGGTGCTCGAGCGGCCGGGTGATCTGGCGGCCATCCTCACAAACCTGCAGCCGCGCGACGTGCTCTTCGTGGATGAGATCCACCGGCTCTCCCCGGTCGTCGAGGAGGTACTCTACCCGGCGATGGAGGACTACCAGCTCGATATCATGATTGGCGAGGGCCCCGCGGCGCGCTCCATCAAACTCAATCTGCCGCCCTTCACACTCATCGGCGCGACGACCAGAGCCGGACTTTTGACCTCGCCGCTGCGCGATCGATTCGGCATCGTGCAGCGCCTGGAATTCTACGGCGTCGAGGATCTGGAACGCATTGTCACCCGTTCGGCCGCCATCCTGAAGACGCCGATCGATGCCGCCGGTGCTCAGCGCATCGCCGAGCGCGCGCGCGGCACGCCGCGCATCGCCAACCGCCTGCTGCGCCGGGTGCGCGACTACGCGCAGATGAAGGGCGATGGACGCATCGATGAGCGCCTCGCGGCAGCGGCGCTCGACATGCTCGAAGTCGACCACCAGGGCTTTGACTCGCTCGACCGCAAGCTCCTCGCGACCATCATTGAAAAGTTCGACGGCGGACCCGTCGGCATCGAAAGCATCGCCGCAGCGATCGGCGAGGAGCGCGGCACTCTCGAAGATGTGATCGAGCCGTTCCTCATCCAGCAGGGCTATGTGATGCGAACGGCGCGCGGGCGTATCGCGACCCGCAACGCCTATCTGCATCTGGGTCTGCAGCCGCCAGCGCGTCCGGCGGCGAGCCTGCCGCTTTTTGAGGACGGGCGATGAGCACTTTCTCCTGGCCGGTGCGCGTCTACTGGGAGGACACCGACGCCGGCGGCGTCGTGTACTACGGGAACTACTTGAAATTCCTGGAGCGCGCGCGCACCGAATGGCTGCGCTCCTGCGGCTTCTCGCAGCAGGCGCTCGCGAAAGATCCCGGCATCATCTTCCCCGTCATGGACCTGCGGATCCACTACAAGCGTCCGGCGCGCCTGGATGACGAGCTCGTCGTCAGCTGCGAGGCGCGCCCGCGGGGCGCTGTGGCGATACGCTTCGCGCAGCGCATTTCGGCCGGCGCACAGACGCTCGCCGAAGCCGAAGTGCAGGTGGCGTGCGTGGATGCGGTCAGCTTTCGGCCGAAGAGACTCCCCTCATTTCTCATGAACGCGCTTGCCGCGCCGGAGCCCCACTGACATGACCCCGGATCTGTCGATCGTACGGCTCGTGATGCAGGCGAGCATTCCCGTGCAGGTTGTGCTTGCACTCCTGGCATTGGCGTCGCTCTCCTCGTGGGCGATCATTTTCAGAAAGCGCATCGTCATCCGGCGTGCGCGCCGCGAGGCGGACCAGTTCGAGAACAATTTCTGGTCGGGCGGCGACTTGTCACAGCTGTATCGCGGCATCGAGTCGCGCGGTGGCGCGACTGGCATGTCGAGCATTTTCGAATTCGGCTTTCGCGAGTTCGCCCGTTCGAAGCAGCATGGGTCCACGACCCCGGAGCAGCTCCTCGAGAGCGCAAGGCGCGCCATGCGCGTCGCGCAGCTCAAGGAGATCGATCGGCTCGAGCAAAGCCTCGCAACGCTCGCCAGCGTCGGCTCGACGAGTCCCTATGTGGGGCTCTTCGGCACGGTCTGGGGCATCATGAGCGCCTTCAGCTCCCTGGGGAACGTGCAGCAGGCAACGCTTGCAATGGTCGCACCCGGCATCTCCGAGGCACTGGTGGCAACGGCGGCGGGTCTCTTCGCCGCGATTCCCGCGGTGCTCGCCTACAACCGCTACGCGGACCAGGTTGGGCGTCTGGAGATTCGCTACGATGGATTCATGGAGGAATTCTCGACGGTTTTGCAACGACATGCGCCCCGCAGCAGTGCGGCGGCCGTATAGGAGGTCGCAACGATGGCCCAAGGATCGCGCAGACGTAAGCTCATGGGCGACATCAATGTCGTTCCCTATATCGATGTCATGCTGGTGCTCTTGATCATCTTCATGGTCACGGCGCCGCTTTTGATGCAGGGAGTGAAGGTGGACCTGCCGAAGGCCGCCGCGGAACCTCTCGACCCGGAACTGCTCAAAAATGCAAATCCGCTGGTGCTCTCGATCGACAGGGCGGGGAAACTGTATCTGAACGTGGGAAGCCATCCGGAAAGCTCGCTCGATGCGGACACGGTCGGCGCGCGAACCGCCGCCGCCCTGCGCCGCAAGCCCGATCTGCCGGTTTTGGTCAAGGCGGACCGCACGATTGCCTACGGGCAGCTCATCGACGCCATGGTGATCCTGCAGAAGGCTGGCGCGAGCAAGGTCGGCTTCATCACGGATCCGCCGCCCGAGCCCGCACACCGCACCTAAGCGGACCGACGCGAATCGTATGGCCGAGCGCAGGGGCGATCGCTGGATCTCGATTGCGCAGTCGCTGCTGCTGCACGCGGCGCTTGTGGGGGTGGTCGCGTATGGCTGGTGGACCTTTCATGATCAGACGGTCCCGCCACCGCATACGCTTGCGATGGAGGCTACGGTAGTCGATTCCCGCGCGCTGGCGCAGGCAGCACCGGCGCCTGCGCCGCCACCGGTGAAGCCGCAGCCTGTGCCTGCGCCTGAGCCCGCGCCGGAGCCGGAGCCCACGGGGCCCCCCGCGCCGACGCCTGAGGAGCTCGCCCAGAGAGCCAAGGCTGCGCAGGACGCGGCAGATAAGGCGCAGCGCGAGATCCAGGAGAAGCGCGCGGCGGAGGCAGCGGCGGACGAGAAGCGCTTGGCTGATGAGAAGGCGCAGGCGCAGGCGAAGCGCCAGGCGGATGAGAAGCGGCAGGCGGAGGAGAAGCGCCAGCAGGAGGAGAAACGCCAGGCGGATGAGAAGCGCATCGCCGAGGAGAAGCGCAAGGCAGAGGAGGCGCGCCTGCGCGAGCAGCGCGAGGCGGAGTTGCAGCACAGCCTCGCTGCCGAGGAGCACGTGATGGCTGCACGCAGCAACGGACAGCTCGCCAGCTGGGAAGCCCAGATCCAGGCGCGCATTCAGCGCGCGTGGTTGAGGCCGCCGTCGGCACGGACGGGAATTGACTGTATGGTGTATGTCACGCAGGTACCTGGAGGCGAAGTGGTCAATGTGCGTTTAGGGCAGTGCAATGGCGATGCGGCAGTGCGCGAGTCAATCACCTCGGCGGCTTTTCGTGCCTCGCCTTTGCCGCCGCCCCCCGATCCGGCGCTCTTCGAGCGCAATTTGGAAATTCAATTCAAGCCGGTTGACTGACGCCATGAATTACAGAGAACGCACTTGGGTAAAGGCGGCGCCGCGCCGCGCACTCCTCATCCTCGCCGTGTGTGCAGGAGCGGCTGCGCAGGCTCAACTGAAGATCGAAATCACCAACGGCGTCACCGACCCCATCCCCATAGCGATTGTGCCCTTCGCCCACACGACCGCGGGGGACGGGGGGCTCGATATCGCCGCGGTCGTGCAGCACGATCTGGAGGGCAGCGGCCGGTTCCGCGCCATGCCGCGTGCGCGCATGCTCACGAACCCTTCGCGAGTCGAGAATGTGCAGCTCGCGGACTGGAAGGCCGACGGCAATGATTACGTCGCCGTTGGCCGCGTGACGCCGCTGCCCGATGGACAGCTCGCCGTCGATTGCGACCTCGTCAATGTATTGAACGGCCAGCGTCTGACGAGCCAGCGTTTCACCGCAGCGCCCAACGGCCTGCGCAATGCCGCGCATCGGGTGAGCGATGTGATCTACGAGAAGATTGTCGGTGTGCGCGGCGCATTTGCCACCCGTATCGCCTACATCGCGGTGAACGGCCAGCCGCCGGCGCAGATTTTCCAGCTGATCGTCGCCGACGCCGACGGTGAGAATCCGCGCATGGTGTTGGAGTCGCGCCAGCCGCTCATGTCTCCGGCCTGGTCGGCCGATGGCCAGTGGCTCGCATATGTCTCCTTTGAGAATCACCGCTCGGCGGTTTACGTGCAGGAAGTGCGCACGGGTGAGCGCCGCCAGGTATCGGCGCGCGCCGGTATCAACGGCGCGCCCTCCTGGTCGCCGGATGGCCGCAAGCTCGCCCTGACTCTCGGCGGTGCCGGAGGCAATCCGGACATCTATGTGCTCGATCTGACGACGCAGGACCTGACCCGCGTCACCGATGATCCCGCCATCGACACCGAGGCGGTGTGGGCGCCGGACGGCCACGCGCTCTACTTCACCTCCGATCGCGCCGGCGGTCCGCAGATTTACGAGGTCGGATTGCAGAGCGGCGCGCGCCCGAAACGGATAACCTTTGAGGGCACCTACAACGCGCGTCCGCGGGTTTCTGCGGACGGCAAAGAGCTCGCCATGGTCACGCTCGATCAAGGCAACTACCGCATCGCCGTGCAGGATTTGCAAAGCGGCGCCGTGCGCGTACTGTCGCGCGGCCATCTTGATACGTCACCGAGTTTTGCGCCGAATAGCGCCGCGCTGATTTACTCGGAGCAGGAGGCTGATCGCAGTGTGCTCGCGACGGTTGCCGTCGACGGCCTGACCGGTCAGCGTTTGAGGTCCGACCTGGGCGGGGTCCGGGAGCCTGTCTGGGGTCCCTTTGCCCAGCAATGATATTTTTTAGGCCGCTCGCGCGGCCGTGAATGGGAGCGATGTATGCGTCGAACAGTTCTGATTCTGATGATTGCGGCGGCCTTGGGTTTTGCGGCTTGCTCGAACAAGCCGAAACGCGCCGAAGCTCCGCCCACTGACACTACCGCGGGCGCGCAAAGCGCCGGCGCCGGTTCCGCTTCGGCGGCGGGCGGCGAGGAGGGCGCGGCTGCACCGGGTCCGCTGGCTGGGATTCTTGCGAAACGGATCATTTATTTCGACTTTGACAGCAGCGAGATCAAGGGCGAAGGGCCCGGCGTCGTGGCCGCGCACGCCCGATATTTGGTGGCCAATCCCACGGTGCGAGTGCGCCTCGAGGGCCATACCGACGAGCGCGGCTCACGCGAGTACAACATCGGCCTCGGGGAGCGGCGTGCTCAAGCCGTGCGCCGCGCGCTGCTCCTGCAGGGCGCTACCGAGACGCAGCTGTCCACCGTGAGCTATGGCGCCGAGCGCCCGGCAGCCGCAGGCAGCAACGAGACGGCCTGGGCACAGAACCGGCGCGTCGAGATCGTGTATCTAAAAT
>Ga0302325_10014054_pt1 | contig 17054 bp, 15 predicted proteins | sample Palsa_T0_2_FD_201948 | JGI IMG/M metagenome (GOLD analysis project Ga0302325, IMG submission 201948) | Peat permafrost microbial communities from Stordalen Mire near Abisko, Sweden - Palsa_T0_2 | ecosystem: Environmental > Terrestrial > Soil > Palsa > Peat permafrost | place: Sweden: Abisko... | reverse complement strand
TTGGCGCGTTGACCTGGCGCGAGAGCGTTGTAGCCGTGGCTCGGTGAGCCACGCGGGGGAACGCGGCATGGTTCGACCCCCTCATGCCGGCTACAGTTTTACTTGAAACGCTCTAGCTGAGCGCCGCCAGGATTTCCGCCTTCGGCACGCGGTCGCAGAATTGGGCGAAGGTTTCGCCGGGCTGCTTTTTGCCGTCGTAGATTTTCAGCAGCTTGTCGATGAAGAGGTGGACGTCGGCAGCGATGATCTTGCCCTTGAGCAGCTCGTTGAAACGGCGGTTTTTGCCCAAGCGCCCGCCGACGAAGGCGTCGTAGGCGTCCACCATCTCGCCGTTGACTTTGGTGCGCGCGCCGCGGAAGCCGATGTCGGCAATTTGATGCTGGCCGCAGGAGGAGGGACAGCCGGAAAAGTGGATGCGGATTTTCTCCTTGTACCAGCCGCTGGTGGCCTCGAGCTGATCGACGAGGGCGATCATTCGGTTCTTGGTCTCGGCGACAGCCAGGTTGCAGAACTCGATGCCGGTGCACGAGACGCAGCCTTTGCGGAAGTTCGAGGATTCGTAGGTCAGCTCGTGGGCGTCGAGTTCGGCCTTGAGGGCGGGAATGTTCGCCTCCGGGATGTTGACGAGCAGGAGGTTCTGCTTGTTGGTAAGACGAATGGAATCGAGGCCGGGCGCGCTGTATTTGGCGGCCAGTTCCGCGATGACCTCGAGCTTGCCGCCGCGGATGCGGCCGCCGGGGAAGTTGACGCCGGCCCAGTAGAGGCCGGGCTGTTTCTGGGCGTGGATGCCGAGGTGATCGGTCTCCTGGTCTTCGAGTTCGGGGAAATCGGTGTGGGAGTCGAGGGTGAAGTCGAGGCGGGCCTGGACTTCGTGGGCGATGCGCTCGACGCCCCAGTCCTTGACGAGGAACTTGAAGCGGGCGCGGTTGCGCTTGAGGCGGTAGCCTTCGTCACGGAAGACCTCGCTGATGGCTTTGACGACAGGCCACGCCTGGTGGGGCCGGATGAAGAAGGGAAGGGTCTGGGCCAGGTGCGGGGCGGAGGAGAGGCCGCCGCCGACCATGACGCCGTAGCCGGCCTCGTCTCCCCGCTTCACGCCGAAGAGCCCAAGGCAGTTGATGTCCGGCTGGGCGCAACGGATGCAGCAGCCGGAGATGGAGATTTTGTATTTGCGCGGCAGGTTGGAGAAGTCGGGGTTGTTGGTCATGTGCCCGCTGACCTCGTAGATCTGGAGGGTGGGGTCGATGATCTCCTCGGGATCGATGCCGGCGACAGGGCAACTGACGACGTTGCGCGTGTCATCGCCGCAGGCGCCGCTGGTGGTAATGCCGACGGACTCGAGGGCGGCGAAGATTTCCGGGATGTCCTCGATGCGCAGCCAATGCATCTGGATGGTCTGGCGGGTGGTGATGTCCGAGAAGCCGTGGGCGAAGCGGTCGGTAATCTGCGAGATCACGCGGGCCTGGGCGGCGGTGAGCTGGCCGCCGGGGATCTTGGTGCGCAGCATGAAGTAGCCGGAGTCCTTCGGCTTCTGCCGGTAAACGCCGTACCATTTGAAGCGCTCGAAATCCTCGTCACCGATGGAGGCGAAACCGCTCTTCGCGTATCGGTAGATGTCGTGGATGACAGCGAGGCCGTCTTTTTCCTGCTTGAGTTTCTCCTGGGGGGTGAGGGGAATGAGGCCCTGCTTTACGGCGGCGAAATTGGGATGGATTTCGATCATGGGCGAGATGGAAAGGAGCACCAGAAGAGGGGCGAAATCAAGGGGAAATATAAAAGTCGATGGGACTTGTCGGGAATTGGGCTGGCGGGGGCAATGCGATGGGGCTTATAGGTCCCATAGGCCTTATAGGCCCTATGCGTCAGCAGCAGATGATCAGGAGACGACGCAGAATTGACGGCGGACATCGCCGGAAGGGGTGGCCTCGCAGAGGAAGTAGCCTTTCTGGGGGGAGCCGTCGTTATTGCCGCGCCACCACGAGCCGCAACGGCTGTTGGTGACGATGGCGTGCTCGAAGTGGCGCTCCGCGAACCCGTGCCAGTGGCCGCTGAAGGTGGCGCGGAGATTGAATCCGACAAAAGGGTTGAGGATGTCGTCGGCGTTGAGGGGGCGGCAGAGGACGGCGTCGCCCAAAGGGAAATGGGTGCAGATGACGGTCGGCTTTGTGCGGTCGAGGGTGGGAAGGGTGCTTGCCAGCCAGGCGAGAGTGGCGGGCTGGACCTGGGTGAAGAAGACCTGGCGGCCCTGGGTCGAATCGAGGCCGACGAATTGCCAGCCGGCGTGCTCGAAGTGGTAATTGATGGAGCCGGGGAAGAGCTTATTGAAGGGCGTGTGATCGGTGTCGCTGGTGTAGTCGTGATTGCCGAGCGTGGCGTAGAGGGGAACGCCGAGGCCGCCGAAGATCTCCTTTACGGCGGCGAGCTGATCGGGCCGGCCGCTGTCGGCGACATCGCCATTGATGAGGCAAAAGTCGGGCTGGTGGCGGCGCATCGAGGCGACGATTTTCCGGAACCAGGGATGGCAGCGCTCGTCGCGGCAGTGGATGTCGCTGATGACGATGAAACGGAACGCAGCGGGCTCGGTGGCGGAGGCGCCCAAGGCGCCGGCGCCGAGGCCGAGGGCGAGGAGGCCGCGGCTGGTGACGCGGAGCATTTCGCGCCGGCTGAGGTGGGAGCCAGTCTCCTCATTGGACGCGGATGTTTCTGGTTCTGATGCCATTAAAGAAACTTTTACGGAACCGAAGTATAAACTTCCGAGCCGTTCTCGACGAATTCCCGGGCTTTCTCGCGCATGCCGGCGGCGAGGGCTTCCTGTTCGGCCAGGCCTTGTTCGGCGGCGTATTTGCGGACATCCTCGGTGATGCGCATGGAGCAGAAATGGGGGCCGCACATCGAGCAGAAGTGGGCGGTCTTGGCCCCTTCCTGGGGGAGGGTCTCGTCGTGGAACTCGCGGGCGGTGTCGGGGTCGAGGCTGAGGTTGAACTGGTCTTCCCAGCGGAACTCGAAGCGGGCCTTGCTCAGGACGTTGTCGCGGTATTGGGCGCCGGGATGGCCTTTGGCGAGATCGGCGGCATGGGCGGCGATCTTGTAGGCGATGACCCCATCCTTGACATCCTTTTTATTAGGAAGCCCGAGGTGCTCCTTTGGGGTGACGTAACAGAGCATGGCGGTGCCGTACCAGCCGATCATGGCGGCGCCGATGGCGCTGGTGATGTGATCGTAGCCGGGAGCGATGTCGGTGGTGAGGGGGCCGAGGGTGTAGAAGGGGGCCTCGTGGCACCACTCGAGCTGGCGCTGCATGTTCTCCTGGATCATGTGCATGGGGACGTGGCCGGGGCCCTCGTTCATGACCTGGACGCCGTGATCCCAGGCGCGGGTGGTGAGTTCGCCCTGGGCCTCGAGCTCGGCGAACTGCGCCTCGTCGTTGGCGTCGGCGATGCTGCCCGGGCGCAGGCCGTCGCCGATCGAGAAGCTGACATCGTAGGCGGCCATGATTTCGCAGATGTCGTCCCAATGAGTGTAGAGGAAGTTTTCCCGGTGATGGGCGAGGCACCACTTGGCGAGGATGCTTCCGCCGCGGGAGACGATGCCGGTGGCCCGCCGGGCGGTGAGGGGAATGAAACGCAGGAGAACGCCGGCGTGGATGGTGAAGTAATCGACGCCCTGCTCGGCCTGCTCGATCAAGACATCCCTGTAGACGTCCCAGGAGAGTTCCTCGGCGCAGCCATTGACTTTCTCGAGGGCCTGATAAATGGGGACCGTGCCGATGGGGACGGGGGAATTGCGGAGAATCCACTCGCGGGTGGCGTGGATGTTCCGGCCGGTCGAGAGGTCCATCACGGTGTCGGCGCCCCACTTGGTGGCCCAGCGCATTTTCTCGACCTCCTCCTCGATGCTCGAGGCGACGGCGGAGTTGCCGATGTTGGCGTTGATTTTGACGAGGAAATTGCGGCCGATGATCATCGGCTCGGCCTCGGGGTGGTTGATATTGGCGGGGATGATGGCGCGGCCGCGGGCGACCTCCTCGCGGACGAATTCGGGAGTGATGAAGCCGGGAAGCTTTTGGGGGAATTGCCGGAAAAGGCCGGGGGCGTCGCTGCGGCCAGGGGCGCCGGGATGCTGCTGGAAGAGCGAATCGCGCGGCTGGGCCGCGGAGAGCTTGGAGCGGAGGCGATCGAGGCCCTGGTTTTCGCGGATGGCGATGAATTCCATCTCGGGTGTGACGCTTCCCTGCCGGGCGTACCAGAGCTGGGTCACGGGATGACCGGGGGCGGCGCGCAGCGGCCTGCGGCGGGCGGCGTCGGGGAAACGGGTCAGCCGGCTGCCATTGGATTGGCGCGCGTGCGATTCGGAGAGATAGCCGTTGTCGCTGGGCGCGACCGGGCGGCCCTCGTACTCCTGGACATCGCCGCGGCGGAGAATCCAGTCCTGGCGCAAGGGAGGGAGGCCCTCCTCCACATTTCCCGCGAAATCGGGGTCGCCCCAGGGGCCGCTGGTGTCGTAAACGCGAACCGGCTCATTGGGTTCCAGCCCGCCGTTGAGGTTTCTGGTCGGGGCGAGGGCGATCTCGCGCATGGGCACGCGCAACTCGGGGTGGATGCAGCCTTCGGTATAAACCCGGCGACTGTTGGGGAGGGAGTCGGTGCTCTGCGGTTCGATGGCGTCCTTGGGTGCGATCATAAAATAAAAAAAGCCACGCGCGGGTTGGGCGGGCGTGGCTGGCACCTTGCTCCCTTCGACGGCATTACCCGCATCAGGTTCAAGGGGTCCCGGGTCGTCAGACCCAGTCTCAGCCGTACCGGCGCCCCCGCATGTTTAATCAGGTGACACTAAAGGGAAATGGGAGGAAGTCAATGGTGGCCCAGAGGCGGTGGATTGCGGGCACGCGGGCGATTTTCTGATTCTAGAAGTGGAACGAAGCGGGCAGCATGGCGGGCTTGTTGCAGCCACAGATTCTCATTCCGCTGATCACGGCGTTCCTGTACGCGCTGGCGATCATTTTCCTGAAGCGGGCGCTCCAGGAGGGGACCGGGTCGTGGAGGGTGACGTTCGTGTGCAACATGGTAATGGCGGCGGGCTACCAGGTCTGCTGGGCGGTGCACACGCAGCCCTTTAGCGCGACCGGGGCGATGCACGCGGCGCTGGCGGGATGCACATTTTTTTCGGGGCAGGTGTTTACGTTCCTGGCGCTGAATCGCGGGGATGTGTCGGTGGTGACGCCGATCCTGGGGACGAAAGTGATCTGGGTGGCGGGATTTTCGATGCTGCTGGCGGGGAGAGCGTTGTCGCCGCATCTCTGGATCGCGGTGTTTACGACGGCGATGGGGGCGGCGATCCTGGGGTACCAGCCGGGGGCGCATCCCAGGCGGGTGGCGTTGAGCATCGGGGCGGCGCTGGCGACCTCCGGTTCCTTCGGGCTGACGGATGTGCTGGTGCAGAAATACGCGCCGGTATGGGGGTTCGGGAGTTTTATCCCGACAATGTTCCTGGGGGTGGGGGTCCTATCGCTCGGTTTTATTCCGTTCCTGAAAGGCTCGGGATGGGCGCCGCTTTGGCTGGGGACGGGCGCCGTGATGCTGGCGGCGCAGGCGCTGGGGATGGCGTTCGCGATCGCGACGTTCAGGAACGCGACGATGACGAATATCGCTTATAATACGCGGGGATTGTGGAGCATCACGTTGGTCTGGATGTTCGGGCACTGGTTCAGGAACACGGAACGGGACCAGGGAACGCGGGCGATGCTGCTGCGGCTGGCCGGGGCGGGCCTGCTGGTGACGGCGCTCTTTATTGCGTCGAGCTAGGCGCTTCCTTTTCCGGCGCGGGGGGTGCGGCGGGAGCGGAGGGGTCTGCGGTTGCCGGGGAGGTAGTGACGACGATGGGAGCGGCTTGCAGGGCGGGGGCGGTCTCGTGGCGATAGTCGGCGAGGAGCTTGGGCGGGATTTTGTGCTCGGCGAGCGTTTTGAAGCCCTCGATGCCGGTAACGATGGCTTCGGCCAGTTGCTGCCGGTAGGCGGGGGTGGCGATCTGGCGGGCCTCGGTGGTGCTCGAGAGGAAGCCGCCCTCGATGAGGACGGCGGGGACCTGGGCGAGGCGGATAACGGCGAAGCGGGCGTGTTTTACGCCGCGATCCACCTGGGGGATGTTGCCGAGCAGGGAGTGGTAGATGCTCTCGGAAAGGGCGAGGCTTTGGGTATCGGTAACGTTGCCGGGCTCGGCGTGGAGGTCGTGAAGGGCGAGGGCGTTGTCCGTGGTCGAGGGCTCGCCCTGGGGAGTGATCGAGAAGATCTCGAAGCCGCTGGCGTCGGAATCGGCGATGGCGTCATTGAAATGGATGGCGACGAAGATGCTGTGCGGTGTGCGGTTTGCCGCGACGGGGCGCTGTTCGAGGGGGATGAAGGTGTCATTGGTGCGGGTCATGATGACGTTGATGCCCTTGGCTTCGAGCAGGCTGCGGGCGCGGAAGCAGACGTCGAGGGCGAAGTCTTTTTCGTTGCCGAAGATGCAGACGGCGCCTTTGTCATGACCGCCGTGGCCGGGATCGAGGACGACGGTATCGACAGGACCGAGGCCGGTGATGAACTCCGGGCGGAGGCTGGGCTCGATGACCTTCGAGAGATCGATGCGGGAGAGGATGAGCCGGTCGCCCTCGGCGGCGACGGGGAAGCCGAGCCATTGGTTGACGCCGTCGATGACGGCGAGGCGGCTATCGAGGGTGAACTCGATTTTGTGTTTGCCGTTGTCGAGGAGGAGTTTTTTGGTGAGCGGCTCGGTGGGGCTGGCGGGCAGCATCTGGCTGACGGGCGGGACGTTGCTGGGGAAATCGTAGAAGCTGGCGAGGCTCCGGACGGTGACGTAGTCGCGGCCGTCATGGCGGACGACTTCCCAATCGCCGGCCCGGGCCTGATGGAGGGCCGGGGCCAGCAAGGCAACCAGGAGGGCAACCCGGCGGAAAAGTCTGGATCTCACGGGATACGGTTCCATTGGACGCGGGAAAATCAACTTCTGTTGGCTTGCGACATGCTCTTCTTGACAGCGGCAATCATGCCGAAGACGATACGAAAAAGATGAGAACTCTCCCGATTCTGCTCATCCCGGTCTCCGTGATCTGCGTGGCCCTCAGCGCCTGCTGCTCGATCCGCGACGGGGTGGTCGTGGAAAAGCGCTCCCGGACGGGGCTGCCGGGTCTATTCTCGGATGTGTACGGGGAGGAGTTTGGATTCCGCTATGAACCGAGCGTGTACTGGGTGCGGGTCGAGGGCAGGGATGACAAGGGGCGCGAGCGGGTAAAGAATATCATTCTTTTCCGGAACGACTGGGCGCAGTTGAGGGTAGGGGACCACTGGAGCAAGCAGAACGGGTTCTCGCCGGCGGAAGCGGCGAAGTAGGGGCGGAGCGTTCGCTCAGGATTCGTGGTCGGGATCGTCTAGCGCCTGGCCTTCCAGTTCTTCGTACTCGGTGAGGTGATCGGGGCGGAGGGGCTCGGAGATTTTGTATTCCTCGTTGAACCATTTGCCGAGGTCGATCAGCTTGCAGCGGCTCGAACAAAAGGGGCCGAGGGGATCGGCGTTGAAGTCATTTTCGCGCCCGCAGACAGGGCACTTGACGAGGGTGTTTTTTGCCATGTGCGATTGTCGCTAAGAAGCGGCGAGGCGGGTGAGAGCGTCGGCGGGCAAGGTGGATTTGAGACCGGGATGTGCTTCCACCAGGCGAAGGATGTCCGGCCCATCCTTCTGGTGTTCGCTGGGGCGGCGCTGGGGATCGCGCCAGGCCAGCAGCTTGCCGGCGAGGGTGTCTTCAAGGTTGGCCACGCGCATCAGGATGCCATGGACATCGTCGGCGACGGCGCGCTCCGGGAAGGACTGGTAAACGGCCTCGGTGCTGATCTGCACGCTGACCTGGGAATGGCCGCGGAGATTGATCGACCACTCGAAACGCTCCGGCGTGAACCCGGCTTCTTCCAGGGCGCGGACGGCTGGCTCAACGCTCGCGGTTGCGATGACCAGGTTCACGTCGGCGGTGGCGATTGGTTCCTCGGCCCAATGGTTCACGGCCAGGCCGCCGATGACGCACCAGGGGAACTCGTGGTGCTCAAGAGTCTCCACCAATAGCATCACATCCCCGCCGCCGCCCGCAGTTTGCCAATCGTAGAATTGTCTCTTTGTCACCGCCGTCAGGTTTCCAATTCGGCCGTTTCCGGTTCCTCGGTCCACCAGTCGGAGAGGCGGGCGGCGGGGACGGCGGGGATGGCCAGGCCGCCGCGCTCATAGTGGGAGGTGTCGTTGAAGAGGGTGAGACGGGCGCGGGAGGGGTCGCGGAAGTCCACGATGTTGAGGGCGGCGGGGCTTTGATCGAGGTTGTCGCGGTAGCGGCGGGGATCGAAGCCGAGCAGGGAGCTGAGGAGAAGCCGGATGGTGGCCTTGTGGGAGACCACGAGGAGGCGCCGGCCCAAATGGGCGCGGATGATTTCCATGAGGGCGGGGAGCGCGCGGGCGGTGACGGCGAGGCCGCTTTCACCCCCAAGGGGCGCGAAGGTGAAGGGGTCGCGGCCCCATTCTTCGGCTTCTTCCGGGAACTGGCGCTCGACTTCCTGGCGGGTCATTTGCTCCCAGCGGCCATGGGAGATTTCGCGCAGGCCATCGACGGGCTGGACGGGCAGGCCGTGGGGCAGCGCAAGGATGGAGGCGGTCTCCATGGTGCGCTCGAGAGGGGAGGCGAAGACGGCGGAGATTTCTTCGGCGCCCAGGCGCCTGGCGAGTCGGCGGACCTGCTCGCGGCCTTCATCGGAAAGGGGGACATCGCTGGCGCCGGCGAAGCGGTCTTCCGCGCTGAGGATGGTGGCGCCGTGACGGACGAGGAAGACGCGGGTGTGGGACATGGGCGGGGGCGACGTGGCGTCTCGCCTAACCTTTTCCCCAGCGCCAGCGCGGTTGCTCCCCTTTGAGGAGGCAGATTATGAACAAGGCAATTCCGAGGATCACGGCATAGGCCGCGAAAAGACCGGCATGAGGTCCCAGCAACAGCCCTCCGCCCAAAAGCAATGCCAGCCAGACCGCAAGCACCACCCAACCCTGCCAACAGTTCGGTGGCCCCCAACCCCAACCATATTTCTTGGCCGGGAACCATATTTTCATCTCGTTCTGCCGCATCGTTTCACGCTATTCCATTACGGGTAGGCGCTCAAGCCGAAGTTGTGGAACGGGGAGGGTTCAAGTGCAAGTGCAAGAACGGACGGGCGCCTATCCTCAGTCAGCGGGCCAGCCGAGCAGCCAGGTGAGGCGGCCATCGGTGGGCGAGACGCGGGCGGCGGGGTAATCGCCCTGGCCGGCGAGGATTTGCTCGACGATCGGTTTCTTTTCGTCGCCTTCGACCATGAAACAGACGTGCCGGGCGGCGTTGATGAGGGGATAGGTGAAGGTGATGCGGTAGGTGTCGAATTTTGGGACGAAGTTCTGGACGACGTTGCGGGTTTGCTCCGCGAGGGCCTCGGTGCCGGGGAAGAGGGAGGCGGTATGGCCATCGGGACCCATGCCGAGGAGGAGGAGGTCGTGGCGGTAGCGGGGCTCCTGGAAACGGGTGGCGAGCTGGGCGAGGCGGGCATCATATTCGGCGGCGGCTTCCTCGGGAGGGAGTTCGCCCCGGATGCGGAAGATGTTGCCCGGGGGGATGGGAACGGTGTCGAGCAGGGACTGGCGGGCCATGAGATAGTTGCTCTGTTCATCGTCCGGGGGGACGCAGCGCTCGTCGCCGAAGGTGATCTGGACGCGATCCCAGACCAGATCGGTGGCGGCGGCGGCCCATTGGCGGTACACGGCGATGGGGGTCTTTCCGCCGGAGAGGGCGACGCGGAAAATCCCGCGCTCGGCGATGGCGAGGCGGGCGGCGTCGAGGATGAGGCCGGCGGCGCCGGTGGGGAAGGAGGAGGGGTGGAGGATTTCGGGGGTCATGGGTGGAGGGGAAGGTTCAAGTGAATGTTAAGGAGTATGTGCAGGTGTCGCGGCGGCGGTTTGGGGACTTGGTTGCTTTTGGGAGGGGGTTCGAAGTTAAAGAACCCATAGGTCCTTTGACTCACATGACCATGCCGCCGTCCACGGTGAGGGTCTGGCCGGTGATGTATTTGCCCTCGGGGCCTGCGAGGAAGGCGACGGCGCCGGCAATGTCGCCGGGATCGCCGAAGCGGCCAAGGGGGATTTGCTGGAGGACGGCGGCCTTTACGGTGTCGGGGAGGATGCCTGTCATATCGGTGTTGATAAAGCCGGGGGCGACAGCGTTGACGGTGATGCTGCGGCTGGCGAGCTCGCGGGCAAGGGTCTTGGTGAGGCCGATGAGGCCGGCCTTGCTGGCGGAATAGTTGGCCTGGCCGGCATTGCCGGTGAGGCCGGCAACGGAGGCGATGTTGATGATGCGCCCGGCGCGCTGTTTGAGCATGGGGCGCATGACGCCCTGGATGAGGTTGAAGGCCCCCTTGAGGTTGGTGTCGAGGACGAGGTCCCAATCCTCCTCGCTCATGCGCATGGCAAGACCGTCGCGGGTGAGGCCGGCGTTATTGACCAGGATATCGACGCGGCCGAAGTCCGCGAGGATGCGCTCGCAGACCGCGGCGACGGCCTTGCGGTCGGCGACGTCCACGGCGTAGGGACGCGCGGCGCCGGGGCTGGCGGCGTTGATGGCGTCGGCGGTCCTCGAGGCGTTGCTTTCGGTGCGGCTGACGCAGGCGACGCGGGCGCCGTCCCGGGCGAGGCGGTGGGCGATGGCTTCGCCGATGCCGCGGCCGGCGCCGGTGACGATGGCTACGGGGCTGGTCATTTCAGGACGAGTTCAAGTCAGCCATAGGACTGATCTGTCCTTCGGCGGATGTAAGTGTAAGTTCAAGTGTGTGTTATAGATGCTTTAACTGAAAATGCGGATAAATGCGGGATTAACCTACTTTAACCCATTGGCGGGTCTTTGCGCTCTCGCCGACCGCGGCGAGGACTTTTTCGTTTTGCAGGCCGTCTTCGAAGGTGGGCTGCACGCTTTTTCCGGCGACGACGGCGCGGACGAAATCGGCGAAGGCGTTCACGAAGGTGTGCTCGTAGCCGAGGATGTGGCCGGGAGGCCACCAGGCGCCGGCGTAAGGCTGGGTCGATTCGGTGACGAGGATGCTGCGGAAGCCGCGGCGGTCGGCGGGGTCCCCCTCGTCGTAGTATTCGAGGCGGTTCATGTCCTCGAAGTTGAAGGCGAGGGAGCCTTTGCTGCCGTTGATCTCGAGAGTGATGTGGTTTTTGCGGCCCAGGGCGAAACGGGTGGCTTCGAGGTTGGCGAGGGCACCGTTTTTGAAGCGGCCAATCCATGAGACGGCGTCGTCGACGGTGACCTTGCCCATCTTTTTTCCAGCCTGCGCGCTCAGGCCGGCGCCGGCTTCCTGCTGGAGCGGGCGCTCGCGGATGAAGGTCTCCATGAGGCCGCAGACTTCCTTGATCTCGCCGACGAGGTAGCGGCCCAGGTCGATGATGTGGGCGTCGATGTCGCCATGGGCCCCGGAGCCGGCGATCCTGGACTGGAGGCGCCAGACGAGGGGGAAGCTGGGATCGGTGATCCAGTCCTGGGCGTAGCGGGCGCGGTAGTGGAAGATGCGGTCGCCGATCGCGCCCTCTTCGATCATCCGCCTGGCGAGGGCGATGGCGGGGATGCGGCGGTAATTGTGGCAGATCATGTTCACCACGCCCGCTTTCTTGACGGCGGCGACCATCTCCCGGCCCTGTTCGACGCTGAGGGCGAGGGGTTTTTCGCAGAGGAGGGCTTTGCGGTGGCGGGCGGCCTCGATGGCGATTTCCGCGTGGGAATCGTTGGGGGTGCAGATGTCCACGATGTCGATTTCGGGATCGCTGACGACGGCGCGCCAGTAGGTGCTGGCGTTTTCCCAGCCAAGCTGCGCGCGGGCCCGTTCGACGGAGGCGGCGGATCGCCCGCAGATGGTGTGGAGGCGGACATCGGCGGGGAGATCGAAGAAGCGGGGAGCCTGGCGCCACGCATTGGAGTGGGCCCTTCCCATGAAGTTGTAGCCGATCATGCCGACGCGAAGGATTTTTCTGGGGGACATAGGGGAGGAGATTTGCACGGGGCGGTGGGGCGCGTAAACCCGAAAGGTTTGCCGGAGGCTTTGCGAGCGGCGGCGCGTGAAAATGCTTTTTCCCTTGCATCCGTTGTGGCTGCAATTCAAAAAACGCTTCCCCCCGGTTCCGAGCGGATTCTTACCCCAAGAGAAGACATTGTGAAAATTTCAGGAATTCCGCTTGCGTGTGTTTCCACGCAAAAAATATGGTAGTCGGCCTCACCCAAATTTGCCCGCCAGTGTCCGCATTTTGCCTGAATCGCATCGACCGCCAAAGCCCAGGCTTCCACGCTGGAGCGAGTTGGGGCTGGGAATAATCCATGGCGAATTTTTTTCCACGCTGGGCCAACTGGATACCGCTGAAGATCGTGGTGATCCTAGGCGTGATGGGGACGGCGGCGATTGCGGGCGTGTGGTATTACTTTACCCCGAAGTACACCCGGGTGGGTTATCAGCCGGTGCAGCCGGTGCCCTTCTCGCATGAGATTCACGCGGGAGAGCTGGGGATGGATTGCCGGTATTGCCACTCCTTCGTCGAGGTCTCCTATCACTCGAATGTGCCGAACACGCAGGTGTGCATGAACTGCCACTCGCAGATCCAGAAGGATAACCCGAAGCTGGCGGCGGTGCGGACGAGCTGGGCGACGGGGCAGCCGGTGACCTGGATTCAAATCCACAAGACGCCCGATTACGCGTATTACAACCACTCGGTGCACGTGAACCGCGGGATCTCTTGTGTATCGTGCCACGGGCAGGTCAATCACATGTCCGTGGTGTACCACGATCAGCCGCTCTCGATGTCGTGGTGCCTGGATTGCCACCGGCACCCGGAGAATGCGTTGCGGCCGAGGGAAGATGTGTACAACCTGGATTGGAAGCCCGAGGACGAGAACGCGAAGTCGTTCGTGGCGAAGTATGGGAAGCCGCCGGGCGAAGAGGATCGCGATTTTTCAAGGGACGACGTAAAGCTGACGCAACTGGAGATTGGCAACACGCTCAAACATGACTGGTATGTGAACCCTCCGGAAAACTGCGCCGGCTGCCACCGCTGATGAAACGAGTCTTCAAACATCCACCTGAGCCGCGGGGCGGCAAGAAGTACTGGCGAAGCCTCGAGGAGCTGGCCGGGACGCCGGGCTTTGAGGCGGCACTCGAGCGGGAGTTTCCGCAAGGGGCGGCGGAGTTCCAGGGAGGCGAGGTGTCGCGGCGGCACTTCATGAGGATCATGGGAGCCTCGACGGCGCTGGCGGGCATCGGTCTGGCGGGTTGCCGGCGGCCCGAGATGCACCTGGTGCCCTTCACCAGGAGCGCGGAGTGGGTCATCCCGGGAAAATTCCTTTTTTATACGAGCTCGATGCCTTCGGCCCGCGGCTACGTGCCGCTGATTGTTTCCACGTACGAGGGGCGTCCGACGAAGATCGAGGGGAACCCGTATCACCCGATCAATGACGGGCATGGCGGGACGGACCTGTATGCGCAGGCCTCGGTGCTGGACCTGTACGATCCGGATCGGGCGCGCTCCTTCCTGGAGAAGGAGACCGAATCGGACGGGGCAAAGTTCGAGAAGTTCCTGGATCAATTGATCGCCGCCTATTCCGCGAAGCAGGGAGACGGGCTGGCCTTCCTGATGGAGGAGGACCCGTCGCCGACGCGGGAGCGTCTGCGGGCGGAGGTCGAGAAGCGGCTGCCAATGGCGCGCTGGTGCGTTTACGAGCCGCTGGGCACGGATAACACTGCGACGGCGGAGGAAATCGGGTTCGGCCCCGGGGTGAGAATGCGGCCCCTGCTCGACAAGGCCGACGTTGTGCTGGCGCTCGACAGCGACTTCCTGGGATGCGCGGAGGGGACCATCGAGGGGATCAAAGGCTTTACAAAAAGGCGCCGGATCGATCAGCCGGGCGGGAAGATGAACCGGCTGTACGTGGTCGAGAACCGGTACACGGTAACGGGGGGAATGGCGGACCACCGGCTGCGGATTCCCGCCAGCCAGGTGGGAGTCTTCGCGCTGCAACTGGCGTCGGAGATTTCCACGGCCACGGGCGACGCGACGCTGACCGGCGTGTCCCAGACGCTGGGCAAGACGGGGGCGACGGCGAGTTTCCCGGCGGGTTGGGTCGAAGAGCTGGCGAAAGACCTTTTGGCCAATCGCGGGCGGGCGCTGGTGCTGGCGGGGCCGCGACAGCCGGTGGGGGTTCACCTGCTGGCGGCGGCGATCAACTCGGCGCTGGGCGCGCTGGGCAATACGGTGACCGGAATCGTGGCCGCGACAAAACCGGCGGCGACCATCGGGGACCTGCACAAGGACATCGAGGACAAGAAGGTTACGACGCTCTTCATCCTGGGCGGCAACCCGGTTTACGATGCGCCGGCGGACCTCGAGTGGGGAAAATTACAGCAGAGCGTTCCGAATGTGATCCGGGTCGGGCAGCTCGTGGATGAAACTTCCAGCCTGGCGACGTGGCACGTGCCGCGGGCGCATTACCTCGAGTATTGGGGCGATGGGCGCAGCGCCGACGGGACTTACGTGGCGGTGCAGCCGATGATCTTGCCGTTATACGGCGGATGGTCGGACAACGACGTGCTGGCGAAGTTTGCCGGGCTGCCGAAGCCGGTGGGGCCGGAGCTGGTGCAGGAGAGCTTCCGCCAGATCTCGCCGGAGGCAGGAGCGGATTTCGACGCGGCGTGGAACAAGTTCCTGCACGATGGCTTCCTGGCCGGGAGCGGCCCGGGGATGGAGCAGGCGCTTTTTTTCCTGTCGGCGGCGTCGGGAGCGTACATTGGGGAAAATGCGAACCTGGCGGCGCTGTCGGGGCCGGGGAATTACGAGATCGTCTTCACGCCGGACTTCCATACCTACGACGGCCGCTACAACAACAACGGCTGGCTGCAAGAGGCGCCGGACCCGATCACCAAGCTGACTTGGGACAACGCGGCGCTGATTTCGCCCGCGACGGCGAAGGAGCTGGGCGTGAGGAATTACGAGGCGGCGGGGGACATCATCGAGATTTCCCTCGAGAATGGGGGGAAGATCGAGGCGCCGGTTCTGGTCGCGCCGGGGCACGCCGACCGGTCGATTTCGATTTCGCTGGGCTATGGCCGAACCGTCACGGGACGGGTGGGAACCGGCACGGGGTGCAACGCCTACCCGCTGCGGACTTCCACGGCGCCCTATTTCGCCTTCACCCAAAACGTCGCGGCGACCGGGCGCCGGGGCGCGCTGGCGATCACGCAGGAGCACTTCAGCATGGAAGGCCGCGCGCAGATCCGCGAGGGGACGACGGAAACATTCGAGAAGAACCCGACCTTTGCCAAGGTCATGGGGATGGACGCGGAATTGTCGAAGGCGGGCAATCCCTCGATATACACGCATCCGCCGCTGACCGGCCAGGAGCAGTGGGGCATGGCGATCGACCTGAACACGTGCACGGGCTGCAACGCCTGCGTCATTGCGTGCCAGGCGGAGAACAACTCGCCCATCGTGGGCAAGGAGCAGGTGATCAACGGGCGCGAGATGCACTGGATGCGGCTGGACCGCTATTTCGCGAGTTCGGAGGGGAGCGACCCCGATCCGGAGATGCTCTTCGAGCCGATGCTCTGCCAGCAGTGCGAGAACGCGCCGTGCGAGACGGTGTGCCCCGTCAACGCGACCGTGCATACGCCCGACGGGCTCAATTCCATGGCTTACAACCGCTGCATCGGCACGCGGTACTGCGCGAACAACTGCCCATATAAAGTGCGGCGGTTCAATTTCTTCGATTACACCCAGCGCCCGATCACCGCATTGTACCGCGGCCCGCTGACGCAGAAGGGGGCTCCGGACACGATCAAGATGCAGAAGAACCCGAACGTGACGGTGCGGATGCGCGGCGTCATGGAGAAGTGCACCTTCTGCGTGCAGCGCATCGAGGAGGCGCGGATCGCCACCAAGGTGATGGCGGGAGCCTCCGACAGGGTCAAGATTCCGGTGGACTCGTTCCAATCGGCCTGCCAGCAGGCGTGCCCGAACGAGGCGATCGTCTTCGGCGATATCACCGAACCGGAGAGCAAGGTCTCAAAGCTGCGGGGCAGCCCGCGCGGTTACCGGGTGCTCGAGTATCTCAACACCAGCCCGCGCATCCTTTACCTGGCCCGGCTGCGCAACCCGAATCCGCGCATGCCCGGTGCGGAGAAGATCGCCGCCTTCGAGACTGAATATAAGGCAGAACCGACTGAAACCTACGAAGGGCAACCGCGTAATGGATACTACCCTTGATCCCCAGACGGCGGTGACGAAGGTCCCGCTCGTTGCGAACCATCGGAGCCTCGAGTGGGTGACCGAGAAGGTTTCCACGATTGTCGAGTCGCGGACGCCGTTCTGGTGGTGGATCGCGTTCCTGATCACCTCGCCGCTTGCGATGCTGGGCCTCTGCTGCATCGCCTACCAGATTTCGACGGGCGTCGGCGTGTGGGGAGAGAATCACCCGGTAGGCTGGGCGTGGGACATCACCAATTTCGTCTTCTGGATCGGCATCGGCCACGCCGGGACGCTGATCTCCGCGGTTCTCTTCCTGACACGGCAGAAGTGGCGTACCTCCATCAACCGGGCGTCGGAGGCGATGACGCTCTTCGCGGTGATCTGCGCGGGCATTTTCCCGGGCATTCACGTGGGCCGGGTCTGGATGGCATGGTTCCTGGCGCCGGTGCCGTGGTACGAGGGCGTCTGGCCGAACTTCCGCAGCCCGCTGCTGTGGGACGTGTTCGCGGTCTCGACCTATTTCACCGTCTCCGTGCTCTTCTGGTACACGGGGCTGGTGCCCGACCTTGCGACGCTGCGGGACCGGGCGACCTCGCGGGTAAAGAAGTTCTTCTTTACCGTGTTCGCGCTCGGGTGGCGCGGGTCGAACCGGAACTGGCGGCACTATGAAATGGCCTACCTGATCATGGCGGGCATCTCGACGCCGCTGGTGCTCTCGGTGCACTCGGT
>Ga0302325_10014051_pt1 | contig 17058 bp, 12 predicted proteins | sample Palsa_T0_2_FD_201948 | JGI IMG/M metagenome (GOLD analysis project Ga0302325, IMG submission 201948) | Peat permafrost microbial communities from Stordalen Mire near Abisko, Sweden - Palsa_T0_2 | ecosystem: Environmental > Terrestrial > Soil > Palsa > Peat permafrost | place: Sweden: Abisko... | reverse complement strand
TGTAATTTGTACTCGAAAAGAACCTTCACTCGTTGGGCAGGTCGTCATTTGGCTAGACTTATCATGGTGTTTGAGGTTCCTTGAACCATGCATGCACTTGGACGTGAGCAAGGGGTTGCTGCAGGTGATCTGGAGGCTCGCGGTTGATGTGACTTCTTTTTCCGGTCATGCGTCTGAAATTTAAATCTCCGCAGTAAGCAGAAGACGAGGCGTTTTGAGAGACTGCGGGGATCTGGGATCTAGTGCACGAGAGAAGTTGAGGTCCAAGGCGACAGACATGGTTTACATGTTGAAATGGACCTTTAGCCAAGATAACTCCGGTCAGACCAACGGTCCCTGCCCCGTTTCTTCCAGCAGAGATCGGGTTGAATAGGATATCATCCGAACGTCATCTGAGCTGTTTCTCAAACCTTTACGACGTCATTGATGCTGATGTTTCCGAGCTGTTACAAGGCTACAAGGCGAACAAATAACATAGAGCGGCGCTCGTTCAGATTCTAGAGAGGGAAGGTATAAATATAGACTTTGACAGGACAGTATAAACGCAGAAACCAGAATTGGTTTGAAATGTTTTCTGACCAAACACGTGAGCCGTATGCGCATCCACTATTGTGCCCTTCCGAAAAAATCTGTTCTGAGAAAAAGTGAGATGGAGATGGAGCAAGGATCTTCCCATGGCGCCGGCACTCGAAACGAGTCGAAATAGCGGCTCGGTACATATCCACACCAAGCACCTGCTTCATACCCCGCCGATCCTCTCCTTCTAACAGGGCCGGAACGGTTTGAGGCACCTATGAGCCAGTTTTCTTTAGCGGTCCGAAGCGTTCAAGCGACGCCCAGAATCTGCGTGGCGCGCAAACATGCAAGGTGAGCGAGCTTACAGTATTTGCAGCATGGGAAGCGTGCGATACCCGCGCTTGTGAAAGCTGACATCGAGTTGGAAATCGAGAAGAATGGCAATAAAAACGTAGAATCGACTCCCAGAGCATGCTCAGCGCTGGTGGCTGAAGGAAATTGCTCAGTGGACGTCAATTTTAAATGCCAAATAATCTTCCTAGTTCTGAGTTCCTCTCCTCAAGGACGACGGGAGCTGGCACTTTCCAAGAAACCCTGATAGAACTTGACATAAATCATTTATCCGTCATCTAATAAGCATGAAACAGGCTGTTGAGATGCGCTCACTTGTGGAACTCAAGCCTCTCTCTACCATAACTTTCCTTCGGACTGAAATAAAAGTATTAAGCTTGTGTTGCGTGCTGAAAGTTGTTGCCACTACCTAAATCTGATGTCTGATGGGCTTAGCAGGGATTGTTGGTGCCTGATATTTCAGGACCCAACATAAGGTTAAGGATGAGGCGCAACAGATCAGCAGTATGGACTCGACTCCAGAACAGCAACAGGTTACGATGCCTTGTTGACCTCATCGAGACGGATTCTTTATCATTTACCGATATGGTTGAAGCTGTCGCTCAGCCAGCTCTGCAACAGGTTGGCAGGCCTTTAAGCTTGATACCTGTTGGGTTGTATGTACCCAGAAACCCAACTCCTAGCAGTCGAACATTTTGCAGCATTTACATTGCAAAATTAGAACAGGACTGATTTTAAACTTGCAGGAAAGAAGCAGCACTCGACTCCCCCACGTTCAGAGCAACTGCCGTCCACTTTTCGGACCAAGTAGAGATCATCGAAAGATGGCTTGACGCCTACATCAAGTCAATAACCAAACTCGTCCACGATGTCTCGTCCCTCGAGGAAACATTTAACTCGTTTCTTCTTCGATCCGTTCCACCTGCCAACGTCTCAGAAGCCGTCCTCGACCATGATTATACTTTGTTGGCAATGAAGAGGTTCGGCGAAGGCTCTCGGGAATGGTGGTCGCAGGTCATATCTGGAATGAAGAAAATGGATCCCAATGTCGTCGAACCAATCAAGTCATTCATGACTGGAGAGTGAGCATTAAAGTCAATACCTCTGGAGAAGCACACTAACGTATAGAGCAGACTTCGGAACTTCAAGGATGCGCGACGATATCTGGAGCAATCGCAAAAGACGTTTGACAATACTTTGGCACGGTATGTGAGCCAGTCGAAGACGAAAGAGCCATCTTCACTCCGAGAAGATGCTTTCCAGGTTCATGAAACTCGAAAAGCATATCTTAAAGCCTCCTTGGATTTTTGTCTACTGGCACCCCAACTGCGTTATACCATCGATAAACTTCTGGTACGGGTCTCTTCGGATCAATGGCGAGAAATGAGGCGCTCACGAGAGAATGGTGGAGCGAATTTTCTTAAGTGGGGTACTGAAATGGATCGGGTGCGAGGCTGGAGTAAAGAAATGGAAGCTGGTGAAAGTGTTTTTCGGCGCGAACTACAGATTGCCAGGCGAGAGATAGCGGAGACAGCGTCCCAGGCTTCCAAGCCCTCTCGAGAGCTTGAAGATTACAACCTCTCTACTGTCGCATTTCTTGGTTCCAAAGGACCTTCAACAGTCAATATTCATTCACAAGGGAAAGAAGGCGAGAGATCAGAGAAGCAAGGATGGCTGTTTCTTCGAACCATTTCTGGAAAACCTGCACGGACTACGTGGGTTAGACGCTGGTTTTATGTCAAGAATGGCATCTTCGGATGGCTCGTCCAAGGGCCCCAATCCGGTGGGGTAGAAGAGAGCGAGAAAATCGGCGTCCTATTGTGCAACGTGAAGCCAGCCGTGCAGGAAGAACGCCGATTTTGCTTCGAAGTCAAGACCAAGAACCAGACGATCTTGGTTCAATCCGAGACCCAAGCACAACTGATGGAATGGTTGGAAGCCTTTGAGGTTGCGAAGAACAAGGCTCTACAAGCCAGCGCGAACGACAACTTCTCTCACCCCGCAGGAGTTGACCTTGCATTTGCCATCACCCCGCCATTAATACCCGAGTTTGCTGCTAAAGCTGCGGATGGTAACGTTGGGCATCTTAGCGATGACCTGGCTGTCGGTACCTTCGATAGGACGAGCACACTCCCAGTTCCTGGTCCTGAGGTGGGTAATTTGGCCTCACGAAGTTCTTTCGACGTCACCGCTCCTCGCCGATCCGTGACAACCAGAGAGGAAGGAGAAAGCAGTAGGGATCATGCGGCCAGGATTATGCAGAAGCTTGATCTACATCGAAAGTCTACCGTCGCACAATCTGATGCACCAGCGGCTCCTTCCACAGGTGCTGCCGGTGGCATCGCTAGTTTGATATCCGCCAGTCATAACATCCTCCCAGTTTATGCAACGCCAGCAATAACTCAAGTTGGGCCGAACATAGCCTCAAAATCTCCAACATCCCCACCGCAGCAATTAGAAACCCATACCAGTACGTTAGCTCCTGCAACTTTGGCTAACCCGCCAGCGCCAACCAATTTGAGTAAATCAGCTGTCATCGTAAGCGGCGAACGTGGTATAGGAGTTGGTCGAAGTGATGCTACCGGGGGGATGCCAAGTGGACTTATGGCAAATCTTTGGGGAAGCAGTAATTGGGGCTACATTAACCGCCTTGAAAACGAAGAAAACAAGTCGCCCGGGAATCGTTCAATCCCAGCAAGTCCGAATATAAGGCCTCTCGATCCATCGCCGAAATTTGGTAGTGATGAAAATCGTAAGCCTGACACTGGACTCTCCGATCTTGTCCAGTCCTCGATCAGTACGTCGACTGATCCGGTAACGAATCAAGCCCAATCAACTGCGATACATCGAAAAGCTATCAGTGTCGACGCAGAAGCTTCACGCTCGCAGAGCCAATTCGCTCCGAAACCAGAAGTGTTCCCCAGCAATTACCCCCTCGAGTTGAAGACGCAAGAGGCTCAATTTCGAATGTTGTTCCCCAATGTTCCACGGGAAGACAAGCTTTTACTTGTTTTCCGAGCCACATGGAATCCGAATGAACAACAAGAGTTCCCTGGTCGGGTTTATGTTACTCAGCATGACATATATTTCTACAGTCATCACTTAGGTCTCGTCTTGATCTCAGGGGTCAGCATGGCCAGCATTAGTGAAGTCACAGCGGCTCCTGGCAAGGATTGTGACTTCATTTTCCTCCACCTTCGCGAAGACGCCACCAAAGCAGGCTTCACCAGAATCACGATTAAGACTTTCTTAGAACCTCTACGACTGCTTCAATCACGACTGAATTATTTAATAGATGTTGCTCAAGCAGATGAGCCCATGAGCCTCGAAAATACAATGACCGCTCTGATCAAGATGGAACACGATGATCCCACACGAAGTCCAAGTATGGAAAGCTGGGAGGATGTTTCAGTCAATACGCCAATCGATGACGGTACACTGTCTGGACGAACTCGTAAAGATCGAGACTTGAGAGCGATGATACACGTTGAACGAGGACTTCATCTTGGGAAAGCGAGCAAAGAAGTTGCGAAGTTTCAGCTACCATCTCACCCAGTTATCTACGAACCGGAAGGGATGCAGCGCAAAGCGGTTGAGAGACAGTTTGAGATAAGCCCAAAGGCTCTATTTCACGTCATGTTTGGAGACAAGAGCGCCGTCTTTCAACTATTGTACCACGAACGCCGTGCACAACGCATTGCTCAAGGCCCCTGGGTGCCGCTTGAGGGCGGCCATATGCGACGAGACTTTGAGTTTCAGATTGATTATGTGGACATGTTCCGGCGTGCTCGACAAGCAAACGTCGTTGACTATCAAGTCATTGACGTGATGAATGATCACATATGCTATGTGGTCACTGACTTCAAAACTCCTTGGCATCTCCCACATCACAAGGATTTCATGCTTGTCTCGAAGATTGTTATTACTTTCGTCGCGAAGTCCAAGTGTAAGCTGGCGATTTACACCAAGGTGGATTGGTCGAAGACTCCCACCTTTTCCAAGGGGCTAGTACAAAGACAGGCCCTCGACGACTCGAGTCTTGATGCAGCGGATTTAGCAGACGTTATTGCAGATCAAGTGCGCAAATTGGGACCACAAAGCCGTACTAGAAAGGCGATCCATATTTTCGGACACGTTGGCCAGCAAACATCAGTTTCTTTGTTTTCTGCTGCCGATTCGAGCCATTCAAAACGGCCCCAAATTAAGCAGCGAACTCTTACCAATATGTTTCTGGAGACCATAGGCTCGTTCGGTGAGAGCGCGATCACCTCTGTAATGATGTGGACTTTCGCAGCCTTGCGATCAATCTGGAAAGTTTCAAGTGCTCACAGTATCATCTTGACGGCACTTCTCCTTAGTATTTTAACAAATGCTTTCTTTACTTCACGAGATACTTCGGAGTGGTGGTCTGAGCGCAATGCCGCCAATTTCATGAGCAGAATTGGCGTGGGCCCAAATCCAATGATGTCAAAAGCGATATACCTGAAAGATTTGGATGACATTTTGACGTCCGTACCGACTGAGCTTGTGGCAAGAGGGGACAGTAAATGGTACGTGGTCCTACTTCTGTTCGATTTAGACCCTCGTTGACCACACTGCTAGTTATGAGCAATTCAGAGACATCGCAAATGTCACTGACTTAGATTTACCTTATCAAGCCGCTGGGGTATCCTTTTCAGAGACTGCAACTCGATCCACTGCCAAGCGGCTACGACGGACCCGGCAGAACTTAGGTTCATACCGGCACGATTTGATGGTCGCAATGCGAGTTGTGAATAACGTCGAGAGAGAGATGATGAGAGCCGAATGGGAGAATTGGCTCCTTGACGAGAATTCAAGATGCAGACAAGTCCAAGCGATGTTACGAGAGAACCGAACAAAATCATCACCAATCAAGAAAACCAAGGGCACCAACTCCCAGAAAATTTTGGAAGCTAAAGAACGAGAAAGAAAAGATAGGCTGGAGGACCTGAAGAGATGGCAAGAAGAGTACTGCGGCAGCTGTAGGATGGAACAGGATAGGCTCCTGAAGGCAAGAAAGCATTTGACATTTGGATGATCGGCTTGTACGAATGACGGCAATGCTGCAATGAGCGAGGCGTTTGGTCATGGGTTTGGGAGTTGTCTTTAGGGTCACGTGCATACCTGTCGAGAGCATTATCAAGCTGTACAAATATTGGTTAAGAATCCGTAGAAGAATTTTTACTGCTAATCCATATAACTCCTGTAGAGGACGTTCAAAATACCCTTGCCGTTGTTAGCATCGGCTTGTTATGACTGCCAGGGGCGAATGTGTTCTCGAATTGGGAATTTTGATAGCAAGAATAGAGAGAGATGTGCACTCTATGTATAATCTACATGGCGAGACTAAAAAGGCCTTGTGAGCTCTCGTTTTCCATTCTCGCTCCTTAGCAGTATTGAAAGTCGATTGTTTTGACCCTAATTTCCACTTCCGCTAGGTTCAGTACAAGCATAAAGCGAGGAAGTAGTGGTGTCTTGGAAGTCGCCAACCACGTCATGAATCCAATGAGCACCCCCCGCGTTCCACACCCCTGCGATCTGACAATGGACTCCAGCCACAGCTGCCACACAAACCGGTTCGTCACCCGAAGGACCATGCGAGCGATGATGTAGAGGCAGAAGCAGCACCAGGAATACTCTCATGCTGCACCGGTTTATAAATCTCTATCTCAGCGTCTCTTGCAAGAATGCTTCAGTTCGCACTTACATCTACCTACAGCTCTTTATCAGAATTCCCCCACAACCTCCGCCACGCCGCTCGGTGAATTCGGGATCTCAGAAAGCCTATGTTTAATAATTCAACGGAGCGGGTGACTTCAGAAATTCACCCTTGCTGCCAATTCCTGCAGATTTACACTTATCTCGTTCAATCTACATAACGGTCGGTTGTTCCTTCTCTTGAGGAACCAAAGACAGCATGGCTGCTCTCCACGAGGCCTTGAAAGCCCTCGGGCCCATAGATTTCGACGATACCCCCCTCGACGACTTGAAGCCATTCCTATCCAACGCTTTCAGCAAAGGACAGCTCCTTGTGGATTCTGTGCCAATTCCCGCTCCATCCGATGGATCCACGCTGGACGGTCGCTCTCGCGCAAGCTCGACAGCATCATCTGCCTCCGAGATATCCATATCGTCTGCACGATCAGCAGCCCCTCCATCGGATGTGGAGGTTTTGCAGAAAGAATGGAAACAAGTGAAGATGAACCCGAAGGATAATCCGCTCGGGATGAGTGTATACAAGCTAGCTGGGAAAGATGGGCGAGGTTCGTGGTTTGCGAGGCGGAGCGTACATGAAGGTTTGGGGTTCCCAAAATGGAAGAAGGGCTTGGAAAGAGAGTTTCCCGAAACTATGAAGGTCCAGGGTGGGCCTGGTGAAGGGAATATCAGGGGCATTGGCGGGGAACGGAGGGTGGCATACAAGAATGTTGAGGGCGTGGGAAAGATGGAAGGTAGGTTTCTGCGAGGTGTTTTACGACACTCGACTAATCAGTAACAGTATATCTTCTTTCTGCCCAATTCCCAGGACCTACTACGCCGAGAGATTTCGTTACGATGTTTCTCACCTCAGACCAGGCATTGTCCGATCAATCTGGAGGTGAGCGGGAAGTCCCTCGACATTTCATGGTAATCTCGAGGCCGTGCAATCATCCGGAAACTCAACCGAGAGAAGGTTTCATCAGGGGCAATTACGAGTCAGTTGAGTTCATAAGGGAAATTCCATTGAAGAAAGGATTTCGGAAATCTGCATCGACGACAAATCTCCCTGCTCAAAGAAACAGATCAGGATCAACATTAGGCAGGGAAGCAATATTACGGAATGCTACAAAGAATCATTCACCTCCGAACAGTGAAAATGGTCTACGGACATCTGATGAAGGAGCAGCAGCACACTCCGAGACAGACCTAACTCCACATGAAGGCAGAGCCCGAGGGAAGACAATATCCTACGACATGTCGAGGAGCTCAGATGCCAAACGCAGTAGTACTGACGATGGCCAACAAGAAGATGAAAGCGAATGTAACCCAGTTGAGTGGATTATGATTACTCGGAGTGACCCAGGGGGTAGCGTTCCCCGTTTCATGGTTGAAAGGGGTACGCCTGGTGGGATTGTAGCAGATGCCAGCAAATTTCTCAATTGGGCTTGTGCAAAGGACCTTGAGGATCTGGAAAGTGACGACGAGAGTGGGGACGATACCGAGAAAGCCGAGAAACACGACCATCCTCATAGGCACGAAAGTGACCTGCCCAACTATCAGACAAACGGACATCTGGCAGGAATCGAGGAGAAACCGACTCCCACCGATGAAGTCCAGGATCCTGTTGCATATCACCAAAACGGCGGCTTGTATGGTATGGCGGCTGGATTAGCTGGAGCAGCAGGCGGATATATCGCCTCACATGCTCCAGCCATAATATCCGACCACTTCCCGGGCCATGCCACGGAAGAAGCAAATGGAACTCCCACGCGCCGTGATTCAACTTCTTCCATTGGCAGTGCTTCATCGGCTGGAAGCTTTGCTTCGGCACTAGAGGGTTTAGAAGGTGAGAACTGTAAGGACATTGACGCATCTTCGACCAAGACGGCAGAGTCAAAAGCAGTTTCTCAACAAGACAAGGAACTCCAGAAGCTTGAGGAGAGGAAGCGAAAATTGGATGAGAAGCTGAGTAAGGCTCGGGAGAAGGAAATCAATAAGAAGAACGAGGATACTGCTAAGGAAGAAGAGGCAATCCGAAAAGCAGAGGAGAAGCATGAGAAAGAGGTGAAGAGGCAAGAAGAGAAATACAAGAAGGAAGTTGAGAAATTGGAAAAGAAAAAGGAGCGGGAGCAGCAGAAGGCGGAGGAAAAGAAACGAAAGATTATCGAGAAGGATGAGAAGACGAAATTATTGCGTGAGCTGGAAGAACTGAAGGCGGAGGTTGGTGTGTTGAGAAAGGAGAAAGATATTCTAAGGGGTCAAGTGGGTGACTTGCAAGCGGAAAACACCGCACTCGCCGCCAAAATCGGGAAACTGGGAAGCCAGGGAGAGCAAGTTTTGATGGATGTTCGAGCGGAAGTCGGTAGAACGGGGAGATTGAGGGCTAGCAGTTTGAAGGGACTGTCGAGGACAACCAGCTATAAGAGTGGCGGAAGTGGCGGGAGTGGAGGAAGTGGAGAGAAAGAAAACGCGCCGTTACCGTAGCGAAGCCTTGAGGTTCGGTTTTAATTTGGGGACAGCATAGGTTGGGCAAATCTTCTTGAAGTTCATGGCGTAGAATGCTCTCAGGTAACCCGGGATAATAGACAACGTTGAGCTTAAGTGCTAAAGAGTTGCTGATCGTTCGCCGACCTCCTTTATGCCATAATTGCTTCGAGCGTTGTGAGCTCGCTTACCCGGAGCCCAGTCGAGCCAGTTTCCACCAGCTTGGGGGTCTATCTATCAACCCCTGAAAGGTTCCAAGCGAGATTGGTAAGCTTAGCTTTCCACAGGCAAACTAGGTCTCTGGTCCCTTGGCTCGCTGATACGGTACGATCGAAATTATAATTCCAGGCACGGTCGACGGTCCGCACCATGTCACGCTCCCTCTCTCCTGACTAGGATCACATGAGAGTCGCAGAACCTTGAAGCAAGCAATGCAACTCCCACTTTTGCCATCGTGGCCCATCTACAGTCGATGAGACGGAGCTGACCTGGGCACTGGTAGACTGGTAGTGTTGTCACACGCTCGAGTCTGCGGGGAAGAGCCCTGTGCTTGCAGTTCCGTTCCAACACAGTCTGATCAAGAGAGGAATTGTGCCCCGTGCAAACCTTGACGCCCTGCGAATTTTAGACACCGGTCCACGGGGCACGGTGCTTTCTCAGGAACTCCACCGTCAACCACGGCACTACCAACCGAAAGTGGACGGCTGTATCTTGCTTTGCCAGGTTTCTCCCTATAGTAGACATTTATCTCGCGTGGTACAAACCTATGTGCTCCTTTTCATGCCTGCGCACATCCGGTCGTGTCTTCCTTCTTCTGTCATGCTACTGCTATTGTGCAAGGGTATGTGAGAAGAACAATTCTTACAAATGCACCATTCCCCCAAAACCTCATGAACATGCGAGTTTGGTGAGTCGACTCGAGCGCTTTCCGATCCCTCGTTTGTTGTCGACGCGCTCCGAGATGGCACGCGTCACTTTTATCTCCGTCTTTCTTCTGACTTTGATTTCTTTGGGCCTGGCCCTGGTGAGAACACCCAACTATGCAGCAGACGCAAAACGGGCGCAACATCTTCAAGGCTCTTCCAAAAACAAGCGTAACTCTGTTCCCGCTGGATATGTGGCAGCTCCCTACTACCCCACCCCGCCTGGGGGCTGGGTGTCGAACTGGACAGCAGCCTACGCCAAAGCCCAGAAAGTTGTCGCAAACATGACTTTAGCTGAGAAAGTTAATGTCACGACTGGAGTTGGGGAAAATATGGGCCGTTGTGTAGGAAATACCGGATCTGCGCTACGGTTTGGGATCCCGAACCTGTGCCTACAAGACTCGGCGCTAGGAGTCGCTGACACGGACAACGTTACTGCCTTTCCAGCTGGAATCACGGTTGGTGCTACTTGGAACAAAGCTTTGGCATATGCGAGAGGGCTTGCTTTGGGAGCAGAGGCCCGAGGAAAAGGGGTCAATATCCAGCTTGGTCCTGTTGTTGGGCCGATGGGAAGAAAACCCCGAGGCGGAAGGAATTGGGAAGGTTTTGGAGCAGATCCTGTGCTTCAGGCGTGGGCTGGTGCTGAGACGGTCCAGGGAATCCAAGCCAATGGTGTTATTGCCACTATTAAGCACTTCATCGGAAATGAGCAGGAGGCATACCGAATGGATATCATCCCTCACGGCTTGGTAAGTCCCTAATTGAATTTCCTCTCATTGTGCACCACTGAATCGGACCTACGAGAATTAGATGCAAGCGATCAGCAGTAATATTGACGACCGAACTCTCCACGAACTTTATTCGTGGCCATTTGCTGAAGCTATTAGAGCTGGTGTTGGAGCAGTAATGATGTCCTACAACGAAGTGAATGGAAGTGCCTCCTCGCAGAATAGCATGATGATCAATGGAATTCTTAAGGACGAATTCGGTTTCCAAGGAATAGTAAGACAGATAGAGCCTATGAATTTCCGTGTACAATGCTAAAAAGAACTGTTAGGTGATGTGCGACTGGCTTGCACAGATTAGCGGAGTTGGTTCCGCTCTTGCTGGCTTAGATATGGCTATGCCCGGTATGTCTAGAACCCTGCCTTTTTTCTGCTATTGAAATTATAATGGTTGTGGTGTTCGAAGTCATTCGGGAACTGACTTTTACAAGGCGACGGTGCGATCCCATTTTTTGGACTTGCATAGTAAGTGTTTTCTGAGCTCATATTTCTGTTCTTGATTCACGCCCGACTTTCCCCTCTAAAATTGTCTCGGGAACACGACGGTTCATGGAACACAGTTAAAAGTCTGAAAATTCTTCGTTATTAGGCAATGCTGACTCTGAGACCATCTGCAGTTGGGCCTACGAACTCTCTACTAGCGTGCTGAATGGCACAGTTCCACTTAGTCGACTGAACGATATGGTAACTAGAATTGTGGCAACCGTATGTGCTTTCCCAAGATCGTTTTCTCTATTCTAGATGTCTGGAGAGTCGTGGACCAATCGAACTCTCTTTGTTGAAATGTCCCGGGCTTCGGATGCTCTTAAGGTAGTCGAAGCATGCTAACTCGAGATTGCCAGTGGTATCAATTCGGGCAAGATCAAGACTACCCACCTCCAAATTTCTCCGCCAACACTGCAAATCCGACCGGCCTTTGCTATCCCGCAGCTTTATTTTCTCCCACTTGCGTCACAAATGAGTATGTTAATGTGCAAGCCGACCATTTCAAAGTGGCAAGGAATATCTCAAGAGAAGCTATAACCTTATTGAAGAATGTCAACAATACCTTACCACTATCTACGAGTGCCGTTTTGAAGATATTTGGTTCGGATGCAGAGAATAACCCAGCTGGGCCTAACGCATGCAGTGAACGAGTACGTATTGGGCTTATTTACCACGTCTTATCACTGTCGCCTCCAAAAATTATTCCACTTCTCCCAAGTAATACCCGTGGACCAATCACTAACTTGGTCCTCTATCTAGGCCTGCGACACTGGAATCCTCGGAATGGGATGGGGAACTGGTGAGTAACTGTTATTTTTGAGGTAGCCGGGTTTTCTAACATGCGTTACAAGGCACGGCCAACTATCCTTATCTGGATGCACCCATTGATGCCATCAAACGCAAAGCAGCCAATGTGACCTATTACTCGAGCGACTCGTTCCCGTCGGGCCTTACTGCTACCGCTGGTGATATTGCAATTGTTTTCGTGAACAGCGATTCTGGAGAGAATCAAGATACCGTCGAAGGAAACGATGGCGATCGCTCAGCAAGCGGCCTTTATACATGGCATGGCGGAGATGCACTGGTGGAAGCAGCTGCAGCCAAATATGCTACGGTCATTGTTGTGGTACACACAGTTGGTCCAATACTGGTCGAAAACTGGATCGATCTCCCCTCAGTGAAAGCCGTAGTCTTCGCTCACCTACCCGGACAAGAGGCTGGAGATTCCTTGACGGATATCCTTTTTGGGGATTATTCTCCCAGCGGACATCTACCTTACTCTATCCCAGTAGCAGAATCTGATTACCCATCATCTGTCAGTCTGGTAGGATTTGAGCTCTTCCAGGTTCAAGATACTTTCACTGAAGGTCTCTACATTGACTATCGCTATCTCAACAAGCATTCGATAGCTCCACGGTTTGCCTTCGGTCACGGACTATCATACACAACCTTCTCTCGCACCAGTGCAACCATCACCGCCGTGACGCCCCTTTCATCAACTCCTCCTACACGGGCTTCAAAAGGCTCGACACCGGTGTACAGCACTGCCATTCCCCCGGCGTCCGAAGTGGCCTGGCCAGCAGGATTCAACGCCATTTCGCGATATCTATATCCATATCTCGATGATCCTCAATCCGTCAGCGCAAGTGGTAAATTCGCTTACCCGACCGGGTACCAAACTACACCCAAACCTGATCCTCCTGCTGGAGGGGATCAAGGAGGTAATCCAGCATTGTGGGATGTCATGTTCACGCTCTCAGTGAATGTAACAAATACTGGCAAGTTTGCAGGAAAGGACGTTGTAATGGTCTTCGTACAGTATCCCTCCGACAATCCATGGGATACACCCGTCATTCAATTGCGTGCCTTCGAGAAGACCGATACATTGGCAGCAGGCGAGAGCGAAGTTGTGACATTGCAGATTACGAGGAAAGACCTGAGTACCTGGGATGTAATAACTCAGAACTGGATCATCCCGGTGAGCAGTTCCGCGCCGTTTTTGTTCTGGATTGGAGATAGCAGTGCGAATTTGACGTTGGCTTGTGAGAGTCTGAGCGGAAAGTGCAGTGACGGGCGAGCGTCGCCGGTGGTGGCACCGAAATCGGGTTGAGTCAATAGATAGACTTCATTGTTAGTAGTATTCATAATTTATTTAATATCGTCGTCGCTGTAGTGTTCCGGATTGAAGATCAATTTTGTTTTTGTTTTGCTCCTTCCCTTAATCTGTGGAAAGGATAGGTTAAGTTGTGCTAAGCAAGGGCTTCGCTAGCCTTCGTTATTCCTCCTTCATTCCTTGAAGGCAAAAGAGAAGGTAAATTAGAAATGGCTGATTCATGAGACTCCACTTCTGGGCAGCTTCCTTCCCACATTCTAGGTCTCATTCAGTTCTTCGCTTTTCAACCTTCTCCCTCTCACTTTTCCTTGCTTCAATATATCTCTTTTACATTCTGCTCCACAACGGCTTCATTAACCTCAACACTATTGTGTATATGCACTTCAGTAACGCCACTCTCGAAGTCTTCAGCTATTAGACAAATCCGTGATGTTCTTCGAGACTTACACCGAACCTATTCTCCAACCCCACATCTGCCTCGAATATGGTCCCTTCCCGAGCTCCTTGAAATATTGCTGAGCTCCGTTGACGGCACATTTGCTGCTTTTATTTTTTCAAGGTTGGGACATGTTATGCATCTCCTGGACATGCAGGCTCGAGGCATCTCTCAGGGATATAAAATAGAAACGGCATCCAAAAAACTTCTTTGGGTTAGCCTTAAAAAAGGTGCTAGACATTATTTTTATGGAGGCACTGTATACTTCTGACCGAGCGGAATTCCATAATATGCACGCGTCTAACGATTAACATTCTGGCATGCCAGGTCCGAGACAGATATGAGCACGAATAGTAGTACAGACACGAGCCCTCAAAAAAATTGAAGCAAAAACACAAAAAACAATACAACAGCAGGTATTCGCTGGTGGTCACCCACCCAACTACTAATCTGCCGATCTGAGGCTTATGTATGGCAGAGCGGACGGGATGCCCAGTTCTCCTCAGTCTGTGGTCGTATGTGACACACTTTATACTATCTGGACACTTATTCCGCAGTTTTGAATTTAAAAACCTTTATGAAAGGCTAAGCGAGGTCCGCCCCTTTATCTTCTCCACGCTCTAATATTCCTTTACTTCACTATTAATTAGTAATCGAGAATAAGTGCCACTGGCTAAAGTATAAAAATTTATATTTCTTATCAATGTTCACGCCTTACAATAACCTCGTGCTGGAATGCTCGGGGGGAATATATATTTGCACGTGACTCCGACAAAGAACTGACAGGGCAGGTAAGAAATAGAAAGGACGATACCTCTTCACTAGTAACTTGTAGGCAAAAGCTCCGGGCACACCGTCATGGCCAATTCTGCGAGTTTCCAAATCTTGATAAAGAGTTCTCGGGCTTGCCTGAGGTACCTTGTGAGGGGGTTAGGAATCCTTTGGCTACCAGGTTTGTCATGCCTCCCGGCCTTGTTTTACAATATGCTAACAATGTGTCCAGAAAGCCATTATGACTTGACTGAACAAATGTTCGACTCTTGATGAGTCTTGCCCATCGTCAAGATTTCGACCGCTAGGTACACCGCGTATCATCAGAGCAAATCCCTGATGTCACATTTATTGCCTTAACTCGCATACCCGACCTCAGCACCCCAGCTGCACGGATCTCCATATGGGGAAATGAAACAGCAACTGGGTCTAAAAAGAAATCCCCGTAGGCAATCATAACAAGGAACTATCCCACGGGGCAGACTCAAGCCGCACCACGTACGCATCCCATGTCTATGATTAAAAGTGCACACACATTCGAACACCCAAGCTCAATTGCATGAGCGGTGCTGTTGCGGGGAGAAAATATACGGAAAATAAGTGCATCAATGATATTCGAAGGGTATCGCTGCAATGTCTTTACTGCCAGACTTGCCCCGTTGGGATTCTGATAGAGGTATGGGAAATAGAACTGTTTCTCTACTGACGCAGCCTCTGGATGACTTTCAAGTGCGTGGTCATCGGCCGAAAAGAACATTTGGTAGCACTAGCAAGATAAACTCTCCCACGTATCCGGAGTCTTGAAAGCACACCCCTGGGTGGCATCCATCATTCATGTTGATTAGTCAAGGCTTCAGGGCAAAATCGGCTCATCCCGCAGTTCCCGAATAACAGGGCAAAGGAGATGCTTGCATCAAATCTCCGAGTGGCTCCTTGCTTTCGAACATGACATCGGCCCTTCTATTGCGACTCTGTCTATTATTGAGACATGTGGGAATGATACATGAATCTCAAGAAATGAATCCGATGTTTGCTCAATGCACCAGATGGCTGGACTCAATGTGCTAATTTTGGGCCAGTGGGAAGATTCATTTCGACCTTGCTCCCATGTGGCCACCATGCCGCCATGTGCTAAAGGAAATCTCGAGAACCAGCGGAAATTGGATCATCAACGTCGTGCGGCTCTTACCCCTGATTCGCTGCCCATGACGATGAAGATATGGATGGTGGAAGGGTAACAATCAGGTGGCTGAACTCTGAGACCTGCCGTAACGTGTTCTCCTCGATGATCGATCGAGGGAAGAACTGTCTCACAAGAAGATTGAGACAACACGGGGAAGTTACATTGCATCACTGCTTGACCACTCAGAGCACAGACCATAAACAAAGACGTCGAGCGAGGGGGAAAGACACGGGCTGATCTAATATTATGAAACAAACGCCACACTTGGGCCGAAAACCGACTGATTGGAAACGAGGCATTGACGAATACTTCGAAATGCGCAAGGCTGATCTCTTGGAATCATGGTAATGGATACCCGTGGTGGCGAAATAAAAGAGAGGCTGCCATAAAGGGGGAAGTCAGCTGGGATCGTATGTTGGCGAATAGGAAGGCGCTGCCGGGGTCCGTCCTGTCTGCCTCTTCCCAAAAAACCGGGCTAGCCAAATCACCCTCACCTCCCTCTTCCAGATACCGAGCTGAGGAAAGACAGATTAGCCAACATGGATGAATGCATGCGTCGCAAGGGGAGCTGCAGAGTTTGATGTTTAACGACTTTGAATTACTGTTAACTACTAGAATAATCGCCACCAGGGCGAACCTAACCAGCATCTCATGCCTTCACTGCACGGCAGTTATAAGCGCTCTCACACAGCTTTCACTATCCAAAGACATTGTATGCAGTGTGTGAGAATGTAGTGAGATGAGCTACCGCCCTATTCTCCAGCCCCTATTCCATCCCGTCACCCTCCCAATCCCCGTAATCCATCAAGTCCCGGCTCGCAGGAGTATCCTGATTCGAAGGTGGTGTATGAGAGGAGAGTAGTAAGCCGTCAAGTCGGGCAGGTCGACTAACAATTACACCGATCTCGCGCAGCGAAGCGGTTTTGTGTCGTCTGTAAATCATTGAAGGTCTCCGTCGTCCGTCAGCACGCAAGCATGCTCTACTGGAACATCCGCACGCAGATGCCCAGCCCGGTATATCCCTAAGTTCCTCATCCATCATGACCCGGGATTTCCCAGCCAACCAATTCAAACGAAAGAGACATCAAGCCTTCTATCGGCAGAGAGATCGCAGGGTAGCCCAATCATGAGAATCGTAAAAAACAGGATATCTCCGCGTGACAAACGAACAGAAAAACAATCGAATGATAAAGAAAACAATGTGTATCCTGACGCGCCGAGTCCTGCATTGCTGCGTGTTCCCCTTTCTTTAGGTACTTTCTTTATAATTTGATAGCCCGAAAATGCTTGCA
>Ga0302325_10014050_pt1 | contig 17058 bp, 21 predicted proteins | sample Palsa_T0_2_FD_201948 | JGI IMG/M metagenome (GOLD analysis project Ga0302325, IMG submission 201948) | Peat permafrost microbial communities from Stordalen Mire near Abisko, Sweden - Palsa_T0_2 | ecosystem: Environmental > Terrestrial > Soil > Palsa > Peat permafrost | place: Sweden: Abisko... | reverse complement strand
TCGAGCGACGCCATCGGCTCGTCCAGCACGAGGAGCCGCGGCCGCCGGGCCAGCGCGAGGGTCAGGGCGAGCTGGGCCTGCTGACCGCCGGACAGCTGGCCGGCCTTGCGAGTCAGCGGGATGCCCAGCTCGCCCAGCCGGGCCTGGGCGTAGCCCTGGTCGAAACGCCGGTTCAGGTTACGGGTCAGGTGCAGCGTGTCGGCGACCGACAGGCTCCGGTACAGCGGCGCGTCCTGGGCCACGAACGCGATGCCGTCCAGCGCGGCCGGCGACCCGGGCGGCGTGCCGCCCAGCACGGCGACGGTGCCCGCGGTCGGGGTGGCCAGGCCGACGGCGAGGTTGAGCAGGGTGGTCTTGCCGGCGCCGTTCGGCCCGACCAGCGCGGCCACGTGGCCGTCGGGGATGGCGAGCGTGCACTCGCGCAGCGCCCACGTGCTGCCGTAGCGTTTACCGAGGCCGGCCGCTTCGATGACGTTCATGCCACGCCCTCCGTTTCGCTGCTGGCCGGGGCACGGCGATCGCCGGTGCCGGCGCGGCGCTCATGAAAATCCCGCAGCACGCTGGTGAACAGCGCCACGATCCCGTCCTCGTCCAGCCCGGCCGTATCCGCGGTGGCCAGCCAGCCGAGCAGGGAACGCCGAAGCCCGGTCAGCTCGGGCAGCGCGACCTGGCTGAGGGTGGCCTCGATAAACGTGCCCTGGCCGGGCCGCCCGGCCGTGAGGCCCTTGGTTTCCAGCTCGCGGTAGGCCTTGAGCACCGTGTTCGGGTTGATGGCCAGCGACGCGACCACATCCCTGACCTTGGGCAGCTGATCGCCGGGCTTGAGGTAGCCCAGCCGCAGCGCGTGCTCGACCTGCTGGACGAGCTGCAGGTAGGTCGGCACGCCCGAGGCCGGGTCGAGCCGGAATTCGATCGGCGAGGGGGCACCAGCCGGTCCCGCTGGGCTGATACCTTTACCTATAGGCATAGATAAAGGGTACAGAAAATGAGGCCGCTGTCAACCGGACGGCATCGTCCGCGGAGCAGCTAAGTCCGGGGCATCGGCTGCGGATACGGCCGGCCGTTCGGTCGCCTCGGAGAGGTACCGGTCCCCGTGGGCCACCGGGCTGAAGGCGAAGGCCAGGGCGATGGCCGCGGTGAGGACGCCGATGACGGCGTAGACGCCGGTGACACTCCCGCTCAGGTTGATCGCCGCCGCCCCGGCGAGCGCCCCGAGGGGGATGGCCGACCAGGCCAGGACCTGGGCGACGCTGACGACCCGCCCGTAGAGCTGGGGCGGGACGATCGCCTGGCGCAGGGCGATGGTGTTGATGTTGAGCAACAAGCCAAAGCCCGAGGACGCCGCCCACAGGACCAGCGCGGCCGCGTACGAGCCGGCCAGGGCCATGGCGGTCATGGTCAACCCGGTCACGACCAGGGCGCCGAGGGCGGTGACGGCGAAGGACAGACGCCGGCGGATCGGCCCGGCCACCAGGCTGACCGCGACGACACCGGCGGCGCCAGCGGCATACAGGAAGCCGATCTCGGAGTTGGTGGCGTGCAGGGCGCGGCGGGCAAACAGGACGAGCTGGGAGTCGGCCGTCGCGGCGACGAAGTTGATCAGGGCCATCATGATCGAGATGGAGCGCAGCACCGGGTTGGACCACACGTAGGCCAAGCCCTCCCGCACGTCGGCGAGCAGGGCCCGGATCACCGAACCGGAGGGGTGGCTGGCCGGGGTGGCGGCGTTGAAGCTGCGGCGGATCAGGGCCAGGCAGCACGACGAGACGACAAAGGAGCCGGCGTCCACGAACAGCAGGTCGGCTACGGGCACGAACGCCACGAGCGCGCCGGCCAGCCCGGGGCCGAGGATCTGACCGGCGCTGTTGGTGGCCATGATGCGGGCGTTGGCGGTGACCAGTTCCCGCTGGCCGACGAGCGAGGGGATGGCCGCGAACTCCCCGCAGTTGAAGATGATGCCCAGCGTCGACTGCACGAAGCTCACCGCATAGATGTCCTCGACCCGCAGCACCCCGCCGATGGCCAGGACGGGGATCACGGCGATCACGAGCGCCTGGGCGATGTCACTGCCGAGCATGAGACGCTTGCGGTCGAACCGGTCGACGACCGCGCCGAGCAGCAGACCGAACAGCAAGTACGGCACGAACTCCGCGGCGGTGGTGAACGCCAGGTTCGTGGCCGAGTGAGTCAGCTTGAACACCAGGAGCGGCAGCGCGAACGTGGTGAACGAGCCGCCCAGCTGGGAGACGGCCTGCCCGCTGAAGTAGAACCAGAAGTCCCGGCCCAGCCGAGCCTGCTGGCCTGCCGGGGGTTCGTGGGTACGGCGCTCGCGGCCCATCCGGACAACGGTACTTCCCGGGGGACCCGCTGTCTTACCGTAGATGTATGACCGCATGGGGCAACCTGCCGCCCGCGCCGCCGGCCCACGGCACGGTGCTGGCCTGGACGCGAGGCTGCCGGTGCGAAGAGTGCGAACGCGAGTACCAGCGTTTCGTGTCCGAACTGGCGCCGCTGAGGTTTCCCGCCGCGCCGGCGCCCCGCAAGTTCAACGCGGACACCCTCGCCCGGCTGGAACCGGCGGTGCGCCAGTCGCAGTGCCCGGTGTGCGGCGCGCTGCGCCATCAGCGGTGCCGCAACCTGGCGTTCCCTCAGCATTTCGCGCCGACGCATGCGGAGCGGAGCCGCGTCCCGCTAACCGAGATGTGACCGGATCGGTCCGGTTCGGGACTTGATCCGGCCTTACGCACGAGTCCGTCCCGGCCGGATGCTGGGGCCATGACTCGTGCTCTTCTCGTCATCGACGTTCAGGAATCGTTCCGGCAGGGACCGCTGTGGCCGGCCATCTCCAATCCCGGCATCGCCAGCGACGTCGCCCGTCTCGTCGACGGCGCGCGGGCCAACGGCGACCTCGTGGTGTGGGTGCTGCACTGCGAGCCAGGATCGGGCACTACCTTCGACCCGGCCAGCGGGCACGTCCGCTACCTCGGCCCGCTCCAGCCGCAGGCCGGTGAGCCGCAGCTCACGAAGACCTCGCACAACGCGTTCACCACGACGAATCTCCAGCAGCTGCTCACCCAGCAGGGCATCACGGAGGTCATCGTCTGCGGCATCCGGACCGAGCAGTGCTGCGAGACCACGGCGCGGGTCGCATCCGACCTCGGCTACCAGGTCACGTTCGTCACCGAGGCGACCGCCACCAACCCGATCGCGCACCGCGACGCCCCGGCGGGCCAGACGGTCGAGGAGCTGCTCGCGGACCCGCGCACGCTGCCGGCCAGCGCGGTCATCGAGCGGACCGAGTACGCGCTCGCCGGGCGGTTCGCGACCATCGCCACGATCGCGCAGGCTATCCTGACCAGATCGTGACTAAGGTCGTCTTCTTGCTCGTCCCGGGGCTGCACCTGCTGGACCTGGCCGGGCCGGCCCAGGCGTTCGGCACCGCCGCCGACCTCGGCTGCGGCTACCAGCTGGCCTATGTCGCCGGGCAGGAAGACGTCCCCGCCGCCCAGGGCGTCACCATGCGGGCGACCACGCAATGGCCCGCGCTCACCAAAGACGACCTCATCATCGTCCCCGGCTGGCGGGCCAACCCCGGGCTCGCGGGCACCGGCCCGCTACCTGGCCCCGCGCTCGAGGCGCTCGCCGCCCATCACGCCCGTGGCGGCACCGTGGCCAGCGTCTGCGCCGGGGCCGACGCGCTCGGCCGGGCCGGCCTGCTCGACGGCCGCCGCTGCACCACCCACCACGACATCCAGGACGAGCTCGCGGCGCGCTACCCGGCGGCGACGGTCATCCGCGACGTGCTCTACGTCATCGACGGCCGGGTCGCCACCTCCGCCGGGATCGCCAGCGGCATCGACCTGGCCCTGCACCTGATCGCCGTCCAGGACGGCCCGGCCACCGCCGCGCAGGTGGCCCGCAAGATGGTCGTCTACGCCCGTCGCAACGGGGACGACCAGCAGGCCAGCACGATGCTGCGGCACCGCAACCACCTCAGCGACACCGCGCACCGTGCCCAGGATCACATCGAGGCGCGGTTCGCCGACCCGCTGCCGCTCGCCGAGATCGCCGGCCGGTGCGACGTCAGCGAGCGCACCCTCACCCGCAGGTTCACCCAGGCCACTGGCCTGACCCCGCTGCGCTACCAGCAGCTTCTGCGGCTGGAACGGGCCGAGCACCTGATCGGCCACGGCGCCACCGTCGAGGCCGCCGCGCGCACGGTCGGCTTCCAGGACGCCCGCATGCTCCGACGCCTGCGCGGCCGTCCCCGGACGGTCACGTGACGCCCGTGCTGGCTCAGGTGTTCGCGTTTTGCGCGAGGCTCGCCTTGGCCAGCATTTCGGAGTTGACGGCCGTGATCACCTCGGTCAGCCCGGCCAGCAGCTTTCCTAGCTCCACAAGATCGTCCAGGTCGGGGGTGGCATCTCCGTCCTCGAGGCGATGGCGGGCTTCCCTGGCCGAGTTAAGCGCCTCGTGCAGAGCGCGATGTACGCCGATCGTCGTCTGGTCGCTGCTGCTCATTTCGCTCCTCAGCTAGGTGAACGGCCGTGTCGCCGTGTTCGTCGCGATCGTTACTGACGGACAGGATACGCAGAAAGGAGCCGGCCGGTTAGGCCGGCTGGCCGAGGCGAGCGGCGATCGCGGGGGCCGCCTCGCGCAGCCAGGCCTCGGCGCGCGGCAGCGCGTGCTGGGCGCCGTCCGCCCAGAGCTTGCGGAATACCGGGTCCAGCTCGGCCGAGGCGCGGGAATCCTCGTGATAGCGGCGCGCCAGGTCAACGGCGAACGGCGCGAACTCCGCGCGATGCCGCGCCGTCATGCCGTAGGCGTCCGCGAACACCGCGACTCGGTGCGGGATGTCGGCGCCGGCGAACGCGGGCGACCGGTCCCGCGGGTCGCGCAGCGGCGCCCAGTACCACAGCGCGTTCGCGATGTCGTACAGCCGGGTGGTCGGCATGGCCAGGTCGAAGTCGATCAGCGCGACGGGCAGCCCGGCGCGGAAAACCACGTTGCCCGGATAGTAATCACGGTGGCTGACCAGCTCGGGTCGTTCGGTGATCGATCCTGGGTTGGCCGGTGTCCCGCCCCACACCGCGCCGGGCGGCGGCACCCACCCGGCCGACGCCTCGTGCAGCGCGCGGATCAGCCGGGCCAGGGCGACGAGCACCTCGTCGCCCGCCGTCGGCGGCGGCAGCGGGTTGCGCGGCACGTCACCGGGGACGAACGACAGCATCTCGCGACCCTGCTCGTCGACGCCGAGCGGAAGCGGCGCGCCGGTGAAACCGGCGTCGCGCAGGTGGGCCAGGTACGCCTGCACGGTCAGGCTGAACGGCCGCAGCGGCCGCCGCACCGTGTCCCCGATCCGCACGATCCCCTGGGTGACGCCATCCCCGGTCAGCGGCTCGCCTTCGCTCACACCGCAGCAGCCTAGCGCCGGACTTCGTCGCTGGCGGGCGGGTTGGGCGGGGGCGGGTTGGGCTGAGACGGCTTCCCGCCGACGAAGTCTTCCCAGCCGATCTGGAGCGGGGCCCAGCGCCGGTCGAAGTCGGCGGCGCGGCGCGTCGCGCGTTCCAGGCGCTCGCCCCGGTAGCGATGCCGGGCCCAGATCGAATTCGGACGCGCCAGGCGCACCGCCCCGATCGCCCCGACGGGCGGCAGGAACAGCCCGAACAGTGCCGTCCGGTACTTGCCCTTCAGGACGCAGATGACGGCGAGCACGCCGTCGGCGCTGAGGACCCCGGTGGCGGTAAGGCGCAGGGACAGCTCGATACCGTCGACGTCTCGCACGCCGAACGGGCTGAACCCGACGAGGGCCAGACCGAGGCACGCGGCGGTCAGGCTCACCGCCTCGACCGAAAGCTGGCCCTCGCCGCTCCAGTAGACGTCCTGCAGATGCAAGATCAGGGCGAACTCATCCAGGACCAGCGACGTGCCGGTACCGACCGCCACCGCGGCGAACGAGCGCCAGCCGAGCGAGTCAGGCCCGCCGACCGCCGTGAAGGCTCCGATGATGAGCAGGATGATGCCGGGGACAGAGTGATGAATGTGGGTCCCGCTGGCCGTCACCTGATTCCGGAACGGGCCGCGGCCGTCGCGGATCATCCGGGTGATCGTCCGGGTCAGCGCGAACGTTACGACAAAGGCCAGAAAGCACAGCATGAGGGGCAGCTTCCCGGCCGCGAGCACGTCGCGGTGCCACCATGAAACCATGCCGCAACCATAGAGCCGCCGTAGCTCTGAGCCTTAACCGATGAGCGTTTCCTTCGGGCGCACGACGCAGAACTCGTGACCTAGCACGTCGTGACGCGGACCGCTCCCGCCCCCGCAGCCCGTGCGAACGCTTACGCCGAACGGTTTGTGCTCACCGCGCGGATCGAGATCACCGACCTGATGCTGATCTCCGGTGGACGGCATTTGCGGAGGGCTCTCGCCGAGTACGTCGGTCATCAGCTGCCTGCCCGGGCATCGCGGCGGGCAGCGGCTGGTCGTCGAGGTGATGGTCGTCGGGGTCGATGGCGCGGATGATGCGACGGCCGATCTCGCGCAGCTGCCGGGACTGGGTCTTGGTCAGCGGGTCGAAGACCAGCCGGCGGACCTCCTGGACATGGCCGGGCGCGGCCTGGGTCACCTTCGCCCAGCCCTGGCCGGTCAGGGTCGCCAGGGTGTAGCGGCCGTCGGCCGGATCGGGGATGCGGCGCACCCAGCCGCGCTGCTCCAGCCGGGCGACGACCTGGGACAGGCGTGGCAGCGAGCCGTCGGCCAGCGTCGCGAGTTCGCTCATCCGCAGGGTGCGGCCAGGTGCCTCCGACAGCAGGGCCAGCACCTGGTACTCGAAGTGAGTGATCCCGGCGTCGCGGCGCAGCTGCGCATCGAGCGCGGCCGGCAGCCTGACCAGCGTCTTGGCCAGGGCGCGCCAGGCCTGCCTTTCCTCGGCGTCGAGCCATCGGGGTTCCTGCGGGACGTCCATGAGGACAGGATAACTTAAAAATTGAAGTAATCCGGTGGCTAAATGACTTGCATCGTGAAGTGATGTGGAGATACTTTCAGTTAACACGTTAAGTCATTAGAGCCCCTCGTCCCGGTTGATGGACCAGAGCCGCTGGTGCCGTACATCGAGCGCGGTCGTCCATGAATGAACCCATCGGAAGGAAGCAATCATGACCACCACTGTCAGTCTGAGTGTCGCAGCCCTGACCATCGACAGCGTCGATCCCGGCGCCCTGGCGGAGTTCTGGGGGAAGGCTCTTAGCCGCCCGGTCAGCCCGGGCGCGGTCGCCGGGGATACGGCGGTGGATGCCACCGGCCCTGAGAACGGCCCCCGGATGCTTCTCCACCATGTCCCCGAGCCCAAGGGGATCCACCTGGTCCTGGTCACCGACCACTACGACGAGGAGATCGAGCGACTGACCGGCCTGGGCGCCAGGCCACTCAACGAGATCAAGCTCCCGGCGGTCCGCTCGGGGCTGATCACCTACACCGTCAGGCAGACCACGTTCGCCGACCCGGAGGGCAACGAGTTCGAGCTGGTGATATGGCAGCAGCAGCCCGAGCTCTAGCGACATACGCGAGGCGGTGCTCGAACTTACCGACGGGCGATCGGCGGCGGGGCGCAGGGAGCTTGACGATGAGCGCGAAGCCATTATCGCACCCGTCCCGGCAGCCGGATCAGCAGTCAGCACTTCAGAAGTTCCTGGCGCGGGGATCCCCGGGTACGGTCTGACGACGTGCGTCCGTCGGCGGGAGTTGCGATGCCAGCAGGTAGGTCCGGCAGCGGCAGGTGGATCCGGGGCTACCGGCGGGTGCCGGGCGGCGTGCCCCTGTTCTGTTTCCCGCACGCGGGTGGCGCGGCGAGCTATTTCCATCCGTGGTCGGCGTCGCTGGCACCCGGCATCGAGATGCTGGCCGTGCAGTACCCGGGCCGTGAGGACCGCGCCGTGGAGCCATGCGTCACGAATATCCCGGACCTGGCTGACCAGATCCATGCGGCACTTCGCCCGTCGCTGCCCGGGACGTTCGCATTCTTCGGCCACAGCATGGGAGCGATCCTCGCCTTCGAGGTGGCGCGCCGGATCGCCCGGGAGGAAGGCCGCGGGCCGGCGCACCTGTTCGTGTCTGGCCGGCCGGCTCCGCCACGGCATCGTCATCGCAATCTCCACCGGGCGGGGAATCCCGCGTTGATCGCCGAACTCCGCTCGCTGGGCGGCACCGACCCGCGCATACTGCAGGACAGCGAGGTGCTGGAGCTGATCTTGCCGGTGATGCGCGGCGACTACACGGCCAGCGAGACATACCGGTTCGAGCCCGGGCCCCCGCTGTCCTGCGACATCACCGCAATGACCGGCGATCGCGACGCGCTGAACACCACAGAAGATGCGGCCGCGTGGTCCGCGCATACCACTGGAGCGTTCCAGCTGCGGGTCTACCCGGGCGGCCACTTCTACCTCGATGACTGCCGGGCACAAGTGCTTGAGGTGATCTCGTCAGCCCTCGCGGGAAGCGCTGCCAGCCCGTACTGACAGGCCAGGACCACCAGGTGGGCCCGGTCCGGTCCTTAGCGGGTATTGTCCTGCGGTATCTCCCGGACGACCTCGGCCGGGTCCTTGTCGTCCCGCAGGCCCTGGAACCGCGGGTGGCGCAGTTCTCCGTCGGTCGTCCATTCGCTGAAGCCGACCTCGGCGACCAGGCGTGGCTGGACCCAGTGCACGCCGGAGCGCGGTAGCTTGCCGTGGTCGAACGGGGGCCGGTCCTGCTCCAGGCCGGCCAGCGCGGCGTGCAGGCTGTCCAGCGTTCGCTGGTTGAAGCCGGTGCCGACCTTGCCCGCGTAGACGAGCTGGTGACCGGGGTCGTAGTAACCCAGCAGCAGCGCGCCGAACCCGGTCCGGCTCCCGCGCGGATCGGTGAAGCCGCCGATGACGAATTCCTGGCCGCTCTCGCACTTGAACTTCAGCCAGTCCCGGCTCCGGCCCGCGCGGTACGGCGCGTCGGCGCGCTTGGCGATGAGCCCCTCCCAGCCGCTGGCGCAGGCCTGGCGGAAATAGGCCTCGCCGTCGGTGTCTTTGTGCTCGGTGAAGCACAGCGGGTCGGTGAAGGTCAGCAGGTCGCGCAGGATCGTTTTGCGCTCCCGCAGCGGCAGCGGGCGCACGTCGCGGCCACCGGCCCACAGCACGTCGAAGATGTAGTAGAGGACCGGCACGGCCGCGAGCAGGTCCGGGCCGGGGTGGCGGACGCCCAGGCGCTGCTGCAGCCGCGCGAAGCTGGTCTGGCTGCCGTCGAAGGCGACGATCTCCCCGTCGATGATGAAGTCGTCGGCCCGCTGAGCGGCCAGGGCCTGGGTGAGCTCGGGGTAGGTGCCGGTGTCCTCTTTCTGGTTGCGAGTCATCAGCCGGGTCGTTCCGCCAGATCTGAAGGCCAGGCACCGCTCGCCATCCAGCTTGCGCTCGAAGATCCACGCCGGATCGGAGAACCGATCCCGGGTGAGCGTGGCCAGCTCGGGGTCGAGCCAGCCAGGCTGATCCGGCCGGGCGGGCGGTGCGGCGGCGGTCATTGAACCAACCTAAGGCATTCCCCGCGGAACCGGCAGAACGGAGGCAACGCCGGCCTGCGTCCGGTCGTCACAGACGTATGAGGTTGTTCCCGAAGGCCGTCCGCGGCACGGCGGCCGCTCTCGCCATGGTGGGCGCCGCGATGACGGCGGGGTGCGCGAGCGGGTCGCCCGCCGCCGAGGCCGCCTCCGCCCATCCGCTTGCCGCGACCGCAAGCACGGGAGCCAGCGCAGCCAGCGCCGTTCCGCCGGTGTTCGCCGCGTCGTTCGCGCCGGCGACGGCCGGCCGGGCCGGAGATCGGGTCGCGCTGGTGTCCTCCCGGACCGGCGACCTGGTGCGCTGGCTGACCCCGCAGCCGCAGGGAGCTAGCGACCGGGTGCTGAGCGTGCGCGACGGCTGGGTGTATTTCGTCAGGTACCCGATCGACCTGCGGTCCCCGGCCGGTCCAGCCAGCCCGGCGATCTGGCGGGTGCGCGTCACCGGGGGCCGGGCCCAGCTGGTCAAATCCGGGGCCGCCGATTACGCGGTCAGCCCGGACGGCCGTGCCGTCGCCTACGTGATCAGCGCGGATCACGGGGACGTCCTCGACCTCGTGGCGCGGAACCTGATCACCGGGAGGCAGCACACGATCATCCTGGCGACCAAGCCGGGCCCCGGCGCCAACAACTGGCCGCCGGACATCTCCAGCCTGACCTGGGCTCCCGATGATGTGCACCTGGCGGTGCAGCTCAGCGCGACGGCGGCCCTCAACCGCGTGCTGGTGTTCGACGCGTTCACGGCCGCGACCGCTAGCGATGGCCGGACCGCGCCGGCGCCGTGCCCGGTCAACTCCGCGTGCGGCGAGTTCGATCCCGCGTACCTGGCCAGTGGCGCGCTCACCTACCTCATCCAGCGGCTATCGCGTAGCGGCACGGCCAGGGCCAGCCTGGTGGCATGGAAATCAGGCCACCGAACGACCCTGGTCTGGATCGCCGCCGGGGCACCTGCGAGCTACGACATGACCGCGCGGGGCCAGGCGATCTGGGTCACCGGCCCGGTCCGGCCGAAGGGCCCGTCGACGATCTGGCGCTGGTCCGGCGGCGCCCCGGTACAGATCGCCGCCCTCCCGCCGCTGGGCGCGTCACCGTATTACGGGGTCGGGGCGATCGCCTGGTGACTGCCGCGCCGACGATCCAGGCCTACGCGTCCTTCGGGCGATACGCAAGCCGCTGACGCGCCATTTCGCAGACGCCACGGCGTTCGTTTTCCGCCGCGGTCTGCCTGGCGTCATCGAGATCGGCCGGCGTCAGCAGGCCGTTCGCCAGCAGGAAGTCGGCGAGATCGCGGGCGTGGCCTCGTTCTTTCCAGATGAAGCCCTGAAGCAGCTTCTTGTAGTCAGATACCGCGCCCTCCCCGCTCAGGTCCAGGGCGATAACCACATTCATCATGGGCACCGCCTGCGGGGCAGCCAGGCCGAGAATGAACTCCTGATAGTAGTAAGCCATGGCCAGCCGCGCGGTCGCGTTGCGCTCGAAGTAACCACGCACCCGGGCCACCGCGCCCTCCCCCGGCTCGGCGACGCGCCGCACCATCGTCCCGGCCTGGGTGGTCGGCGTCTGCTCGGCGTCCGGGACGACCGGATCGGCGTGCGGGTGCGCCGAGGTGTCGAGCCGTAGCGGCAGCACCCAGGCGCCGACGCTGACCAGCCACGAGCCCTCCGCGAGGGCGACGGGCAGCGCCTCGTAGCGCGCCGGGGCGACCGGCAGGACGTGGCTTGCCGTCCGCCGCACCGCTTCGGCGCGCACCGGCGTCCCTGCCGACTGCGGCGCCAGGTAAACCCGGTAGGTCATGTCACGGCTGAACAGTTCCCACCGGTGGTGGACGTGGCGCAGACCCGCGCAACGCGGGGCACGGTGCAGGGTGAGATCCTGGTCGCCGCTGAGCAGGCGCCGGTCCAGCCAGGTGATCTCATCAGGCCGGCAGCTCACCCACTGGCCGAGCGCCGCTGACCACAGGAAAAGCCGGCCCGTCGCCACTGCGTCGCCACTCCCGAACGACGGCGCGCCTGCGCGCGACCGTCCCGTCCTGCCCGATGTCTGGAACGACAATTGTCGCATTCCCCGGCATCAGCCGATCTTGACGCGGGACACCGGCGCGTCGGGTCCCGCCCCCCAGCGGATCGTATCGCCGTCGCCGAGCGGTTGCTCCCCCGCGACCGGGGCACCGTTGAGCGTGAGCCCGTTCCGGCCCTGGTTCGTGACCCACCAACGGCCGTCGCAGAACGTGAACGTCGCGTGCTCCCTCGACACCGTGAGCACGTCAGGGAGCACCAGCTCAACCGGCCCGCGCCCGGCGCGGGCGCCGGAAATCCGGGTTTCCGCCACCGAGGAGCCGGTGACCAAGCGCAGCACCGGGACGGGCGCGGGGCCCGGCTCCATGATCGTGACCATGCCCCCGCCGACGGTCAGGTCGGGGTGAGGTGGCCCCCATGCGTAGCCGCCAGACTCGGCGCTGGCGTGCTGCGGGGCGGAGCCAGCGTACTGCGGGGCGGAGTAGGCCCACTGCGGCGCGGCGTTCAGGTAATGGCCCGGCTGGGCGTCGATGCTCACCGGATCCCCCTGCCGCAGGCGGTAGCGGCCCGGCGGGACGGATCCGGCCGCGATGACGTAGACCTCGGCCCGGCCCGCCCCGGCGAGGCGGGCCCCGTGCGTGGCTACCTGCTCCTCGTAGACCTCGGTCATGCTCGCGCTGATCACGGCGAGTTCCATCCGTTCGCACAGGATGTCGAGATCATCGGGGTTCAGCTGCAGCTCGACGACGTTCGGCGCGAGCAGCGCCCCGCTCGGCGTGACCACGAACACGTCGGCCAGGTGCCGCATGGCGACGTTCAGCACATCCTGTCCGTCGCGCCACGGCCGGGAGGCCATTCGCTGCATCCAGGGATGATCCCTGGTGATGCCCAGCGTCCGCAGGGCGCCCACGACCCCGGCAGCGAGGGCCGCGATCACCATCAGCACCACGGTGGCGGAGACGGCCGAGCCCGTCACCACGTCCAGGACCAGCCAGCACGCCGCGACGCCGCCCGCGATCGCCCAGCGCTGCCGGCTCCGCCGCCGCAGCGGAGCGCGCCTCGGCCGACGCGCCGCGTCCCTGCCTCCCGTCATCGAGCACCGTCCTTGACCTGTTGTTACTCCTGCGAGCGCCTGATCAGACAGTCCTGCAGACCGAGGATGCGGGCCAGCGGCACCGTCCGTCAACGAATCGCCGGCAGCTTCCAGATATCTGGAAGTTGCCGACCGGAGCGGCCACTTCCAGGTTTCTGGAAAACGCATGCGCGCTGGACCCGGTATCGCCTTGAGCGGGTATGCTTCGCCCGAGGTTGCGGAAAAGGTAATGGCGCGCGTTGCGATTGGCTGTCTGCTCATATTTGCGCGGATGATGCTGAGGAGGTCCAGGTGCACATCGGATCGGCGATTCTAATCATCTGGCTGGTCATCGGCGGCTTCGCCGCCGGGCAGCGCGGCGACTACAAAGAAGCCTTCACCTGCAGCGGAGCGGCCACCGCAGCGACGACGATCCTGGCCGGGCCCCTCAATTACACGGGAGTGGACCCGCACATCAATTGCACCGCACCGAACCCCAGCAATTAGCGACAGGAAAGAATCTCCGCGCGGAAGGCAAATCAATTGCACCGCCGCCGCATCCCAGCAGGTCGATGTCACTTTGTACCTGCTCTTGCAGGTACGCTGCGCCATCGACCAGGTTAGGCTTTCTGGCATGAGGCGCGATCCGGTGGGCAGTAGTTAGGCCATGAGCCTTTTGAACAGGATCCGGAACCGGTCCCGGATCAGCCGCGGCCGGGCCAAGCGGCGAATCGGCCGCGCTACCGGGAACCGGCGGCTCCGGGCCGAGGGGCTGGCCGACCAGGTCAGCGGCGGCGCGCGGCAGTTCGGCGAGGACGTCAGGAACGAGCTCAAGAAGGCCGGGCGGGTCATCGAGCGGACGTTTGCCCGGTAATCCCGGCTCGCCTGCCGCTGCCGCGCACCAGGACTGCCCCAAGCACATGGTGATGGGGCCGTGCGGCGGGGTGCGGTCGGACGGCGGCTGCGAGGTCCACCGGTATCCGTGCGTGTTCCCGGCCCCGGTGCCCTGGGGCGATCCGGTGCCGCCGGTGCCGCTGGACGCGGTGCCGCTGATCTTGACCGACTTCAGCTCCGAGCCGTACTCGGCGTCGGCCCACGCCACGGTGGCGGGCATTCTGGCCCCGGTCAGCGACGCCGTCCTGGTGGGCGAGCACCAGGACCGGCCCGACTTCCCGCCCGCGCAGCTGGCCTCGATGTTGCAGCAGGCCGGGGCGCGGCCGTGGATGACCCTGTCCTGCCGGGACCGGAACCGGGTGGTGCTGGAGCAAGAACTGCGCGGCCTGCGCCAGCTCGGGGTGGACGCGGTGCTCTGCGTGACCGGCGATGCCCGCGCCTACGACGTCCGGCCGGACGTGACGCAGGTCTTCGACCTGGACGGGCCGCGGCTGGCCGCGCTGGCCGCCTCGATCGGGATGCCGGCCGCCGTCCCGGAGACGCCGGCCGCGCCGCCCCGGCAGCTGCGGCCCTTCCGGCTGGCCCAGAAGCAGCGCGCCGGGGCGGCGGTCGGCGTGCTCAACCACGACACCGTGGCCTCGGTGGCCGGCTTCATGGCGGCTGCCGCGGGGGCCGGGGTGAGCATGCCGGTGCTCGCCGCGGTGGCCATCTTCACCGATCCCGCCTCCGCCTCGGCGCTGTCCGGCCTGCCCGGCCTTAACCTGGATCCGGCCGAGGTGCGCGCGGTCCTGGACGACCCTGATCCCGTCGCGGCGGGCATCGCGGCCGCGGCCCGGCAGGCCCGGGCGCTGCTGGCCATCCCGGGCGTGGCCGGGGTGAACATCTCCGGGCTGGCCTCGGCCCGCGGGTATGAGTTCGGCGCACGGATCAAAGCCGAATTGGCCGCCCGGATCCGGGAGGAGGCTGCCGCATGGAGGAGACTGCCGCATGACCCGTGACCTCGACGACCCGATGGAAGCCGAGTTCGACACCGTGGCCGAGTGGACCGCCCAGGTGGCCGCGGACCTCGGCCCGGAGTACTACATCCCGGCCGCCTGCCGCGGCAGCGGCCAGCCCGCGGTCCTGGACTGGCTGCTCGAGCGGCTCGGGCCGCGACCCGGCGAGGTGATGTACGACGTCGGCGCGGGGGTGGGCGGACCCGCGGCCTACGCCGCGCACCGGACCGGCGTGCAGCCCATCTTGGCCGAACCCGAGCCCGATGCCTGCCGCGCGGCGGCCCGGCTGTTCGGGGCCCCGGTCGTCCAGGCCGACGCGACCGCCCTGCCCTTCGGAGATGGCACCGCCGACCTGGCCTGGTGCCTGGGCGTGCTGTGCACCGCGCCCGGCAGCGCCGCCCAGCGGGCCATGCTCGGCCAGCTGCGCCGCGTCATACGCCCCGACGGCCGGATCGGCCTGCTGGTCTACCTGGCCGAGACAGCCAAGCTGGACAACCCGCCGCGAGGCAACCACTTCCCGGCCAGCGGCCAGCTGCACGGCCTGTTCGGCCAGGCCGGCCTGGAGGCAGTGGACGTGGCCGACTTCCGCGAGATCACCCAGCCGCCGCCGGACTGGGCCGGCCGGGTCGAGGTCGTCGAGCGCGAACTGCACCGCCGGTACGGGCACCGGCCCGAGCTGATCACGGCCGACGAGCAGAGCGACCGGATCGGCCACCTGCTGCGCTCCGGCCAGCTCACCTCCCAGGTCATCCTGCTCCGGGCCGTTTCGCCGACCTGACCGCGATATTGACACCCGTACCGGGGCGGCGCCGGCGCCCTGATGCGTCACGAGGCGGCTATGCCATGGCAGATCCGGGCCGCGAACGTGCGTCCGACCGCGCGCGGGTCCCGGAGGTCCAGGCTGCCGGAGCCGGGCAGGGTCTCGATGACCATGAGCACGAGCGCCGCCCACTCGACGGCCTGGCCCTCGGTGAGGTTCGCGGCCAGCTCGCCGGCCTGGTGCGCGCGGGCGATGTAGGGACGGATCAGGGTGCTGATCCACTCGTGGCGGTCGTGGCCGTAGAGCCCGTAGTACTGGGCCAGGCCGTGGTCACGGCGGCGCAGGTGCTCGGGAATGTTGAACGCGAGCGCGGAGGAGGCGAGCACTTCGGCGATCGTGGCCAGCGCGTCCTGCAGGCTGGCCTGGTCGGGAATGCGCTCGGAGAGCACGGCGCGCTGCTTGGCCCGTTCATAGTCGTTGATCGCGTTGAACAGCTGGCTCCGGTCGCTGAAGTACCGGTAGACCGTGGTCCGGTTGAGCCCAGCGGCATCGGCGATGACCTGGATGCTGGTCTTGTCCTGGCCGAGCCGGGCCAGGCACAGCGCGCCTGCCTCCAGGATCGTCCGGATCGTCCCGCTCGCCGCGTTCGCCGCGTCATCGGTGCCGGGCCCGGCATCTGAGTTGGTGCTCAACAGAACTCCCGGGCTCCTCATCGGCCGTACTGGACTAAGCTTGCACAACTATGCAACAAATGCTACAAAACCTGTAGCAAGTGTAGCGGAGGAAGGGAAGCGGCAGTGCCAACGACGGATGTGCTGACCTACGAGGTGCGGGACCGCAAGGCCTACATCACGATGAACCGCCCGCAGCGGATGAACGCGCTGAACCGGGAGCTCATGGGCGCGCTGCATGACGCGTTCGCCGAGGCCGACGCCGACGAGAACGTGTTCGTCGTCATCCTCAGCGGCGCGGGCGGGCGGGCCTTCTCGGCGGGCGCAGACCTGAAGGAGATGGCGTCCCGGATGGAAGCCGAGCAGGACGGCGACGGCGGGCAGGCCGCGCCGCGGCCGATGACCGCCCGGCCCCAGGTGGCCCGGGGCGGGCACATGCCGGGCTTCGACGACGTCAACAACTGCACCAAGCCGGTCATCGCCGCCATCGACGGGTACTGCATGGCGGGCGGCATGGAGATCGCGCTGTACTGCGACATCCGGCTGGCCACCCGGCAGTCGAGCTTCGCCATGCCCGAGCCGAAACGGAACCTGCTGTCCGGGCCGGCGTTCGTCCACCTGTCGCGGATGATCCCGCTGGGCGAGGCGATGAAGATCGAGCTGGTCGGCGATCCGGTCGATGCCGAGCGCGCCTACCAGATCGGCCTGATCCAGGGCATCTACGACGACCGGGCCGCGCTCGAGGCCGCCGCGGACGAGATGGCCGACAAGATCGGTGAGAACTCGCCGCTGGCCGTGCAGTTCCTCAAGCGCATCGTCAAGGACGGCCGCGACATGACGGTGGATCACCACTGGAAGTTCGCGGAGATGTTCGCCTACATGCTGGGGCAGACCGAGGACGCGCGGGAGGGTCCCAAGGCCTTCGCGGAGAAGCGCAAGCCCCAGTGGAAGATGCGGTTACCGCGGCAGGCTAGCGAAAGGGAGCACGGCTGTGACGTTCGAGATCGGCCCGATATTCCACCTGATCCATATGTCCGACGACTTCTGGCCGCTGAATGACTGGTATGCCGATGTCTT
>Ga0302325_10014049_pt1 | contig 17058 bp, 8 predicted proteins | sample Palsa_T0_2_FD_201948 | JGI IMG/M metagenome (GOLD analysis project Ga0302325, IMG submission 201948) | Peat permafrost microbial communities from Stordalen Mire near Abisko, Sweden - Palsa_T0_2 | ecosystem: Environmental > Terrestrial > Soil > Palsa > Peat permafrost | place: Sweden: Abisko... | reverse complement strand
CAGGGCCCGCACCAGGTCAGCGTGGGCCTGCAGCGGGAACCGCGCTCCGCCGGGCCCGGCCGCCGGCTCCAGCGGGTTGATGCCCGCGGGCGGCACCTCCCGGTCGCCGGGCCGGATCCGGATGACCTCTGCACCCGGCAGCCGGGCGGCCATCAGCAGGTACTCGGCCTCGGCCGGCTCGATCGCCAGCCACGGGATCCCCGCGCCGGTGGCGGCCTCCAGCAGGTGCCGGACCGTCTGCGACTTGCCCGCCCCAGTGGCCCCGCACACGAACACCAACAACCCGGCGACCTGCGCAGCGGCCTGCGGGCTAATGCCGCCCGCCAGCAACCGGATCGTCCACAATCCGGTGGCGGGGGCCTGCCGTAGCTCAGCATGCCGGGCCGCCGCCCGTCGCGGGGTCAGCTTGGCGCGGGGACTGTCATGGTGCTCCGCGCCGAGCTGCACCATCGAGACCTTGCCGGTGAGCTCGGCGAGCAAGCCAGATCCCACGGGCTCGGCCAGCAGCAGCCACCCGAACGGCCCCGGCCACGCCGTCAGCAGCCCGTCCTCCAGCGACGGCGGAAGGTCCTTCTCGCCCCACCCCGGCCGGTCTCGTTCGGCAAGCAGGGCATCGGTGACCCCGGCCAGCGCCGGGCCGGCGGGGAGCACCCGCACCGGCTCTTCCGCTCGCTCCCGGATCCAGCCGAACGTCACCGGGACACCCCGGTGGAACGCCGAGACCAGCGCCTGCACCCGCCGCGCGGTACCAGTGTCCTGCTCGTCCGCACCCGGCGCAGAGCCATGCCGCACCTGCGGGCGGCGCGGGATGCGGGTGACCTGCCAGGCGCCCAGGTCCCGGAGGACCTGCCACGCCTGCCCGTCCATCCCCAGGACCCTTCTCACCTAGCGGTTCAGCCGGTCTGGTCCCTATCCAGACCCCTCAGAATAACGACCAGTGGCTTCTCTCTGCCAGCAAGTTGTCGCTTTTGGTAACGAAACGGTAAGAATGTAAATGGGCGCCGGCAACGGCGAGCCCTTCACGGCGCCCCCGCCTGGCCCCCTCAGGCCTGACTGGCTTCGGTGGCACCGAGCGTCGCGTAGAGCGCGAGAGCTTCGTGCCGGTAGCCATGGGTTTGGCCGAACTCGCCGACGGCGTGGCAAGCACGCGAGGCCATCGCCGGCGCGGACCTTTCTCGTATTGGGCCGGGGCACACCGTGGCCGCAGCCGCGGCGATCGTCGCCGACACGCGCCGCGATGACCAGCCAGTCCGCTCCAACCCGGCGATCAATCGGCCGTGTCCCGAGTGCGACGCGCTGTCGAACGAGCGTGCGCCGCCGAAGGGCACCCCGTCCGGTAGTCGTCGCATGTAAACCGGGCGTCCGGCGTAAGCGTCAATCCCCCGGTGGGGAAGCGTCATGCGCGGAAGCCTAGCCCGTCAGCTTCGCACGAAGGCCGGTCCTGATCGCCGGGTTGCTGGCGATGTTAATGGCACCGTTAGGAGCAGGCGAGGTCAGGATTTCGCAAGTGGCCAAAGCTTAGTGCAGCCTTACGAATTGAGAATGGCTGAGTGCGGTTAGTGACGTACTCGGTCGCTTTGGGTAAGACTGGGCAGGTCTTGGCAGCTTGGCCGCAAGCGCCGGGTTTCTGGCTCTTGTGCCATTGCTGTTTGCGTTTTCGCGGCGACAAACTTAACATTTTTTTACGGAGACTTGAAAACTGCCAGGTGACGCGGCCGCAGCGGGTGCCGGGCAGGCACAGGAGGCTGGCGTGACGCAGAAGGTCCGTGACCTTGCCGGGCGCGAGCTGTCCGTGGAGAGCGTGGGGGATCCAGAGGGAAAGCCGGTGTTCCTGCTACACGGCACCCCTGGTGGTCGTGGTGGTCCGCGGCCGCGCGGCATTGTGCTCTACCGGCTAGGGGTCCGTTTGATCAGCTTCGACCGCCCCGGCTACCCCGGATCAACTCGTCATCAAGAACGCACCGTCGCAACTGCCGCCGAAAATGTCAGGGCAATCGCTGATTATTTCGGAATTGAGCGGTTTAGCGTAGTAGGGAGATCGGGTGGGGGCCCGCACGCCCTGGCCTGCGCGGCCCTGCTGCCGGATCGCGTGATCAGCGTCGCCGCCCTCGTCAGCCTAGCCCCGCCGAACGCCGAAGGCCTGGACTGGACGGCCGGGATGACGAAATCCAATGTTGAGGCTTATCGTCTCGCGGCGGAGGACCACGTCGCATTGAGAGCCTTGCTCAAGGAACAAGCCGAGAATATTGATAAAGGATCCGAAGGTTTGCTGAGAGCGCTGTGGCCGGAAATGGATTATCACGACAAAGAAGTCATTGACGACATCGCGATCCGTCGGATAATTGCCGATATTCATGTCGAGGCACTAAACAATAATTGCGTGGACGGATGGGTCGACGACGTAATAGCGCTCGGCAATGACTGGAAATTCGATCCAGCTAAGATAACGGTTCCGGTAAAACTATGGGCTGGTCGGGACGACGTTTTCTCGCCCGTCGGTCATACCTTCTGGCTAGCACAGCAAATAGCTGGCGCTGAGGTCGAGATAGCGAATGGCAAAGCGCATTTCGGCGCGGTCAAGATCTTGCCCAAAATCCTGTCCTGGGTGACGAAGAAGGCGAATGCGGAACGGCCATCGGAACTGGCCGTCAGCCACGACAGCCGTCTTGCCGCCTCGCTGGCCATGGCCGGAGCCCGGTCGAGGCAGACAGCGGAGGCCGCCGCCACACCCTAGAACGGCGGCGGGTCGATCACGCAGAGCAGACGATCCCGGCTGCTCAGAGCAGTGGTCACATCCGGATGCTCAGGCCCGATCAGCGCGCTCAGTGCGGCGAGAACCTCCTGGCGATTCCGGGCGGCTCCTTCCACCCCGAGTTCGTTCTCGGTCAGCAGCAGGTTGGCGCGACAGCGCAGGGTGTCCGGATGATCGTCTCCGAGTACCCGCTCTCGCCCGATGGCGACCTCTGCCTCGATGGTCCTGGCCAGGGCTAGCTGGCCCTGGCGGGCCAGCACGGTAGCCAGGACCATGCGCGCGGCCAGCGTGTGAGGGTGGTCGTCGCCGAGCCGGCGCTGCAGCCCGCTGACGGCGGTCTCAGCCTCGCTCCTCGCGCCGACCAGGTCCTTTTCAAGACACAGGGCGGTGGCGATGTCCAGCCGACAGATGAGCGAGTGCGGATGGTCGTCGCCCCTCCGCTCCTCGTAGACCACCAGGACTTCCTCTGCTGCCATCCTGGCATCCCCGTACCGCCCGAGCGCCAGCAGGTTAAGGGCCTCGCTGAGGCGGGCGGCCAGAGCGTCGGTGCTGTCTTCGCCGAACCCGCTGCTGAGGCCGACCCGGGCCCGCTCGATATGGTCGGCCGCCAGCTCCGGATGACCGGTACAGCGCTGGGCCACGCCTAGCAGCCGCCGTGCGTTCAGTGTTGCCCGGTCGTTGTCACCGAGAGTATCCACGCAGTGGCCCCAGACCGTCTCCATCCGGCTGACAGCCTCCGCGTAGCGGCCCGCCTCCAACAGGTCACGGGCGACGGAGCTGCCCGAGTTGAGCGTACGCGGATTCATAGGCCCGAGCACCGAGGCCCGCCGTTCGAGGGTCTGCCGGTCCTGCGCCAGGGCCTTCCGGAACTGACCGGTCAGTAGGTAGGACAGAGCCCGGTTGTGGGCCGCATTCATGGTACCGCGGAACTCGTCACCGAAGACCTCGCGCGAGGTAGCGTACGTCCCCTCGTCCAGACCGAGCGCGGCCTCGTAGTCACCGAGCGCTCGCAGGTCGGCGGCCAGGCTGCTGCGGGTTTGCAGGGTGTGAAGATGGTCCGGGCCGAGCAGGGCGACCTGTCCGTCGAGCACCTCCTGGTTCAATTTCCTGGCCTCGTCGAAGTCCGCCAGGTCACGCAGGATGATGGCCAGGTTGAACTGGAGTCTGAGCAACTGGCGGCGCAGCGATCCGGCTATCTCGGCATTGGGCTTGCCGGTTACCATCTGCTCCGAGCCGGGCAGCTTTGGATCCGGGGTCCCGTCGAGCATGCTCCGCCAGGCGCGCTGAATTTCCTTCGCTCGCCGCTTGCCGCGCTCTAGGTCGTCGCGCTGGCCCAGGTAGCGCACGCGTTCGATGAGCAGTTGGCGGACCCGGGTATCGGCCGACCACATGGCCCGGGACGGGGTGAGGTGCGGCCAGATGGCCCGGTAACGCGGCCAGGTCTGCGGATCGTCGACGTCGCCCTCGGGCTTGGCGTCGACCACCATCTGATGCACGGTGCGCCGGGCGGCGGCTGTTTCCTCGGGCGACATGCGATCGCTGACGACAGCCTGGACTACCCGGTGCACCTGGATCTGGCGGTTGTTGTTGTCGACCTTGATCAGGGCGAGCAGGTCGATCTGGCGGGTGAGCCGGGCGATCATGGCCTGCTCGGAGATGGTGGGATCCAGCGCACGCAGCGTTTCCGCCATGGCCCGGCTGTTGATCAGCTCCTGGCTGATCTCCGGCGCCATGACCGAGCAGATGCCGAGCAGCTGGGCGGCTGCGGCGGCCCTGGTCTGAAGCTCGTCCAGCGAGAGGTTCCAGGCCTTCGCCACCGCCGCCGGATAGGCCCTGAGCGGGTGACCAACGCCGTAGGTCCGCGCCTGCTGATGTTCCAGCCGGTCCAGGTAGGCCTGGACAGACATACCGGTGACGGCGAGCAGGGCACCGACGGCCGCGATGGCCAGCGGTATGTTCTGCAGGATCTTGGCGATCTCGCCCGCGTCCGCCTCGGTGATGTCCGGCAGCCGCCGGCGCAGGTGGCTGATACTCTCCTCGGGCTGGAACTTGTCCATCTCCAGCAAGGTGCCGTACTGCTGCCAGCGCTCGCTCTGGGAGGTAATCAGGACGTGGCCGCCGCCTTGCGGCAGCAGGGGCCTGATCTGTTCGATGTCTTCCGCGTTGTCGTAGACGAGCAGCCACCGGGTGTCGGGCAGCTCATTGCTTAGCGCCTGGAGAACCTGGGCCGACACCTCGGTCACGCCGCCCACTTCGGGCACGGACACCCCAAACTGGTCGCGCAACTGCTTGCCCAGGTCGGCCAGCGACGCATCGACATACTGCGCCTGATCGCAGTTCATCCACCAGATGATGTCGTAATCGGCCCGGAACCGGTGCGCATACTCTAGGGCCACCTGGGTCTTGCCGACCCCGCCGAGGCCATGGATGGTCAGCGGCTGGGAGACCGCAATGCGCCGGGTGCGCAATTCGTCCCGCAGCTGGCGCAGGTCCTTGTCGCGGCCGGTGAAGTTGGCGTTGCGGGTCGGGATGTTCTGGATCACGGTCCGGTCGCCACCCGGATAGCGCAGCGTGCTGGCCGCCGCTTCCGGCTCGGCCGGGCGGCGTCCGTTAAGCCGACTGATCAGAAGGTCCGCCGCCTGATTTTCCGGCAGGCCGGCCAGGAAGACGACCGGCACGCCCTCCAGAGCGGCGGGTACGCGCGCCTCGGTCACCGCGATGAGCTGGTCGGGCAGCGGCGCGGCCGGCGACTCTTGCATCCGTGCGGCGTAGGCTTCCGACACGATGGCTACTGTCCGTGCCGGGATCTCGGGTTCCTCGGGCTCCTCGGCTTCCTGGGGCTTCCCGGGTTCGTCGGGGCCGGGCGGTCGCTCGTCGACCCAGCGCACGGTGATCTCGGCGTTCGCCAGCACGCCCGCCACCCACTCGGCCCACAGCTGGTCTTCCGCGCTGAAGTCGAGAACGACCTCGGTCAGTATCGACGACTGGGTCCGGGAGAACTTCAGCCTCGTTCGCAGCCGCAGCCACTCCTCCCGCGGCGGCAACGTGGTGATCTCACCGCTTGTGATCAGCCCTGCGATCCGTTCGTAGTAGGGCAGCAGGCCGGTCACCGAGCCGGGCCGGTCGTAAAAGGTGGCGAGCGTCTCCTCGTACGCATACGACGGCCGGTAAGGGACCTCGACCGCGGCCCAATAGGCACGGCGCTCATCTTCCGGCATCCCGTCCGGAAGCTTCGCGAACTCGCGGGCCGCGTACCTGAGGCCCGCTTCCACCTTTTCTGCCTCGGCATGGTCAATCCGCATGGGGACCGGCAATACGGTGATGTCGCGATCCGAATGCTCCTCGATTTCCTTGGCGATCATGACAGCGCCGTCGATGCCCTGGTTGGTCAGGGTAAAGCAGTCGATCACCAGATCGGGCAGGTGTACTTTGCAGATGTCGGCCACATCTCCATGGCCAGTCCGGCTATCGATCAGGACGTAGTCGTATCTTTTTCTCAAAAAGGTGCGCAAGGTGGTCATGAAACGATCGCCGTAAAGGTTCTCGTAGAAGTTATCCCAGCTCAGTGAACTCAGCGTGGCCTGGTAGTCGCTGTTGTTATGCTTACCCGGCGAGAGGAAATGCAGGGCCCCGTCGTCGGGGAACTGCCAGCTCAGCGGGATGACATAGCCGTCCAGTCGGCCGATTTGCTCGTCGATTATCGCGCTGATGGCCGGGAGCGCGGCCAGTTTCAAGGATTCGGCCTGGTGCAGCGCCTCGGGGTCGATCTCGGCGTCCGCCATCGCCCATTCGTATCGGCGGACGAGGTCGACGATACCTGGCCGGTCGCTCGCCTGGGCGTCCATGAACGGCTGGAAGAACCGGTGTAGGCCAGGTGATTCCAGGTCCCAGTCCGCGATCAGTACGCGCCTCCCATTTGCGGCGAGGATCCAGGCCACGTTCGCGAGCGCCATCGTGCGACCGGTCCCGCCCTTGAACGAGTAGAACGTAACGATCTGCCCCGCCCGCGCTGACGGGCTCTCGCCTTCATCGAGCATCTGGCGTCTCCCCCTGGCGGCGTGGTGCGGAAGCGCGGCGGCCGGCCCACGATGGCGGAAGAGAGCCTGATCGACCGGCCGACCGATGTGATGGTACTGGTGCACCGTACCGCTGCTTGCTGCGGTGCGTTATGTAATTTCTTTCGGCCTCGGACATCAGGTCACGCACAAGGAACGAAAAGGCCTGGAACGAATCGGCCCCGCGCGCGCCGCGGCGAGCCGACCGGCCGCGCAGGGCACCCGCCGCGGAAAGGATATTCCTGACCTGATCCGCCATATCCGCCGTGTCGGCGTCAGCCGACTGGCTCACGACGAGCATCGGCAGTATCCACTTGGGCAGACCCTTCACCGCAGCTTCGAGCGCGGCGCGGCCGCCCGGCATGGTCATAAACCGGGGATCGATCAAGATGATGCCCGGCCTGCTGATATCCGGGTCGTGGTCGGCGGCGAGCTCGATGATTTCCGCCTTGAAGTCGAATCGCTCGATGATCTGGCGAGCGTATTCGGCCAGTGGCAGCTCCTGTGCGGGAAACGGGCGCCAGTCAGCGCCAGCGCCGCCCGGCATGGCGACCTCGACAGTGAAGACGCCCAGTGGCGACTCGGGCAGAAAATTGCTATTCATCTCGCTGGCGCTCGCCATAACCCACCGCCTCGCCCGGATTCCGTGGCTGTGCTGCGCGCCCGCTCCGCGCGCAGGCGGACCGGCCAGAACGCGTTAATTCACCCGCCCGCGGCATGCAGCCACGCAATTCACGGGTCCGGGAACCCCATCGCGGAGTCATAATCACCGCCACCCCTTCCCGCCCTAGCAGCACTGGGATCATAGTAGGCACAGACCATCAAAATGGACAGGGTGATAACGATTGTCCAGGAGCTGACGGCCGCCGGTGCCTGGCCAGCCAGCAGACGCTGAAATCCACCGCCGCCCGCACCGGCATCATCCGGCTGCTGCCCGCGCCGACCCGTCCGCAACGCACGACGGCCGGCGTCACCGCTTCCAGGGCGGCGCCGAGCGTCTCGAAGTCGCTGTCGTCGAGCGCCACGGCGGTGAACTCGCGCATGATCCGCTTGCCTCCTTCTGAGGTAAAGCAATGGTATGTCTGGGTCGGAGGCAGCCCCGGCAGATGGTATTCGGCCAGGTGGAACGCGGTGCATGCGGCATAGCTCACGCCTAGCAGCAAGACGGCGGCGTCAGCGTCGTACAGCCAGCCGAGCGGCGACCGGTCGCCCAGATGACAGTCGAGGTCGTGGACGGAGGTGCAGGTCCCCGCGCGCGGGCCGAGGGCGGCGAAGGATGTCTGAGGATGGCAGCTGCGTATGGCCGACGGGCGCGTCCGCAGGTACTCGGCGAAGGAGCCCATCTGGTACGACGGCGTCCGCGCCGGCTCGAAGCCGGGCATGGCGGCCACGTAACGGACCCGTTCGTCCTCATCGAGGCCGGCGACCGCAGCGCGAAAATCTCTGGAAGTGAGTGAGTTCTGTGCCGTCTGGGCGGGCACCACCACGGTGGCCCGGGGCCCTGCGACGTCGCGGAGTGCGGCGAGCAGCGTGGCCGCGCCGCCCTCGACCGGGCCGATCCGCCGCAGGGAGCAGTGGACGAGGAGATCCTGCTCGCGACGTAGGCCGAGACGCCGGAGGTCAGCGGCCAGCCGACCGCGAGCCGCCGGGGCACCTCGCGACCCCATGGGTACGGTCTTATCCGTCACCGTTCCACGCCTTCACCACCGAGTCCATGCCCTGGACGAAGCGCATCCCAGCCGAAGTCAGGGCGGTCCCGCTCAGCAATACCCCGATGCCGTGCTCGACCCGGGACCGGCACTCGAGGAACTGACCGTGCGCCTGGCCGCCTGCTCGTTCCCTGGACCGGGACCGCCACAGCGCACCGACCGCCAGGTACGCGTACGTGCCGTTCAGCACTCCGTCGACGGGCCGGGGATCGGGCCGCCAGGGGACCCGGTACCTGGCCGGGTCGGCCGGGTCGAACAGGTCCAACAGGTCGCACAAGGCGGTAAGCTTCACGTGCTGCATTTCGTGCACCAGCAGTTCGCCCAGCTTGTCGATACTTTCCGGGAGGGCGAGCGCGACTGCGCCGAACGCGTGCTTGGCGGTCCCGCTCTGCGAGCGCCCAGCCGCGGCCGGGCGCATGGGAACGACCGAGCGCAGGCCCGCGGCGATGACGCTGGCGTAGTCAGGGAGTTCCGCCGCGAGCCGCCGACTGGCGGCGGTCAGGGCCTGCTGCCAGTCTTGCCACGCCCCGGCCGATAGTCGGCCGGCCGGCTCCCAGGCCTGGCAGTCCCGGTAAGGATCGACGTCGTCCACCGTGAACGCCATGTCATCCGCGGTGAAACGGCGGACCGGTCGCAGGTCACCCTGACCGGCACGCAGGACTAGGCCGGTCGCAGATGTCCTGACCGTGGACGTGCGATCGGCGGTCGGCCCGACCGGGAGGGCGCCCACACCTGGCAGGTACACGTACCCGTCGCGGACCGGCAACGGCAACTCGGTCTCCACTCCGGCCTGCAACGCCGCCGCCGCGGCCAGTCCGGCCAGATGGGCACGGTCCAAGTCGATGTCGGTGCCCGGCGGCGGGTCCAGGCATCTCGCCGCCCACGCCCGTACGTAGGGATAGGTCAGCACCTCGCGTACCGCCTGGGGATGCTCGTCGTCCAGATGGGCGAGGAGCCGCCAGCCCGCGGCGGCTGACCAGCTCAGCTCGCCGCCGCCGCCGGAACGGGAACCGACGGTGGCGACCAGCGCCCGCGTTATCGACCAGCTCGCCTCGGCCAGCGCAGCGAGCGTGCCCGGGTCACCCGGGCCGACCGAAAGCAGTTCGAAGCCGCCCGCAGGCAGGGCATGCCTGTCCGCAGCGCCGAAGGCGCCGGGCCCGGGCGCCGACCGCGGCCCGCCTTCTGGCGAGCGAGCGATGACCATGGGAATGAGTTTCTTGAGATCGTCGCAGTGGACAGAAGGATTGTCGAATCCGTTTTCGCTACTGTACCGGTGCGCGTACAGGCCGCCTCCGCAGGCCCGCACGAACTCGCATTCGCGGCAGGTACGGCACAACTCGCTAATGGCACCCTGACGGCTGGCCAGGCCGACCAATGCCGCGACCTCGTCGACCGCATGCGTGCGGATATTCATGCCGGTCTCCGGCGCCCCGGCAAAGGCCGTCTTGAGCGAATCGGCCTGTTCCCAGCTGCCGTCGGTCTCGATAACGAGCAGGTCCACCGGGTCTAGACCGACGGCCTCGCTACCGCTCGGGCGCCCTTCCCAGGCATCGCGCAGCGAGTCGAAAAGCCGGATGGGCAACGGCCGGCCATCGGCGAGCCAGCGGGCATGAATCCGGCCGAGCCAGGCCGCGTAGGGCATATCCGTCCCGGCCGGACGGTAGGGCGGCTGATCCCAGGTCGCGTGCGGCAGCAGCAGATCGATGCGTGGCGGCGACTCCGCTCGGAGTGCCTCGTAGACCGCGATCGGATCGTTGCGCAGGTCGACCGTGCACAAGATGCCCGCGTACAGATGCCGGTACTCTGGCTGCCTGAGCAAGGACAGGGCCCGCCGGACCTGCGTATAGCTGCTCCGCCCATTGGCGTACCGCCGGTGCAGGTCGTTGGCCGCGCGATCGCCGTCCAGGGACACACCTACCCGAACGGCGTAGTCGGCGAACAGCGCGCAGAGTTCCTCGTTGAGCAAGACGCCGTTGGTATGGATGCGCAGATCCAGCCGGGCGACCGGATCTATCGAGGACCGCAGTGCCCCGAGTATCCCCCGCAGCCGATCGCGCCTGAGCAGGAGTGGCTCACCGCCATGCAGCACGATGTGGACAGTGGCGAGCCGATGGGCCCGGGCGTGCTCGCTTATCCGGTGCGCGGCCTGGCGCGCGATGGCCTGGGTTATGAACTTGGGCTTGGCCTGCCAGCTCTGGTCGGCGTGCTCGTACACATAGCAGTGGTCACAGGCAAGGTCGCACCGGCTCGCTACCTTCAGCACATACTGACTTATAGAGACCGGCATCCGCTAGTCTCATATAGAGGCATTGAACATCATGGCCGGGACGGCCGAAATCCCTTTTTGACTACCCACGGTCCGTTCGACTACTCCAGTCACAGTTTTTTCACCGGCGGCGGCGCGACTGGCTAGCTTGTCCAGGCTGGCGCTCCCCAGATCGGGAATCTGACTCGGCTCCGATGCGCTGACGTTGGGCCAAGCTCCAGAGTTCACTGGGCCTCCTTCCCCCGTAATGGGTAAGGTGTGTTCTTTCCTGACAGGCTAAAGGATTGCCGGGTCCTTGTCATCAGGCCGGAGAGGTTTCGCCGGCCGGTGCGTCAGGTGACGCAAGGGCGATCGCCAATCCATAGCGCTGCCCGCAACCCGACTCCGCCCTCGGGACGGCCGCGAACACCCTAAGTAACCAGAACAAGAGCTGCCCTCACCGGCCGCCGAAATGGAGTAAGCCCCATGAATAACGGAAATTCCCACACCGTGGGCCGCCCGGGTGCGGGCCGGAGTCACGGGCACCCTCATCACCGGCCTCCGGTCGGCCGAGGGGGCGGTCTCCCGTCGTGCCCGGTCTGCCTTAGCGGCGCGCTGTCTTGCCACCACGCCACCTGACTGCCCGGCCTCCCGGCCGCGGGAAAGAGCCACGGCAAAGCAGCTTTCGCCGAAAGGCGCGATCCGAGTATAATGTTTGCCTAATGCTGCTATGACATTTATCTAAGCACAAGGCGACCGAGAGGCTAAAAGGCGGTGGCTACCGAAAGCGAACCTCTCAGATTCGATGTGAGCGACGATTACCAGGAAGCCGTCAGCTTTCATCGCTGGTTTGCCGTGCGCGGGTCGCGCGCCGCCCGCGCCGCCGTCGCCTTCACCGCATCGCCCGACTGGCTCCGGGATCCGGGACGGCTTACATTGGTGGCTAGCGGCGATGACGCCGCACTCGCGGCAGCTATGGCCGCTCGCAAGACTGGAAGCGCGAGTCCGAATAGGGAAGACAAGGCCGAGACACTGCTCGACCTTTGCGCCGGCGTAGGCACTATGGGGGCCATAGCCGCCCGCCTCGGATTCGATGTACTTGCTCTCGAGTTGTCCATCATCCCGCACCTCATCAGCCAGGTCCTCTACGATTTCTCGGTATCTCTGTGCGCGGCCGACGTACGCGGGATCGCTGGTTCCTGGCGAGGTTACGCAGCTGAGGTGACGGATTTCGCGGACGCGGTATGGCGTGGCGCCAAGGACCGGTTGAAGGAATTGTTCGAAAAGGACGTAGATATTAGGGTATGGGTCCGGATTACCGAGTGTCCGTTGTGTGGAACACAGGTTCCCCTCGTGTCCAACGCCAGGCTTTCCCGCGAAGCCGCACTCAATATCAAGCCTGATCCGAGTATGTCGAATGGAGGCGGTTTCTCGCGATTCGGCCTGCTGCACACGGAATTTCCCGATCTTAGGGGGACCTTCCGGAGAGGATCCTGCACTTGCCCGACCTGTCGCAATCGCTTTCCTTTCCAGGGGCATGACCTGATCTCCCTTCGCTCGGTTCCGGTCGCGGTCCGGATGCGGAACTCCGGCGTCCTAAGCGAGATAGCTGCGCCGGATGTTTATGTCCGGCAGACCGAGATTGCTTCCCTTAATTCTTTGGCCGCTTCTTCCCGGCGCCTAGACCGGGTCATTCTCCCTGGCCACCAACCAATTTTCCATGACGTTCGAGGTCAGGCAATACGAGCGCGTGACGCGTTCCTGCCTCGGCAGCGCGCTTATTTCGGCGCGCTGGCCGAGTCCATGAGCGCCGAATCCGCGCTACTCGCCGGACGCACCGCGCTTACCGAGACGCAGCGGACGGCCGTGCGTGTCGCCGTCGCCCTGCTGATCAGCGGTCAAGCCGACTTCGTCAACACATGCGTGCATTCGTTCATCGACAAACCGCACCCGTCCACACCAGCCGGCCCGCTACGGCTCGGCGGCCTGTTCACCGAGGTGGGCGGATTCTGGCTCGAGCGTTTCTGGCAAAACCGCCTGAGTCACTTGCTCGACCTGCTGCGAGTGAACTCGTCGGCCGCCCGGCCGGTCCGGGCCATCAAGGCGAACGCAGACTCCATTCCGCTCGGTGACGCCACAGTGTCGGCCGTGATATGGGATCCGCCCTATTACGACAACATCGACTACGACACCGTGGCCGGGCACTATCAGTCCATCCTGGCCGCGGTGATCCCGGATGTCACCGGCGAGCCGGTTTTCCGGCGCCGGCTGCCCCGGGCAGAGCGGACCAGGCGCTACGAAGAAGATCTGGTCCAGCAGGCCCGTGAAGCGCGGCGGGTGGTAAGGGCAGATGGCAGCATCGGCGTCTTCTGGCTGGCCGGGGAGCCCGCCGAGCTTGACCGCTTCCTCGATCTCATCGCACCTGCCTCCTTGGGTCTCGTACGCGCCGTACGGCTGGACACGATCCGGCCACCGCGCGCCGCCGCGGCCGATCAGCAAACCTATCTGCTGGTCTTGAAGCCCGTACCAGTCGCCGTGCCCGAGGTCGCCGTCGATGCGACGCAGGTGCTCTCCCTGGCCGCAGCAGGCGCGCTGTCTCTCTACGACGGGCTGGCCGACCTGTTCGAATCAGTACTGGAGCCGGAGGAACTCGACGACCTGATCGCCGAGGAGCACAGTGGTTCGTCACGACAGCGCCTCGCTACGTTCCTGTTCAACCAGCCGGAACTAGAAGAGCTGCTCGCCGACCGACTCGGCCGGCCCAGCCTGGTCCGTGAGCTCGTGCAGCGCGGCGCGAGCCGCGAGGAGCTGCGCGGGATCGACGGCAAGGGGGTGGCCAGGCGACTGCTGGCGCGGCTCGGTTTCACAGTGGCCCGACCGGTGCGTTTCTCGATTCGCGAGGCTCTGCATGACTGCGACAACGTGACGCGCCGACTGGAACTCGCCGACTCGCCCGCGGCCATCCGCGAGGCATTCGTCGACGGCTTCAACCTCGTCGAGAGGATATTGAAATACACTGTGTTCGCCTGGGCCTATCTCGAACGGGGGGATCAGTGGGAAGCGTTGTTCGAGCAGGTCGTCAGCGCGGCGATGCCGTATCCGGGACCGGAAAGGCTTTCGTTTGGGCATCTCCAAGTCCTCTTTGCCAAGCTTCCGGCCGCGTTCGCCGCTAGTGGCCAGGAATCCGAAAAAGATCTTTTCGCGAACATAGCACGGGTCCTGAGGAAAGCCAAAGCCGACGACAAGCTCTCAAAACTGGCCTCGTGGCGCAATGGTTTCGCGCACCAGAAGGAAAATGTGACTTCGCTATCAGTTCCGCAGCTTCGCCAGGAATGCTCGGTGGCGCTCACTGGGGCAAGTGCGGCACTGGCCGAGGTCGACCGACAGCGCCTTCTCCCGGTGACCGTCCGGCCGGAAGAAGAACGCCGTTACCGGTATAACCGGCGGATCCTGTACCTGCTGGATCCTGACGATGCGGCCATCGAGGTCCGCGTCGACAGCGAAACGGACCTCACCGAGCCGCTGATCTATTTCGCCTCCGGCAACAAAGGCGGACGCGACATCAAGCCGAAGTTCCTGCGTGCTTCTGTCGTAGAAGCCCTATCCGGCGTCAGCCGACCGGAATCCGGGCCGCGCCAGGGTAGCCATTCTCGATGACTACACCTGAGGCGGACCGGGATCTGGCCCCAGGACCAAGACGCGCGCGTTTCGTCACGGTTACAGTTGCCTGGTCCAGATATTTGGCTGGGGCGGGATCATGGTGATCAATATCGGTGACGTCATCGACGGGGCGCTCGTGAACGCGATCGCCCTGGCGGGGCGGCGGGTCAGCATTGCGGCCGGCGCGTTGCACGGTCGTCGTCGGGCGGACGACGTGTCAGTAGCTCGCTGGTTCGAGACCTACACCCTGACCGGCGCGCCGCCGGACTTGCCCGGCCTGTCTGAGGATATGACGCAGCGACTAGCCGGCGTCCTCGCCGGCGATGACTTCCAGGCGGCCCTGCAGGAACTGCTGGCGGCCCGGCTGACCGACGCAGCCGAGACCTACGCGAGCGCGGCCCGGCAGGTGCTTACCGTGACTCTTATCTCGGCCGTCGCCGACGTCGGCCCAGTGGCCAACGCGCTGGCCGGTTACTACGACGACCAGGTATGCGCTCTCGTGGGCCGGCTTGAAGGCGATGACCCGCCGCTGCTGACCCAAATCCGCAGCGACGCCTTCTCCACCCGCATGATCAATGTCCTTAACGCGATCGAGCGGCACACGGCCGCGCTGACGAGCCGGCCCGCGCCGCGGACCGAAGCCAGTTTCCTCACTGCTTACCGCCGTCACGTGGTCGTTCAGCACGGAAAGCTGGAGCCGCCGGACTTCGATCGCCGGCGCCGGGTCCCGATCGCGCACATCTACGTCCCGACGCTCATCACCGAGGATCCGCCGCCCGGACGGACGGCCGTCACCCGATCGGGCACCCAGACCCCGTTCGACGTCTACGGGCTGGCCGCTAAGATCGATCGGTCGGTGCTGCTCGGCGATCCCGGAGGCGGCAAGACCACCGCCGCCCACGTGCTGATGCACCACTTCGCCAGCGACCCCGGCAGGCGCGTTCCCTTCCTGGTGACGCTGCGCAGCTACGCGTCAGGAGGTGCGCCGCACAATTCGGTCGTGGGCTATATCGAGCACGTGCTCGATACCTTCTATCAGATCTCCCCGCCTCCGGGGCTGGTCGAGTTGCTGCTGCTGACCGGCCGCGCGGTGGTGATCTTCGACGGCCTCGACGAACTGCTCGACACAGGCTGGCGCGCCGACGTTACCAGCCGGGTGGAGAACTTCTGCGTCGAGTATCCGCTGGTGCCGGTGCTGGTCACCTCCCGAGTGGTGGGTTACGACCAGGCCCGGCTCGATGACCGCGAGTTCACCTGCTACCGGCTCGGCGGGTTCGGGGACATCGAGGTCACCGATTACGCGCGGAAGTGGTTCCGACAGGATTCCGGCTCGCGACCTGGCGATGCCGATACCTTCCTGACGGAGAGCGAAAGCATCCGTGACCTGCGATCTAACCCGCTGCTGCTGTCGCTCTTGTGCATCTTGTACCGGGGTGAGGGATCGCTCCCGCGGAACCGAGCCGAGGTCTACGAGCAGTGCGCCAACCTGCTGTTCCGGCGGTGGGATGCGCGCCGCGGCATCCATGTAGAGCTCCGGGCCGGGAATCTGGTCGAGCCGGCGCTGCGCAACCTCGCTTGGTGGCTGTTCGCCCAGGACCGGCCTCAGCCGACCATTGCTGAGCACCAGCTCGTCGATGTAAGTGCCCAGTTCCTGCATGAACGCGGATTCGAAGCCGAGGACGACGCCCGGGCTGCAGCCGGAGAATTCGTCGAGTTCTACCGGGGCCGGATGTGGGTGTTTACCGACGTGGGCACAACCTCGGCCGGCGAGCGGCTGTACGCGTTCACGCACCGCACCTTCCTGGAGTACTTCGCCGCCGCGCAGATCGCCTACCGGAACGACCGCCCAGAGGACCTCGCCTCGGCGCTCGTACCATACATCGCCAGTAAAGACTCCTGGGTCGTGGCCGAACTGGCGTTGCAGATCAAGGATCGGAGCAGCGACCGTGGCGCCCCGCGCATTTACGCCGCCCTGCTGAAGGAGCGCCGTAGCCGGTCTCCGGTCACGCTCCAGTTCCTCGCCCTGTGCCTGCGATCGGCCGATCCGTCGCCCCAGCACGTCCGCGAACTGACCCGGCAGTTGTTCACCGCGACCTGCGCGCCCGGGCTGGATATGAATCAGGACTCGTCGCTGCGGTCGGCGTGGCGCGAGCTGATGGCACACTGCGGCAGCTATCGCGGCGTGATCGCCGACGAGATCGACGCCGCCCTCGTCCGGGTGGTCGGCGCGGGCCGCGAGGACCTGACGGTGAGCAGCCTGCATCTGATCTTGTCGCTGCCTGACGCGCTGCCGCTGTCACCGCGGCCCGGGGGCCAGCTGGACCGGGACGCCTGGGCGAGCCAGGCTCGTTCGCTTCTGCTCGCCCATGGGCCGGCCGCGATCGCGGCAGCCCGAACCGACGGCGTCGTCCGGCTTGGCGCCATCCGGGCCGGATTGATCAGTGTCAGACAGGCGCTGGACATGCCGGGTGGCCCGACCGTGCTCTTCCGGCCCGCCCAGGGCGTCTTCCGGGAGTACCCCTCATACTTCGGCCTCGTGCTCACCGCGCTGGATCGGGGATGGCCCGCTTTCGGCCAGGCGGGCGTCGTGGCTGATCTCGAAGCCCTCGGAGCCTACCTGATGGACCAGCACGAGCC
>Ga0302325_10014048_pt1 | contig 17059 bp, 9 predicted proteins | sample Palsa_T0_2_FD_201948 | JGI IMG/M metagenome (GOLD analysis project Ga0302325, IMG submission 201948) | Peat permafrost microbial communities from Stordalen Mire near Abisko, Sweden - Palsa_T0_2 | ecosystem: Environmental > Terrestrial > Soil > Palsa > Peat permafrost | place: Sweden: Abisko... | reverse complement strand
TTGCGGGTGCAGCTTGCCTACGACCTTCGCGAAGCCATCAACACGGTCGGCAGCAAAATCAAAGCGTCTGTCCATCCTCTCAAGGCTGCTTGAAAAATGGCGGAGAGAGGGGGATTCGAACCCCCGGGCCCTGACTACACAAGTGGTTCGCTAACCGTGCTTTTGTATTGTTACGAATGAGTTAGAACACAAACAAGATACAACGAGTACTAACGAAATCAAACCAGAAATAAACTTTTGTCCCAATCTTGGCCAAATATTTTGGGCACAAACTGTGAGTGACCCGACCGGTATGCGCCTGAGATGTCGTGCAATGTTAGCGAAAATCGGTTTAGCTGATGTCACAGTGAGAATGGCGGTTCGCCAGCTGCTTAAGAGCCCAGGCTTTGTCGTTGTTTCGTTGCTCACCCTGGGTCTCGGGATCGGTGCCAGCTCAACGGCATTTACGGTTTTAAACCGCCTCCTCTTTCATCCCCTCCCCTTTCGGGACCCGAACCGTCTGGTGGAAATCCAGGCTATCTCGCCTCACGGTCATTACGTTGGGCATTCCCCCGGCGATTATGTGGACGAAAAGGAGCAGAATACGGTCTTCGAGAACATGGCGGCGTACTACACCTTTGACGACGAAAGTGTCGCGGATCCAGGCCAGCCTCCAGTCATCACGAAGGGTATAGCCGTAGACTCTGATTTTCTGAAAATGATGGGTGTGGTGCCAATCTTGGGTCGCGGCTTCACCGCCCAGGATGAGACCGATGAGGCTTCCGGCAACACGCAGTTCTTGATGCTCAGCTACGCCTATTGGCAGAAGCATTTTAATGGAGACCCTCGTGTCCTGGACCGCGAACTGAGGTTTAAAGGCACGCCAGTACACATTGTGGGCGTCGTTCCTTCGAAATTCGATGACCCAGCGCTGTTCGGAGAGTCGATCGACATCTGGACCTTGGAGGCACCCACCATAAGTAGGAGTTTCCGTGATAATGGCTGGTATCAGGTTGCCGGCCGAATGAAGCCGGGAGTGACCCGGGAGCGGGCGCAGGCTGAGCTGACCACAATCTCCGCCCGACTGGCCCGCGACTACCCCAAGACGGACGCCAAGAGAGGCCTGAAGGTGGTTCCCTACCCGACCGATTCGGCGGGCGATCTTGGCCGGAACCTGACCTGGATGGTGATGAGTCTGACTTTGGTCGTGCTTTTCATTGCCTGCGCCAATATCGCCAATCTCCAGATCGTTCGCACAACGGGCCGGGCCCGAGAATTCGCCGTCCGTTTGGCCCTGGGGGCTCCCCGGGGCCAGATCATAACGATGCTTCTCATGGAGAGCGTGCTCCTGTCCTCGGCCGGAGGGGTCTTGGGCCTTCTGATCGCAAACTGGGCGAGTACTTCTCTGGGTGCCTTCTTTGGCCTAGATATGCCAATCAATCTTCGCGTGGTCGTTTTCGCCCTGTCTGTTTCAACAGTAACCGGTTTGACCTTCGGGCTCATGCCCGCCTGGTTCGCTTCCCGTTCCGATTCAGGTTCAAGCCTCGGGACGGGCGGGCGTGGCACGACCGCCGACCGCTCGCGGCACCGGCTGCGCAATGGGCTCGTCATTGCCGAAATGGCCCTGACCCTCATACTTCTAACCGGGGCCGGCTACTTTATCCGGGGCATACAACGGATCGCCGAACGCGAGCTCGGCTGGCGGCCGGAAAAACTCTTGGTCGGCGAACTGACCTTACCCGGAAGATACAGCGACGACACTGCCAGGCTCTTTGCCGAACACGTCAAGTCCGACCTTCTCGGCCTCCCAGGGGTCGACCACGTGGCCATCAGCAATCTTTCGCCTCTATGGGGCTCCTACACTTTCCCCCTGGCGTTCGACGGGCACCCAATTGAGGCGCGCGGTCAAGAGCCGCTCGCCTTTACGAATTGGGTTCAGCCCGACTTTTTCGCGACCTATGGCATGCATCTCCTGGAGGGGAGGAACTTCACCGAAGCCGACAGGCGAGACAGCCGGCCGGTGGCGATCATAAACCAAGCTATGGCCGAGGTGTTCTGGCCAGGACAAAGTCCACTGGGGAAGCGAATCCGAGACGGCACGTCTCCCCATCCTGAGTGGGCGGAAATTGTCGGAGTCACCAATAATATACTCTACGGAGCCGACTTCTCCCGGATAAAAACGCGCAATGCCGTCTATTGGCCATTCGCGCAACAATCCAAGCCTTATGCGACGACAATCACCCTTCATAGCGTCGGGGATCCGAGGATTCTTAAGGAAAGTGTGCGCCGTCTCCTAGCTAAATTGGAGCCCAATGTGGCGTTCTCGTCTCTAGTCACATCAGACGAAGGAATGGGCTCCGTGCTCTCCCCTTTCGCCCTTGTGCGCCGTATTCTGGCCGAAATCGCAGGCTTGGGACTTCTCCTGTCGGCGGTGGGGATCTATGGGGTCATCGCCGCCCTGGCCTCCGAGAGGATCCGAGAAGTCGGAATTCGCATGGCCCTGGGGGCTCAGGCGCGCGACGTGTGTTCGCTCTTCCTCCGTAACGGGGTTCGTCTGGCGATTAGTGGCTCGGCCGTCGGCCTGGTAGGTTCCTTTGCCCTTCTTCGAATTCTCGACCGAACGGTGTCCATCGTGCCCGGCTATGACCCAAAGATCATGATCGGGGTTGTGGTCCTTTTGGTCCTTGTAGCCCTAGTCGCCTGCTGGCTGCCTGCACGCCGCGCCACCAAGGTCGATCCGATCATTGCATTGCGCGCTGAGTAATGAACCCGTTCGCGATGTGAAGAAAAGCGCACACTAGAGTACAATCTCTGCGCGTTGTCGCCTGGCTGACATTCTAGTTCACGGCAAAGCGCTTCGCTACGGTACTTCTCAAATCTACGAAATCGTGGACAACACCCTTAAACGGCCCTTTTTCTGGAAGGTTCGAAATCGACCAGTCCATTTTCTTGGAAGTCTCCACTTCGGTCCGCCCGGTGGGTTCATCCTACCCTCAAGCGTCCTGTCCGTGGTTAAAGAGGCCTCGACAATTACATTCGAGATACCTTTTGACGGTCCACTCGATCCAAGCCCACTCTTCAGGAATAGTGGAAGCCTAGAAGACGACCTATCGCCTCTTCATTGGTCGATCTTAACTAAGATGCTCGCCAATACGGAAAATCTTAATCGCTACCGCCTCGAGGCGCTCTTTCTGCTCTTGGCGCCTTTGCCTTATCAGGCACGAGGTCTAATCGGAAAAGGACTGGATCCGATGTTGTTTGATTGGGCGCGGGCCAATTCGAAAAGAATTCTTACGTTGGAAACCCGGCAGGAGCAAATTGCCATCATTCTTAAGGAATGCGGTGACGAGATTTCGAAACACTTGGCTCGCTGTATCGACGCCCCCAGCCTACCATTAACTAGGGTCGACCAAGTTCTTGCAGCCATGACAAGCGGAGACGAAGGCGAGTTGGCTGCTCTCAAGGAAACGGCATTTGCGGACCTACCACGAAAGGCTGTACACTTATTTACTGAACGAGACGTTAAGTGGGTGCCAGCGTTTGAAGCTCAATGCGATTCACGAGATCCTGCCCTCATTATTGTTGGCGCTTTGCATTTTGCAGAACCCGGCGGCATGCTTAGCCTTCTCCGCGGTCGAGGCTACGTAATCGATCGTGTTTAGGAAAGCCTAACACGCGAGACGCCGGCGGATCTTCGTTTGAACGTCAGTGGCTGTCGGGACGCATCGGCTCGCCGATGAGCCTTGCCAACGCTTCCAACGCCTGACTGTTCGATAAGGGACCGGTTTGGGGCCACTTGGAATCCCGAATCCGGAGATCAGTGTGACCTGCGTCAGCAATACTGCAAGAGGCATGCTCTCATTGGCTCGGTTTCTCCGGCGCCACGGTCGTGGGCGTTGGGGCGCTGTAGAGATAATTACGGGCGTGGACCGGATCCTGTGTTTCGGCGACGATCTTGCCGCTTGGCACGTTAAAGCTCTCCGCGGGGACGGGAGGATTTGTCTCGTAGGTGGTAACGTATTCACCGTTGGCCGAGGAGTAAACTAGCTCACCCGAGGCTGCATCCAGCGCGTAGAGCTCCGAGGCCTTTTCAATCGGTGCGCCGGCCGGCCCCGCGCTGATAATATCCACAGCCCGTGTTCCGTAGACGCCCGATGCCTCTGTATACGTGTTATCCGTGTCAAGTAGCCGGTGAGCTTTCGCGACATAGGAATCGTACATCATCTTCCCCTGGTTTTCGTTTGACGAGCTGGTAACGTGAAAGGCGACATCCTCGGACCCTGGAAAGTCGCCCATTTCCCAGTTTCCAGCCTGGTTGTGAATATCTGTAGCATTGTTATACGGCACGACCGCTCCTGAGGCCTCGAAGTTCAGAATATCCATCCTAAAAAGGATCTCGCCCGCCGGCGAACTGCCCCGCAGATAAGTGACGGTCACCCAGCCTCCTGCGGGCATGCGGTTCTTCATCACAACGCGGTAGGTCCTCGCCGTTATTAGTTTCATAAAGGCGTTACGCAGTTTTTTCTGAGCCAAGAGCGATTGCTCAGCAGCGCTAAGGGGGGCGGCGCTCCCATTCCCTTCGGCGACTGACGCCAGTCCGCGGGCCGCCTGAACGTTGAGAATCGGCTCACTGAAAACGGCTTTGGGAGAAGCTTTCTCAACCGGAAGATAAATCTTCAGGAAAATCCCGATAAAGAGCAGGGCCACCACGACCGCGGCTACGATACGGCGCCTCCAAGATTTGGTCTTCGCAGATTCCATTCGACTCAGGAAGCACGCTAGCCCGCGCCCTACCGGGCGGCAATGGCCAACCGACTTCCGATTGCCAGTCGGCCACTACCCTGCCTGCCTCAAGAGGCATTCAAGTTACCGCCGAGGCCAGGGTTTCTTGAAGGGTTCTTTTCAAACCGGGTCACCGAATCCGCATCAGTCACAACGAAGCGCGACCATGGGATCCACGGCTGCGGCATTGCGAGCAGGGATCCAACAAGCTACAAGGCTCACCGCGAGCAACGTAAGAGCGACGACCGAGTAGGTCAACGGGTCGAGCGAGGAGGTGTCGAACAGTAAGGTTGCGATCAGTTTTGTGGTCGCAATTGCAAGGGCGAAGCCAGTGACAAGGCCAATTGCGGCGAGCATCATGGACTCGCGTATGATCATGCGGAGAACTCGAGCGGAACCAGCTCCCAGCGTCATTCGAACCCCTATTTCGCTCGTACGCTGCGCCACGGACTCGGATACGACGCCGAACATTCCGACGCTCGCCAAAAGGAGGGCGAGCAGGCCAACAAAGGCCGACATACTGCTGAACATATGTTCCTTAAAGAACCTCCTCTCCAGTTGCTGTTCCTGGGTACTTACGTCAGTGATCGCCAGATTCGGGTCAAATTCGCTAAGTGCCTTGCGGACGCTCGCCACATTTGCTTCGGGACTGCCTATGATTCGCACGGCAAAACGGGAATGTCCTTGGGCCTCCTGGGAGAATGGCAGGTAAGCCATTGGCGGGGTCGGCCCCTTTAAATCCAAGCCCGTTTGCTTGGCATCGCGAACGACACCGACGATCTCACGAGTCCCCTCCAGAGCAATTCGGCGGCCAACCGGATTCTTCCCCCCAAAATATTTTCGCGCCAGAGCCTCGTTAACAACTGCCACTAACGGGCTCTTTTCCGTATCGTGGGAATCGAGACTCCGCCCATAAACGATTGGAAGCTCAAACGTTTCGAAGAAATTTGGACCGACTTGGTTCCACGCAATCTTGTCAGCGTTTCCGGTCGCGGAGGAAATGCCGGGAATGGAGAAAGGGCTCGCTGCCCAGCGTTCGCCGCTTAGCAAACCGAAACCCGAATAAGTGACGGCCCTTGTATTCGGCAGACCGGCCAATTTTTCCGCGAGGCCTTTGTGTAATTGGAGAAACCGCTCGGGCTTGTAGCCGGCCGTCTCGCCGACGACCTCGAAAGTTAGCATGTGGCCCGTGTTGAATCCGAGGTCGACGGATCTCAGGTTACTAAGGGTCCTGAAAAACAGCCCTGTAGATACGAGTAACACAACGGAGAGTGCCATCTGGACCACTAGGAAAACCTTGTTAAGGAAAGATCGAGATGCACCGATGACGCGCATCCCACCCTGAAATTCCTCGGAAAGATTTAGGCGAGTTGCGCGCCATGCAGGCGCCAGCCCGAAAGCGATCCCGCTAAGAAGTGCAAGGAATCCGATGAAGCAAAGAATGGGCACGTTTGTCCTCATGTTTCTAAGCCAGTACCCGACATCGGGAGGAAATAGGGCGGCCAGGAGGTAAAGGTCCCACTTTTCGAGGACAAGGCCCAAGCCGGCGCCCAAAAGCGCCAGCAGAAGGCTCTCGGTCAAAAGCTGGCGCACGATTCGGCCTGGAGGAGCGCCGAGTGCCAGTCTCAAGGCAAACTCGCGCCTTCGGCTGGCATTGCGAGCCAGAAGCAGGTTTGCCACGTTTGCACAGGCGGTCAAAAAGAGGAGCGAAACCAAACCGAGCATCGGAATTAGAATGGCGGCGTCACGCTTCTGATCGGCTCGCGACTGGCCCCGGCTAGCAGGAGTAGAACCCAATCGGGGAAGATCCGTATCGTTTGCCTTAATCACCTGGTCCTTTGCACTTTCTTGGAAGACGTCCGCGACTTGGAGATTCGCCTGTTGCGGCGTGACGCCGGGTCTGAGCCTACCGATTATGTTTAACCACCAGAAACCAGGATTCTTGACATTGTCCGGATCATAGCGGACGCGGGCCGCCATGGAAAGCGGAAGGGTGATGTCCGAACCACCGCCCACCGAAGCCGTGCCCAAGAACTCCGATACGCCCACAATTGTCGCGAGCGCGCCGTCGACGAGCATGGTCTTTCCCACCACGTCGGGATCGGCATTGAATCGCATTTGCCAATATCGCTGGGAAATCACACACACTGGTTCTGCCCCGGGAAGATCGTCCATCGGAAGCAGCGTACGTCCGAGCACCGCCGGAACCCCGAGGAAATTGTAGTAGTTTCCGCTGACCAGTTGGCCCGAGACAACAAGTTCCGTTTGGTCGTCGATCTTGACGTTCATTGCCCACAAGGCGCCGGTTGCGGCGACATCTTGAAATACCTCCTGCTGGTGGGTGAACGCCTCGAGGGTACTTCGCGAGAAATTGTGGCCTATTTGCTGTCCCGTCGCATCGTCAACTTCCTGGACGGGGTCCGGTTCGGACGCGCGGGGTCTGCCCCCCCGGATGCCGGGCAACCAGTGCAACAAAAGCAATTCCTGAGGTCGTTTCACTTCCTGAAGCGACGAACTCAGGAGTTTGCTTTCGACGAGGCTAAAGACCGCCGTGCTCACCCCTATTCCCGATGCGAGCGATAGAATGGCGATCGCAGCGAATCTCGGCTTCTTCCGGAGTTGGCGCAATGCATAGCGCAGGTCCTGGATGAGGTGATCGATCCATGAATAACCACGCCGGTCGCGGAATTCCTCCTTTATCTGTTCGATCCCGCCAAATTCTCGGCGAGCCGCAAAGTGCGCTTCGTCAGGCGCCATGCCGGCCGCCAGATTTGCCTCCGTTTGCATTTCGAGATGCGTTCGAATCTCCTCGGACAACTCCGTTTCGATCTTCTTTTTCCAAAGGATCGACTGGAGGCGAAACACGGCTTGACGAAGCCATCTCATGATTGGATCAGGTCAGCTGGCTTTCAGTGCTTCAACCGGGGCCACTTGCGACGCACGACGTGAGGGGAGCCAGCAGGCTAGCATCGCGACGCTTCCGAGCATCATCGCGGCGCCTCCAATTACCACTGGGTTCATTGGCCCAACACCGAAAAGCAGTCCAGCCATGAGCCGACTGGCGAACCAGGCACCGACAAGACCGAGCGGAAGACCGACGGCCAATAGGCGAATCCCAAGGCCAAGGAACTGATGCAAGATTTGCTTAGGCTGGGCACCTAATGCCAAGCGCACACCGATTTCTCGCCGACGCTGTGACACCTGATAGGCAAGCACCCCGTAGATACCGGTGGCCGCCAACACCAATGCTGCACCCGCGAAGGTGGCCGCGAGAAGAAGCGGTATCCGCCGCGCATCCAGGCTTTCGCTCACCCGAGCGGCCATCGTTTTCACATCAGTGACCGGAAGCGCAGGATCGATCCGCAATACCTCACCGCGTAGGGAAGAGACAGCCGCTTCGGGCGCCTGCGCGGTGCGCACGGCCACGGTGAAGTCGAGGGCCGGGAAGAGGACGTTCGGATAGTAGACGACGCCGAAGCCATTTCGATCGTCGAGGCCATTTTGTTTCACCGAACCGACAATCCCGACCACCGTGGAATAGTCCTCCTTCTTAGGGTTGACGATATCAAAGGTGAGCCGGTGGCCAACCGCGTCGCCGTTCGGCCAGTAGCGGCGAGCGATCGTTTCATCAATGACACACACCTTATTTCCCTGCAGCGCATCGGCGTCGTTGAGGAAGCGGCCCTTCAGTAGCGGCACGCCCAGCGTCGCAAAATAATCGCCACCGACGCCCCTGTTGTAGTGTAAGGCCGACCGCTCGTCCGTGGAAAGCAATCGTCCCTCAATCACGAACGTGGAAAAGTCATTCGTGTCGGCGCCGCTGAATGGGAGGCGGGTACAGATGCCAACCGATGTTACGCCCGGTTGCACACGTAGGGCGGCCAGCAGCTTTTCGACGAAGGCAATGCGCTGCCTTGGCTCCTGATGGCCCGACCAAGGCAGTGCGATGGTGCCGGTAAGGATGTTTTCCGGTCGAAAACCTGGATGGACTGCAAGCACACGCGCAAAACTCAGGCCCAACAGGCTGGTCGCGGCGAGAAGGACAAAGGCAATGGCGATCTGTCCAATGATCAAAGCGTGCCGGAAGCGTTGAACGCCGCGTGTAGCGGTCCCGCTTCGGGACTCCCGGGACAGTGTGACGCTCAAATTGCCTTGTCGTGCCTGCACGACGGCGGGAAAAGCCAGCAGGAGTCCGAAACCGAGCGACGCACCGATAGCGGCGACGCTCGTAGTTATGTCGAGAGCGGGTACCGCGTCGATCGGAACTCGCGCTGGCCAAAGAAATCCCAGGCTCCGCAGAGCGACAGCCCCGAGTCCAAGGCCGAGCAATCCTCCGCCGAAGGCCAGCACGAGTGTCTCGACCACGAGTGCGCGGGCAAGCTGGAACCCGCTCGCGCCGAGCGCACGGCGGACGCCAAATTCCTTTCCGCGTGCATCCGCGCGAAGGAGCATCAGGTTGGACAGGTTAATAGTTCCGATCAGAAGGAGGCAGAACACGGACGCCTGGAGGAGAAGGAGAACCGGCTTCAGGGCGGCAACGTGATCCGCGTGAAGATCGCGGATTACGGTGTGGTATCCCATTTTATGCACCAGTTCGGCTAGGACATCTCCTTCAACAGGAAGGGCGTTAAGCGCGTCCACTTGGGACTGAGCTTCGGCCAAGGCGACACCCGGCCGCAGCCGGGCGATCATTTCCATCCCTGTACGGTAGCGCTGGTTCGCTTTTAGGTCATCGGCAGTAAAATGAAGTGGCGTCCAGATGTTTGCCGGCTGCGATAGGAAATGAAAGCCGGTTGGCATGACCCCTATGACCGTAAATAAGTCGTCATCAATTCGGATCGTCCGCCCCACGACAGCCGGATCTGCATTGAAACGATTGTGCCAGACCTGATCACTGATCACGATAACATGGTCCCTTCCGGCGGTGCCATCCTCGGCTGTGAACGTTCGGCCAAGTGCGGCGCTCACTCCAAGCAACCGGAAGAAGGAAGGGGTGACGTCCGCCAATGCTGTGGATTCGGGGGCACCAGCTCCTCCGAGTGTTACCGTCCAATTGACGAAAGCCGCGGTCTCCTCGAATGCCGGGATCCGGGCGGTGCGCTCAAGATAATGTAAAGGCGATGCACCCCCATGGTCTAGATTTCCTGTTGGATAGCTGTCATAAACGGTTACGAGCCGTCCCGGATCGCGAAAGGGCAGCGGCCGCAGGAGGATCCCGTTGACGATTGAAAAGATTACCACGTTCGCAGCCAGGCAAAGCGCGAAGATGACTAAAACCGTGACGGTAAAGGACCTTTCCCGCCAGAGGCCGCGAACCGAATGGCGCAGGTCGCGCCAGCAATCCTCCAGCAATTTTAATCGGAATTCGTCGCGGTAATTCTCCTTAACTTGTTCCACGCCTCCGAACTCTCGCTGTGCGGCTTGGGAAGCCTCATCGGGCGACATACCGGCAGCGCAATTGGCTTCCGTCTGCATCTCAAGGTGCTGACGAATTTCTTCAGACATGTCCGACTCGCGTCTGTTCCTCTGAAGCACCACTTTGAGTCGAAACACGAGCTGACGGAGCTTCATTTTCTATGTCGCACGGAGCATGGCGTTGATCGTGCTCGAAAGCATTTCCCATCGCGTCGTCTCCTCCCCTAGCTGTTTGCGCCCGGAGGCAGTCAGCGAATAGAACCGCGCCTTCCGGTTGTTGTCCGAGATGCCCCAGGCCGCCTTGACCAAACCTCGAGCTTCAAGTCGGCATAAAGCGGGATAGAGCGATCCCATTTCAACTCGGAAAAAGTCTTTGGACATCTGCCGGAGGCGTAGGGAGAGTCCAAACCCATGCATCGGCTCAATCTGGAGCGCTTTAAGTATCAACATGTCCAATGTTCCCTGAAGCAGCTCTGTTTTCTCGTTAGCCATGATTGCTCCTTTAGATGTTCTTAATGAAAGGTACGTTGGCTTCCTTCAGAACGTCAATAGGAAAGACGCCGCCGCTGATCTGGAGTACCGCTGCTCCTAAAGTGGTGGGTTCTCAAAAAGTCGATCAACGATCGATGAAGTGCTTTCTAGACGGTGGGAATCCGTCGGCGCCATCAATGAGCGCTACGCTCGAGCTCTTTAAGCGCTCGAAACCCATTTTACCCATTGACTATCTAAGGGAGCGGTCCATTCCCATAGATTATCTAAGGAGCGCGGAAGCCAATGAGCAAAATGGAACTGCTTCAGGGTACCCTCGATATGCTGGTGCTTCGGGTATTGAGCGGCGGACCCATGCATGGATGGGGTGTCGCCCAGAGAATACAGATCCTATCGAAGGATGTCCTCCAAGTGGAGGAAGGCTCAATTTACCCGGCGCTTTACCGCATGGAGCACAAAGGCTGGATCAAAGCTGAATGGGGACAGTCGGACAATAATCGGCGAGCGAAGTACTATGAATTGACCAAGGGAGGCCTCAAACAGCTCGCAAATGAATCCAAGGACTGGAGTCGGATTTGCTCGGCAATTGGGGCAATCATGAATCCGCCTAAATTGACCGACCAAACGTGAAGGAATTTTGGTCCTCGGTCCGCTCGACCATCAATTATCTTCTCCATCGAAGGCGCCTCGAAGCTGAGATGGCCGAGGAAATACGTCTGCACCTCGAAGAGCTGACTAAGGCCCATGTCTCAGCCGGGATGGAACTCGAACAGGCGCAGTACGCGGCCCGCAGGAATTTTGGAGGAGTATCGCAGATTGAGGAAAGATGTCGCGACGAGCGCAATCTTGTTTGGTTGGACCAACTTTGGAACGACGTTCGTTTTTCCGCACGTTCCCTGTGTCACGCGCGGGGATTTACTTTCACGGTCCTCATTACACTCTGCTTGGGTATCGGCGTTACCACTGTGGTTTTAAACATTACCGAGGGAATAATTCTGTCCTCATCACCGTTTCCGAAGACCGGGGAATTATTTTACCTAGGAAACAAAGGTCGAACACGCCCCACTAAGAATATGCTCATAGGTTTGCAATTTCAGGCCTACGAGAACCAAACGAACGTCTTTTCGGAATTTGCGGGAGTCGAATGGATTCATTCCAATGTAGTGATCGGTGACGATCCAATACCCGTCATTGTAAAACACATAACCATCGATTGTTTTCACACACTTGGAATAAAGCCTGCCTTGGGGCGTGTGTTTCTGCCGGCGGAATACCGCGATGGCGCGAACGATGTTGTGATCATTTCCGATCTCTTCTGGCGAGAACACTATAATGCATCCCCCGATGTGCTTGGCCGTTTAATAAAGATTGATCAACGACTGTGCACTGTTGTCGGAGTCTTAAGCGTGGATCAGATGCTTCCACCCTATTTTAACAACGACTTGTTTCGTCCACTTGTTCTGAAATTCGACCCAGAAAGGCCGCTTGCGGGCGGTCTGGCCGTAATCGGGCGCCTAAAGCTGGGCGTGTCGCGCCAACAAGCTCTCGCGGCGCTTTCCAGTGTGAAGTTTCGGCAACTTCCCCAATGGGCATCTGATTATCTATCTGAGATAGAGCCGACCCTTACAGAGCTCACCGAAGTGAACCAACCGGAAATTTATTGGGTAATATTTGCCGCTGCCGTTTTTCTGTACGCGATCGCATGCCTTAATGCGATGAATCTGATGTTAATTCGCCTGTTGAGACGGCGTCGCGAATTAACCATTCGCTTTGCAATTGGGGGGAGCCGTTTTCAAGTGGTACGCCTGCTAGCGTGTGAGAGCATAGGACTGACTCTAGCTGCGAGCCTTATCGTGATGCTGGCCGCCCGATGGGTGTTCCCGTCCTTATTCGTTCTGATCACTGGCAACGGAGCCAAACTCTATCGTGATTACTGGGATTGGCACACTTTGTTCTGCATCGCCGCTCTGAGTGTCATCGCGAGTCTAGCAGTCGTGCTCGTACCAGCTACTCGCCTCCTTAGAACGGAAATAGATTCAGGACTTAAGGACGGAGGTCCGACACTGGGAGAGAGCCGAAGCGCGGGACGGATCAGAAATTCGCTCGTCTCGATTCAGGCCGCGTTCGCTGTAATCCTGCTGACCGGAACGGGACTCATGCTGCGTACGTTTGAACGGTTACATCATCTGGACCTAGGCTTCGACCCAATAGGTAAAGTAAAGGTACAGATCATGGTACCAGACAGCTACGATCTGAAGCCTGAGGCTCGCCTGCAACTGTTTGAGCGATTGCGCTTGAGACTGAGCTCAATTCCCGGAGTTAAGACCGCCTCGTTTAGCCAAGATTCCATTTTCCAAGGATACTACGCCGGCGGCGCCCAGCTACAAATGGCAGATGGCACGTTTGAGCCGGCGTCCGGGAATTTTGTCTCCCAGGACTACGAGCAAACTGTGGGTTTACGGATGAAAGAGGGAAGATGGCTTTCTGGTAAAAAAGGGCAGATAGAAGCCGTAATAAACGAGGCTTTTGCCAAGGCACGATTTGGCGACCGAGATCCGATCGGCCTATCTTTCAAGTGGAAAGCAGCCGGTGATCAGCCATGGCTTGTGGTCGGAGTTGTTCGGGATGTGCGGGAAACAGTCCGTTCATCTGCGGGCATTCGCTTCTACATTCCAGATTGGATGTATCCGGGAAACATCGATACTTTGGTGCTTAGGCTCGACCGCGACCCGAAGAAAGAGTTTGCGGGCTTGGTGCGCCGTGCGATCTACGAAATTGATCCTCGGCTGATAGCTTCGGACGTATCTTCCATAGACGACATAGTCAGTGAATCGATGTGGGCCGAGCGGTATGCGTTCACTATTTTGAAGGGTTTGGCGGCAATTGCCTTGGGATTAACTGTGGTAGGTCTATTTTCAGTCGTTGCGTACACGGTGGATAGCAGAATGACGGAGTTTGGCGTCAGGATCGCGCTTGGGGCACAGCCGTCCGATCTCCACCGCCTTGTGATGTTGCGCGGTTTGGCGGCTGCTTCCGTCGGAATTCTGATCGGAACGGCAGGAGCCGTAGGGCTAACCCGCTTCATGGAAAGCCTTCTTTTCGAGACCAAACCCTTCGACCCGCTCGTGTATGCGGGCGTCGCCATCCTCTTGATTGCATCAGGTGTCGCGGCCTGCTGGCTGCCCGCCCGCCGAGCAGCTCGGGTCGATGTCACAAGACTCTTGAAATCTGAGTGAATTTCAGGGAGCGACGCGGCGACCGTTTAATCGACAGCGAGAAAAGGTAAACGGTGAGCCAATTACCTACCTCGTAAAAACAAAGTCGGTGGCTTGGATCGGCAGCGCGATCGCTGCGACTTTGTCTTCGACTGCAATCCGGTGCGTAGCTGTAGATGCAAATGACAACGTCACACCTCCGGCCGAAATAACCGATTCAGCACTTCAAATCGCGCCGGACCCACAGAATTCAACGCCGGTAAATTCGAGCGCTGAAAGCCGCGCGATGAACCCTTACGTGGTATCAGAACCGATTTACAAAGCGTATTTGGCGCCGTTTGAGAAAAGGCGGCTCGAAATCTATTGGAAGATGATGCTCAACTTCGAGTTTGGAGGCTCCGGCTATAATCTGAGCCGGCTCTCCGTGCTCACTCCTCTTCGTGCCCCACAGCGCAAGAACGATACGTCCTTCAAAACCCAAATTGTTGAAGGGAATGAACTGAGAAGTAGTCCGTCGACCTCCATTGATGGAGCGCTGGGTTCTGAGCCCGAACTCAGCCTTTCTGGGCGAACCGAGAGTGTTTCTGTCCGGCCGAGTGACGAAGCAGCAGCGCTGCGCGGCGTCGGTTCGCTCGGACCAAGTGCGCTTGTATTGCTCGATGGTGTGCCTTTCAACGACCTCTTCAATGGATGGGTGCCGTGGGCCGATGCCCCGCGCGAGGGTCTTGCGCGCGTCGAGCTTGTTCCAGGCGGCGGCGCAACCTCCTGGGGCAATGGAGCGCTGGGAGGTGTGATCCAGCTCTTCACCCTTCCGCCAATTGGCGAGTTGGTCACAAAGCCCGGCATTCCCATCGGAGGTGGCCCTCCGGATCCATCCCTGACGAAAACGGTTGTCGTTGGAGCAGGCCAGGTTGTCGCGGAGTTCGGCTCCTTCGATACTCGCAGCCTCGAATTCGTCGAGACGGAACCGACCAGCGGGGGCACCGTGCAATTACTCGGGAATGTGTTTGCGACTGATGGCTCTCCCCGAGTTCTTGCCGGCCAACGAGGCCCCATCGATGTCGCCGCATGGAGCCACCATGACTGGTTGGAGGGACGCTGGCGACAGCTTCTTGGACAGAACGTCATTCTAACCGCAACCATTCGCGGGCACGAGGACACTTACGGAGACGGAACGCCCTATCAGCAGGGGCGCTCCGGTGGGACATTTGCTTCGTTGGCCGTCGCCAGCCAGCCCGCTACGAGGTTCGTTTGGAGCGCCTGCGCCTACTTGCAGAACGAGGGGGCCGCCAGCTCCTTTAGCTTCGTCAACGCGGCACGAACGGCGGAAACCCCGGTAATCGATCAGCTAGACGAACCCGCGACTGCATACGGCGCGTCCTGGAGCGGGGTGTGGAGCCAAGCAGACGGATCAAGCGAAAACGCGGGATTTGACTATCGCTTATTGCACGGTGAAGCACGGGACGATTTCGGATACTCAAACGCTGCCTATACCCGTCAGCTCTTCGCGGGCGGCGACCAAGGAGACTTCGGCGCGTTTCTACAGCGCGACCGAAAACTGGCCTCGACCCTTCGCATCACATTCGGGGCAAGAATCGACGTTTGGGACGAAACGGCGGGACACCAAAACATCCACAGCATTCGTTCCGGCGGCCTCTTGAGCGCTGACCGATACTCCGACAATACTGGAACCGAGTTTAGCCCAAGCGTAGGACTTCTCTGGCGACCTACGACAAACCTGACCATGCATGCCAACTGGCAGCAGTCATTTAGCAGGCCGACTCTCAGCGAGCTCTATCAGCCTATCGGTCAAGACGCCGTGGTCACGGAAGCCAATCCCACGCTGCGCACCGAGCACAACACAAGTCTCGAGTTCGGAGCACAATATCAGGTTCGGTTGAAGGCCGCTGACCAAGGGCCAAGTACAAATCCATCCGAAAAGTCGCCGAACCAATCAGAGGGAACGCTCGTGTTTGAAGTTACCGCTTTCTCAAATCAACTTCATGACGAGATCGGTATTCTCTCTATGGATCGGGCCCCAGACGGATTTCCAATCTTCGGGTCCCTACCCGCCGGGTACATCGGCCAGCAGCGTATAAACCTCGATCGCGCCCGGATTCAGGGAATCTATTTGTCGGGCGCGTGGCACATCGGATCCTCATTTTCTCTCTCTGCAGCCGTGCTATTCGACGATCCGCGAATTGGTGGGGTTTCTGAGGCACCAGAAATCGCCGGAAAACAGATAGCGGGCGTCTCACGCCACACCGCTTCTATTGGAGCGACATGGCAGGCTACGGCTAGATTGGCCTTTAGATCACGCCTGCGTTTGCTCGGACCCAAATTCCAAGACGATGAAAATACACTGCGCCTGGCTGACGCCATAGTTGAGGATTTCGGGGCAACCTATGTGCTGACGAGGCAGGTCGAGCTTTTCCTCGCTGTTGATAATCTGTCAGATGCCGACGTAGACATCAGCCGCAGCGCCGAAGGAGTCATTTACAAAAGCGCTCCTCGTATGTTCCGCGAAGGTCTTCGCCTGTCGTGGTAAAAGCCGACGGCGCGAAACCGTCTGGGACAGTTGAAGGTTTCCGATACCATTCACGGCCATCATCGCACGCCGAACCAATAGGTTCATGTCCCGCGGGCGGCCTATGTGGCCCAACCAAAAGAGAAAGATCCCTATCCCCGCCCCGGATGGGCTCCGGTTATCGCCAAGAAACCCCGAAAAGTTTCGCCCTTGATCAGGACTGACTGGCGTCGAAAGCGAGCGGAGCACCATCTGTCCATAAAAGGGTGGTTTCCGAAACGCCCCGGCCTTCCCGTCTTGCATGAAACGGAAAGCTCGCCCCGGGCGGGTTCGGGGTTCGCGGAAAGCTTAAGGGAGCCGATTGCATTCGCGCCAGGCGGCATCCGCACAAAAGGGCATTTACCTAGCACCCCTTTTGGTGCGGATCGGTGGATTGGGGGCGGTTGACGCCCACGCAGGACCGTAAGCCTTGCTCGACAGTCTGAACCCCGGCATAGTATGCGCCTAAAACATGGCCACCAGACCCAAAGTGCTGATCTCTTATGCGCATGCTGACAAAGCCTTCGCTCGCGAGCTCAAGGCAGAGCTCGACCAGTTCTGCGACGTTTGGATCGATGAGGACGACCTAAAGGTCGGCGACAGCCTATTCGGG
>Ga0302325_10014046_pt1 | contig 17060 bp, 13 predicted proteins | sample Palsa_T0_2_FD_201948 | JGI IMG/M metagenome (GOLD analysis project Ga0302325, IMG submission 201948) | Peat permafrost microbial communities from Stordalen Mire near Abisko, Sweden - Palsa_T0_2 | ecosystem: Environmental > Terrestrial > Soil > Palsa > Peat permafrost | place: Sweden: Abisko... | reverse complement strand
TATGCGATCCCAACCGCATACGCGAACCCATTCGGCATGACGCTGGGCCCGGACGGCAACGTCTGGTTTGCCGAAGAAGGCGTGGACCAGGTTGCGAAAATCACGCCGAGCGGCGTCGTAACCGAATTCCCCGTACCAGGATCCGGGGGTCTGCAGGGCATCACGACAGGTCCGGACGGCAATCTTTGGGTGACCGATATTGCCTACAGTCAGATCTTTCGGATAACTCCGACCGGCGTCATGACGGTGTATAAGACGCCGACCATTCCCTCGGCACCCTCCACAATCGTCGCGGGCCCGGACGGCAACATTTGGTTCACCGAGTCCGGCGTCAGTCAGATTGGCAAAATCTTGCTAAAATAGCGGCCGCCGTTTGCTACCCCTCGTTGCGACCAGAAGCTCATGGGCCCAAACCGGCCCGAATTTCAAGGAGTTCCCGAACTATGACTCGAGGTTCATGTCCATCGCTCACCGTGGCGTTTGCGGCCACGGCGATCCTAGCGGCGTGCTCGGGCGGAAATGCCGGCGGCGGCTCTTCGCTCCAGGCACTGCCGGCTCCGCAATCAACGCAGGTTGCGCTAGCATCCCAAACCTCGCAGCCGAGTACGCCGCCGGCGGCGGCCGTGCGGCTGCTCGCGACGATTGTGGGAACGCCCGCCATCGGAACTCCCGGAACCTACGTGCTCGGCATCAGCGCGCAAAGTGCCGACGGCTCCGTCATCACGGGCGCCTATGCAAAGCCGATCGTTCTCTCCGACTCGGATGTGACCGGCGCAACCCACCTGACTGCCACGAGCATAGCGAATTCCTCGACGACCGTGTCGATCGTGTACAACGGCCTCGGCGGTTCGGCGCTCGGGGGCTTCCAAGGCGCGACCATCACGGCGAAGAGCGGATCCGTCTCGGGCGACGTGCTCTTTCTCTCCAACGGAAACGGCTGCACGACGTTCAAGCAAATACCGGGCTACTACCCGTGCGATCTCCAGAGCGCATATTCGCTGCCGAGTACGACCGCGGGAGCCGGACAGACCATCGGGATCGTCGACGCGTTCTCCGACCCGAATGCGGAAGCCGATCTCGGCGTGTACCGTTCGCAATTCGGGCTGCCGCCCTGCACGACCGCCAACCATTGCTTTCGGAAGATAAACCAGCGCGGGCAACTTCCTCACCCGCTGCTCGACAGCACGGGCTGGTCGGTCGAGGAATCGCTTGATCTCGACATGGTTTCGGCGATCTGCCCGAATTGCCGAATTCTCATGGTTGAGGCGGATAGCAATGGTTCGAAAGACTTGGGTCAGGCGGTCGACGCCGCCGCCGCCGCGCATGCGACGCAGATCAGCAACAGTTACGGTGGCTTCGAAGGGATCGCCGAAACGAAGTACGACAAGTACTACGACCATCCCGACTCGATGGTCGTGGTCTCGTCCGGAGACGGCGATTATGACGACACCCCAGAGTACCCCGCGGCTTCACCGTACGTCACGGCGGTCGGAGGAACGAACCTCAGCGTTTCCGCGAACGGGCGCGGCTGGATCGAAAGCGTGTGGAACAATGCCGGCGTTCAGGGTGCGGGCAGCGGGTGCAGCGCCTTCGAGCCGAAACCGGTGTGGCAAAAGGATGTAGGCTGCCCGAACAACCGTATGGTTACCGACGTCTCCGCCGTGGCCGATCCCTACAGCGGCGTCGCCTTCTACGACACGTACATCACGTCGAATTTCGGTGGATGGCAAGAAGTTGGTGGCACGAGCGTCGCGGCACCGCTCATCGCGGGCGTGTATGCCCTCGGCGGCGCGAGCGCCGCGTCGCTCAACTATGCATCCTATACGTACGCTCATACGAGCGCGCTCAACGACGTAACGGACGGCAATAACGGCGACTGCGGAACCTACGTGCAATACTTTTGCACGGCCGAAGTCGGCTACGACGGACCGACCGGAAATGGAACTCCGAACGGTACCGCAGCTTTCGGCGGACCCGCACTGCTCGCGGCGCAATCGAGCGCCTCGAGCCTTCGCCGCCCCGCGTGGCGCCATGTCGTCCAACTACCCGTGGGCACACCGCTCGTGCATGCGTGTGCGAAACCGGAGCCGGGGTTCTACGGCTGCTTCGCGATTATGGTCGCACCGTAACCCCGGCTGCGTGCGATTTCTCGGCGCGGCGGAAGGCTTGCCAGCGCGCCTCGGCGCCGGGTAAGATCTTTGCCGGATCGGTCTCGTACACGGGCCACGCCCCCTCCGAATTCTCGAGGGGAAACCGCAACAGCCAATTCGACAGCTCCTTGTTGCGAGCGAGGCGTTTGGGTTCGACGGCGATGAAGGAGCGCGCGCCTTTCGCGATCGCGCTCTCTTCGTCGAGCGGCGTCCAGAGATAGGGGTCCTCTTCCCAGCCTTTGCGGTGGATGTAGTACAGCACCGAGGGATCGTAGTGGCCCATCACGATGAGCGCATTCGGCGCGAGCGTCGCGTCGAGCGCTTTCGCGCGCGCGAAGGCGGCTTTCGGAAACCGGTAATATGCCGCGACCGCACGCTGTCCCGAGACGAGGGCGAAGATCGCCACGGCGGCGCCGGCACCCGCTAGAACGCGCCGATAGTTCGGCGGGACGTACCGCGTCAGCGCGATCGCGAAGCCGCCCGTCCAAACGGCGGCGAGCGGAAGAAACGGATACAGATAGTAGTCGACGCGTTCCACGGTGACGACGACGTAGGCGTACGCGAGCGCCGCCCCGAGCCACCCATAGAGCAGCGGTGTCGCGCGGCTCGGCGCGCGGCTCCTCGCTTGGAACACGATCGCGAACATCAGGACGACGAGACCGACGCGGCCGAGCATCGTGTCGTACAACATCCCGAGCGCGTGACCGAACCCTGCGATCTTCGTACCGAAGCCGGCGACCGAGACGAACGAGTCGCGCAGCGACGGGATCACGTGCAGGGCCGTGATGCCGCTCGCCCAATGCCATTCGGCGATCGAGCGCACGTACGCGTCGTAGCAGACGTACGGCACGAGCGCGATCGCGAAAAACGCGTACGCGAGCGGTGCGCGCAGCGTTCCCGCGAGGCCGCGCGCGGCGAACATCGTGACGCCGATCGGCACGAGTCCCATGATCGCGACCGGTTTCGCGAGGAGTGCGAGGGCAGTTAGGCCCGCGGCGCACCAAAATCCGGTTCCGAAACGCATCTCCTCGTCGACGATCCAGCGCGCGCTCGCAAAGACCGCGGCGGTGAGAAAGAACGCCATCGTCGTGTCGGGCGTAAAGGTCCGGCCGTAATACGCCGATCCCGGGTAGATCGCGAACGCGACGGCGGCCACGATGCCGGCAATGCGGCTCGCGAACATCCAGCGCGCGAAGTATCCGACGACGGCGATCGTGCCGAGACTGAAGCAGATCGATATCAGCCGCCCGAAGATCTCGTGGATGCCGAAGATCTTGTACATCGTCGCCGCGAGAAACGGCACGATTTGCAGCTCGAGCTCCACGTAGTTAGGCGGCGGCCCGTCGTAGTCGGCTTGCGGATGGAACGGGTTAAAGTCGAGCGTCGCGAAATTGCGTGCGATCGCCGCGGTGTCGCCTTGACGCCAGCCGGGGTGGTCGAGGATCGGATCGTGGATGCCTTTGAGGCGTAGCACGAGGCCGAGCAACAGCGTCGCGCCGAGCGCGACGAACCACCATCGGTCGGCTACTCTTCTTTGAACGTCCAATACTTGTTGGCGAAAAAGTTCACCACGATCGCGCAGAGCGTCGCGGCGAACCATGTGCGGTGGCCCGGGCCGAGTTGCGGGATGAGCAACTTCGTCACGACGAGCCCGACCACCAGTGCGACGAGCGATACGCTGATGAATTGGAACCCTTGCTTCACCGCGTGCCCGCTCGAGCGGAACGTCCAAATCCGGTTGAGGAAGTAGTTCGAGACGCCGCCCGAGAGAAACGCGACGGAGTAATTGAACGAATAGCGCGCCGTTTGCTCGGCGACCGGCGTGACGTGCTGTAAGAGTGTGAACAGCACGAGGTTGACGACGAGGCCGGAGGCGCCGACGATCCCGAACTTCACGAATTGGCGCACGCCGCGGCGCAGGATCACGCTTTTGACCCGTTCGTGCGTCAGCAATCGCCCGCTTCTGGGCGCCGCCGCGACTGCGACGACGGTTACGCTAGGATCGTGCTCGGTCACGCGACCCAATACCAATCGGCGAAGAACACGGTAAACAATCCTAACAGCGGCAGAGAGAAAGCGACGATCGCATTGTTTGCCCACGAGCGACCGCCCCACAGGGCGAGCACCACGAACATCGGGAACAGCACGAGCGCGAAGCGCGGCATGCTCATCAGGCTCGAGGTCGACATCGGAACGAGGATCGAGAGGGCCATGTATGCGCTAAAGGACGGGCGCAAGCGACGGAACCCGAACGCGAGGACCGCGATCATCAGCAGCGTGAACGCAAGTTCGAGGGATTCGTTCGAGACCGTGAGCGTGGAATCGGCGTGCACGATCACCTTGTACGCGTGCATGAACGCGACCCACGGCCAAGCCAAATGCCGGTCCCAATGCGTTTGCACGTGCGAGAAGTACAACGGGTCTCCTTGAATTACCCACAGCCACCCCATGTATCCCGCGAGGCCGAGCGGTATCGCGAGGGCGCCTGCGGCAATGCGTGCCAGTCGCTGCGGCGGGCGTAAGAATTTCGCGAAGCCGGTCGCGCGAGCCGCCGAAAAGACCTCGATCGCGTAGGGGACCAGGAGCAGCACGCCCTCTGAGCGCGTCAGCGCGGCGAGGGCACCTACGAGGCCGGCCGTCAACCACTTGTGCTCCCGAATGTAGTAAAACGAGGCGACCGTCAGCGCGAAAAAGAGCGATTCGGTGTAGACGGCCGAGAAGAACACGGCCGTCGGGAAGATCGAGATATAGAAGATCGCCCGGTGCGCGACGGCGCGCGTGTACTGGTGCTCGACGAGTTTATAGAAGAACAGCAGCCCGAAAAAGAACGCGATGTTCGAGATCAGCATGCCCGCGATGAGGTCGCTGCCGACGAACCTGCCCACCACGTGGATGAGTCCCGGATAGAGCGGAAAGAACGCCATATCCGTTCCGTAGTAGCCGCGCCGGGAAATATCGAGATAGTGGACCGCATCCCAGCGGCCCCACGTCGCAAGCAGCGGGTTCGTCGATTCGGCCACGTGCGTTCCGGGACGCTGCGCGATCACGATCGAGGCGAGCTCGGCGATGACGATGATCGGCAGCCGCGTCGTGACGAACGTGATCAGCACGTCGCGCACCGTGTGCACGAAGCGCGCGGCCACCAGCACCTTGATGATCGCGAAGAGGCCGATGGCGAGGGCGGCCGAGCGCGACGGGCTCAGCATTCCGACTGGGGCCACGAACCCGAGAACGTACGTCGAGACCGCGCCCCAGGAGGCTGCGTCCCAGCGCATCGCCGTCGCCACGCCGACGTTTGCGCGGCGCGCGAAGTAGCGGGCGTACCCGAACCATGCTGCAAAAGTCGCAGCGATGCCGGCCGCCATGCAGAGGCCGAGCAGCAACTCGTTCTCGACGTTGCCGACGTGCGTGATGGCGAGGTACCAGAGGGCGAAACCCGAGGTCGCGCCTCCGGAAAGGACGAGCAGAATTGCCAGCGGGCCACACGCGGCGAGCGTTTCCAGGGCTCGAAAACGACTTCGTGCGCGGCCCTTGGGGAAAGTGGCCTGAGCGGACATGCGTGCCCGATCTTCGGGCGGACCGAGGGCGAAACCCCCGAAGTCACCGGAGGGTGATGCTTAAAACAGGGCGCGAGTGCGCCCTTGGGGGCCATCGGGGGGCACGCCGCCCCGATTTTGTCAAAGGAGTGGTGTGAAGACTTTTCAGTACGAGCTCGTCGTCGTCGGGGCCGGAAGCGGCGGGTACGCCGCTGCGCGGACGGCTCGCGACTTGGGCGCAAGCGTGGCGATCGTGGATCACGGTCCGCTCGGTGGGCTGTGCATCCTCAAGGGGTGCATGCCCAGCAAGACGCTGCTCGCATCGAGCGACTTGGTCTACGAGATCCGCGAGGGCCCGGTGCTCGGCGTCCACACCGCGGCGCCGCGGATCGATCTCGGTCAGATCATCGCACGCAAGCGCGAGGTGATCGCGGGCTTCGCGGATTTTCGCATCGAGGGGATCAAGAGTTTCCCGCTGTACGAAGGTCAGGCGCGCTTTGAATCGACGACGCGTCTGATCGTCGGCGACGACGTGACCCTCGAGGCGAAATCGTTCATCATCGCGACCGGAAGTGTGGTCGCGCCGCCCGCCGTGCTCGGCCTCGAGGAAGCGGGCTACATCGATAGCGACGCGGTGCTGGATTCGTTCCATCTTCCGAAATCGATCGTGGTGCTCGGCGGCGGCTATGTTGGCGCCGAACTCGGCCAGTTTCTCGCACGCATGGGTGCCGAGACCACGTTCCTGATTCGTGCCAAGCATTTGCTCTCTCCCGAAGATAGCGACGTCGGCGAAGCCGTCACGATGGAGTTTCGCCAGGAGGGGATCGGTGTGCGCACGGGCTCCGTGCCCTCGCACGTGGAGCTGCGCGATGGAAAGAAAGTCGTCCACTACGTGCGCGATGGCAAACACGAGAGCATCGCGGCGGAGGAGATCTTCTACGCGTTCGGCCGCGTTCCGAATATCGCGGGGTTGGACCTCGATGCCGCGGGCGTGCGCTGCCACGCGATCACCGGCATCGAAGTCGGCACCGATATGCGCACCTGCGTGCCGAACGTCTTCGCCGTGGGCGACGTGACGGGGGTGCATCCGCTCGTACACGTGGCGATCTACCAGGGCGAGCTCGCCGCTCGCAACGCCGTGACCGGTTCGAGCGAGCGCGCCGACTACAGCCTGCAGAAAGCGCACACGATCTTCACGGATCCGCAAGTCGCAATCGTGGGCGAGACGGAAAAGCAGCTGCGGGCCGCCGGCATCGACTACGTGACGGGATCCTATCCGTTCAGCGATCTCGGCAAGGCGATTTCGATCAATAAAACCAAGGGCTTCGTGAAGATGATGGCGTCGCCTCACGACGGCAAGATTCTCGGAGCCGCGATCGTGGGTGCGGAAGCGTCGAACCTCATTCATGAAGTGATCGTCGCGATGTACTACGGCGGCACGGTGCACGATTTCGTGAAGATCCCACACCTGCATCCGACGCTGGCCGAAATTCTCACCTATCCGGCCGAAGAGATTGTGGGTCTCATCGCGGCGCGCGAGAAGACCGCGGTGGCGGCAGGCGCGTGAGGGTCGCGATCGTTCAGTCCAAGCCGCGCAAGGGCGATTTCGATGCGAACGTGCGCGATCTCGGCGCGGCGTTCGCGCAGCTTGCCGCGGCCGACGAGCCGTACGATCTGATCGTCGCCCCGGAAGCCGCGCTGACCGGATATTTTCTCGAGGGGGCGGTCTACGAGCGCGCGCTCGAAGCGGAGACGCTGGCGCTTCTGCTCGCCGATCTGTGGCGCGCCGCGCCCGGATCGCAGCGCAAGGGCGTCGACATCGCGCTCGGGTTTTACGAGAACGCCGGGGGCGCCTATTACAATGCAGCTCTCTACCTGCACGTCGAGGGCGCGCAACATGAGATCGTGCACGTCCATCGCAAGATGTTCTTGCCAACCTACGGCATGTTCGACGAAGAGCGCTTCCTCTCGCGGGGACGGCGGCTGCAAGCCTTCGATACGCGCTTCGGACGCATGGCGATTTTGATTTGCGAGGACGCGTGGCACGGCATCATGCCGACGCTCGCGGCCGTCAAAGGCGCGCAGGTGCTGCTCGTGCCGAGCGCTTCGCCCGGCCGCGGCCTCGCCGCCGGCAGCGAACTGGAAAGCGTGCAGCATTGGCGCAACGTAATGCGGTCGTATGCGATCGAACACGGCGTATTCGTGATCTACGCGGGGCTCGCGGGATTTGAAGGCGGGAAAGGCATGACCGGTTCCTCGAGCGTCATCGATCCGTTTGGTGAGACGCTCGTGACCGCGCCGGCGCTCGGTGCGTGCGTGCTGTCCGCGGAGATCGACGTCTCGGATGTCGACTTAGCGCGATCGCGCTTGCCGCTTCTGGGCGATCTGCGCAGCGTGTTACCCGACCTGCTGTTCGATCCCGACGTAATGCCGCATCTCACGCAGCCGGGAGTCGCATGACGTTGTTGCCCATCATCGAGGCACCGAAGCTCCGCCCGCCAGATCTCACGATCGACACTGCTCTCGCGACGGAATGGCTCGTTGCGTTTTTACGCGACGAACTCGTCGAGCGGCGCGGCGTGCGGAACGCCGTGCTCGGCCTTTCCGGCGGCGTGGATTCCGCGGTGGTTGCGTTTCTTGCGGTTCGCGCGCTTGGAGCCGAGCACGTGCACGCGATTCGTATGCCGTACCGTACCTCGAGCCCCGATAGCTTGGCCGACGCGCAGACCGTGATCGACGCGCTCGGCTGCGCCGCGCACACGATCGATATCAGCGGCGCCGTCGACGGCTACCTCGCGCTCGAACCCGAAGCAGACGCGCGCCGGCGCGGCAACGTGATGGCTCGCACGCGCATGCTCGTGCTCTTCGATCAAAGTGCCAAACTTGCGGCCCTGCCGGTCGGCACGGGGAACAAGACGGAACGCATGATGGGCTATTTCACCTGGCACGCGGACGATTCGCCGCCGGTCAATCCCATCGGCGACCTCTTCAAGACGCAGGTGTGGCAACTCGCGCGGCATCTCGGCGTGCCGCTGCGTGTGATCGATAAGCCGCCGAGCGCCGATCTCGAAGCCAATCAAACCGATGAGAGCGATCTCGGGATCACGTATTTGCAAGCCGATCGGATCCTCTCGCTGATGCTGGCGGGCCGCGGCGATGAGAAAATCGTGGCGCACGGCATTTGCGCAAGCGACGTGGCGTTGGTGCGGCGGCGCGTGGAGAACACGCACTGGAAGCGGCACTTGCCGACGACGGCCTTGCTCACGAACACGGCGATCAACGAATTCTATTTGCGGCCGGTGGATTACTGATGGCCTCGCAGTCCCGCGACGTCACCGAGTATCCGTTTGTGTTCTTCCCCGTCGGCCTCAACCTGCGGGGCCGCACGTGCGTGGTGATCGGCGCCGCGGACGATCGCGAAGCGATCGAAAAAGAAGAAGCATTACGCGAAGTCGGTGCCGACGTGGTGCGTATCACCGATCCCGCGGCGTTGCGCGACGAGGACCTCTCGGGCGCTTTCTTCGTGATCTCCACGCCGCAAGACGACGCGCTTTCGGCTCGGCTGCGCGACCTCGCGGATGCCCACCGGTTCTTGCTGTGCGCGATCGATCAGCCCAAACACGGCTTCGTCGCAATGCAGGCGATCGTAAAGGCGGGGCCCGTGCGCGTTGCGATTTCGACCGGCGGCATCGCGCCGGGCGTGGGTCGCACGTTGAAGGCGGCGCTGCAAGGCACGCTCGATGCGACCTTCGTGCGCTTTATCGATTGCATCAACGTGCAGCGGGAACGCAATCGTTCGCTCTACTCGGAATCCAAGGACCGGCGCGCGGAAATGCTGCGCATCGCCGAGGGCTTCGAGGTCGACGTCTCCGTGCGCTACCCGCAGTGGTTCGAGGACGAACTCGCGCTTGGGCGCCCGCAGGTGCGCTAGCGTGCTCTCTCTCGAGATCGTGACGATCGGCACGGAGCTGTTGCTCGGGCACCTCGTCGATACGAATTCGTCGCACGTGGCGCGCGCGCTCGCGGATGTCGGCGCCGACGTGTATGCGACCCATTCGGTCGGCGATAACGCGGCACGCTTGGAAGCGATGCTGTGCGACGCGCTCGGGCGCGCCGACGGCGTCATCACGACGGGTGGGCTCGGGCCCACGGTCGACGATCTCACGAAGGAAGCGGTCGCAGCGGCGGTCGGCACGACGCTCGAGCTGCACGAACCTTCGGTGCGCGCGATCGAGGCGCGCTTCGCCGCGCTCGGGCGGCCGGGACCCGTCTCCGCGAACAACCGGCGTCAAGCGATCTTACCCAAGGGCTGCGTCGTGCTCGAAAATCCGAACGGCACGGCGCCCGGTTTCATCGCGCTACGCAGCGACGGAAAATTCGTCGCTTGCATGCCCGGCGTTCCCCGGGAAATGAAGGCGATGCTGGCGGATTCGCTGATCCCGTGGCTCGTGCGGCGCGGCGGCTTGCACGAAGCGATCTTCACGCGCACGCTGCATACGGTGGGAATTCCGGAGTCCGAAGTGGACGCGCGGATCGAACCACTGTTCCGCTCGTACGAGAACCCGAAGATCGCCGTGCTCGCCCACGAGTTCAAAGTCGACGTCAAGCTGATGGCGAAGGCCGGCGATCGCGCGGCGGCGGACGCGTTGATTGCGCCCGTGGAAGCCGAGTTGCGCGAGCGCATCGGCTCGGGAATTTTCGGCACCGACGGCGAGACGCTGGAGAGCGCGATTTTGGAACGGCTCGCGGCCCGCGGTACGACGCTCGGAACGGCGGAATCGCTCACGGGCGGTGCGATCGCAGACGCGTTCGTGCGCGTGCCGGGCGCATCGCGCGTTTTTAACGGCGCGATCGTTGCCTACGATAACTCGGTGAAGACGAGTTTGCTCGGCGTGAGCGAAGAGGTGCTGCGCGAGCACGGCGCGGTAAGCGAAGAGACGGCGCTCGCGATGGCGCGCGGAGCGTGCGTGCGTCTCGGCGTGGATCTTGCGATCGCGACAACGGGCATCGCCGGTCCGAGCGGCGCGACGCCCGGGAAGCCGGTCGGTCTCGTCTTCGTCGCCATCGCCGCGCGGGACGGCAACGAAACCGTGCGCAAGCTCACGCTTCCCGGCAACCGCGACGATGTGCGCCGGCGCACGACGCTCGGCGCGCTCAACCTCTTGTGGCGCTATTTGGACAAAGAGGTTGGAGTGGGGGTGCTGTAACCGACCGCTGCGAGGACGCGTTGCGTATGCAGGCCGTCTTCGAACGTTGGGATCTCGGCCGTTCCGCCGTCGATGCGGGCCGCGAACGCGTCGAGGAGCGTTACGAACGCGGGGAGATTTCCGTGCGCGGCGCGTAAGTTGTCGTGCGGTTGCGGAACGATTTCGAGTTCCGACGTTTCCTCCGCATCGATCGCGAAGGTCCTTAGTTCGCCGAGGTCCGTGCCGCTCGAGACCGCCGTGCGCAGCGAGCCGTGCGCGGCGAGCAGCACCGAGGAGACGATGCGCGTGGCGTCGACCGTGATCGTGGCAATGAGGCCGTCGCCGTAGTCGACCGTCGCAAACGCGCCATCGGCGACGTCGCTCGTGAAGTTCTGGCCCTCAGACGTGCGCTCGGGGATGGCCGTGCGTTCGTAGCCCGTCGCGCGGACCGGCGGGCGGCCGATGAAGTGCGACGCCGCGTCGATATTGTGGGAGAGGATCGCGCCCGTGACGCCGCCGCCGCGTCGTCGCTCGAACCACCACGAGTTCGGACGTCCGCTCTCGGTTCGCAGCATCGGGCCGCTCCAGCTCACTTCAAGCGCGCGCAGCCGGCCGAGGTGGCCGTTGACGAACAGCTCGCGCGTCGCGATGCGCGACGCAAGGTAGCGGAATTCGTGTGCGAGCGCGCAGACGGTCCCCGCGCGTTTCGATGCTTCGAGCATCTCCTCGGCTTCCGCGACGTTGAGGCCGAACGGTTTTTCGCAGAGCACGTGCAGACCGCGTTCGAGCGCCCGGAGCACGGGCTCGCGATGTTCGAACGGCGGGGTCGCGACGGAAAGGACGTCGAGTTCCACACCTGCGAGCATCTCCTCGAGCGAGGAGAACGAGTGCGGAATGTTGCGCATCTTCGCGACCTCCGCCGCGCGATTCGGCGACGCGATGGCGACCACGTCGAAGCGTCCTTGCGCGTGGAACGCCGGGACGTGAACCGAGCCGCCGAAGCTCGCACCAAGGACGCCCACGCGGTAGTTCTTTTCGTCGCTCATCGGAGATCGGGTCCTTTCAAAAAGCTTTCGAGGATGTCGAAGCCGCGCTCCAGTTGTACGTCGCTGATCACGGGCGGCGGAGCGATCGTGATCGATTCGCCGCGCAGTCCCGATTGCAGCAGGATGAGGCCGCGTGCGAGCGCTAGCGCGACGCACGCATGCGCGAGCGCCGGGTCTTTGAATTCGACCGCCCACAGCATGCCGCGCCCGCGCACGTCCGCGATCCGTGGATCGGAGCGGCGCAGCGCATCCAAGCGTTGCGCAATCACGGGTTCCCGTTCGCGCGCGCGCACGACGATCTTCAAACGCTGAATTTCATCGAGGTTCGCGAGCGCCGCCGCGCAGCCCATCGGGTTTCCGAGATACGTTGAGGTGTGCAACGCTTCGCCCGTGCTCGGCTCCCACGCGCCCGCTACCTCTTCGGTTGCGATCGCCGCCGAGATCGGGAAGCCTCCGCCGAGCGCCTTGCCGACACACAGGATATCGGCGCGCACGCCGTCGCGGTCGCACGCGAACATCGTTCCCGTGCGCCCGAAGCCCGTGTAGATTTCATCGAGAATCAACAGCGTGTCGCGCTGCATACACAGCTTGCGGAGATCGCGTAAGAACCCGTCGGGCGGAATGATGACACCGGCCCGCCCTTGGATCGGTTCCACGATCACGGCGCCGATCGATTTCTCTTTGCGCAGCGCCTTGCTCACGGCCTCGAGGGCGCGCTCTGCGCTCTTGGGCTCCCGCGGGTCGGGAAAGCGCGCGAAGGTGGTGCTACCGCGCAATTGGCGCTGCCACGGCTTGCGAAACTTCGGGATGCCGCCGACCGCGAGCGTTCCGTAGGAAAGGCCATGGTAGGCGCCCGCAAACGCCAGGACGTCGGGCGCTTCCGTCGCGAGCAGCGCGGTTTTCAGCGCGAACTCGACGCTCTCGGCACCCGTGCTGCACAGGAACGTGCGCGGATGGTCGACGGGCGCGAGCGCCGCGAGCTTCGCAAGCAGCGCCACCTTGAGCGCGCTCGGATGCACGTCGCCCATGCCGTGCGGTAAACGTGCCGCTTGCTCGGCAATCGCGCGCGCGACCACCGCGTTCGCGTGTCCCGTGACGGCCACGCCGAACGCGGAGGTGAAGTCGACGTACCGGTTGCCGTCAACGTCGGTGACGAGCGCTCCGCTCGCCGTATCCCAGAACACCGGAAAATCGCGCGCGAGATACGTGACGCCGCGGGATTCGGTGGCGGCGAGCGCCGTTGCGAGTTCGCGCGAGCGCGGGCCGGGGACGCTCGTAACGAGCGCTTCGAAAGCCTCCATCTCATTTATAGATAGCGCGCACGAAGGGCAGAATCCGCCCCACGCCGCCGTGTTCTCCCCCGAGCGGTGGGCGTTGCAGCGTTCCGAACGCCGCGAGGCGCGATGCGCCGGCGGCGATCGCGAACGCATCGATCTCCGCGCGCGTGCCCGGCGCGGTCGCGACGGCTTCGAGTTCGAGCCCGTGGCGCTGCAGGAATGCGAGCGCCTCTTCGGGGCCGTCCACGGAATACAGTCCGAGCGTTCGGCGCGCCCATGGCGGCGGGTCGGCGGGATCGGGATCGAGGACGAGAAGATGCGGCGCGAGGACGCCGCCATACACCGCGCCCGTGCCTTGCGCGGCGCGAAAGAGTGCGGCCGAGCGGATCGCGATCCCAGCCGGATCGAGTTCGGAAAAACCGGCGGGAAACTCGACGGCTACCTCGTCGCATGCGTTGCCTGCGATCTGCGCGAACTCCGCGGGTTCGAGCGCACCGCCTCGCTCGACGAACGCGACGTGAATCGAGAGGCAGCCTTCGCCATCGAAGAGGAACGCGTCGGTAGCGAGCGCACGCGCCATATCGCGCGCCGCAGCCGGCGCGGCGAGCGCTTCGCGCGCGACGTATCCGATGCTCGTGCGATGTCCGAACGGGACGAACCGCGCTTCGGGGCGCAGCACCCGCCGAATGGCGCGCAGCGTTTCGTTGCGTCCGTATGCGAGCACGACGCGAGCGTCCGCAAGACGATCGCGGGATGCGTCGACGTTGCTGCCGTCCCACGTTTCGACACTCATGCGTGCCCCGAGTTCCGGCCGTTCGGTTGCGATCGTCTCGGCGAAGGCCCGCACGAGCGCATCGTCGCGATCCTTCACGAGGACGGAGGCCTTCGCGCAGAGCGCGTACGCGAGCGCCGGAACGGCAACGCCGATCGTCGTGTCGCTCGAGACGATCGCGACGTCGCCCTGCGGAGCGAAGAAGACCTCCGGCCGTCCTTCGCGTGCTACGAACCCATCGAGCGCGGCGAGCGAGCCAAGTTCGTCTGCGATCGTGTCGTGCAGCGTGCGCGCGTCCAGTTCGCCAAACAAGGCATCGAGCGCGTAGTCGACGACCGGCTCCGTATAACCGGTTCGCGCCACGATTGCTTGGGTCGCTCTGACCCGTGCGGGAAAATCCGCATCGCACCATCGCTCGGCGGCATCGGCAAGGGCAGCGACGATCTGCTCGGCTCGCAGCTTAGAAACGACGGCTCCTTTCAAACAAGAGGAAATGATGTGTGCGTTCGTAACGTCTTGGTCCCCGGCGTTTCTTGCATGTTTGCGCGACGTCTTTTGCTCATTATTGAAGCGAGGTTTGCTTTGCGGACTCGATTGTCAGCTCTCGGTTTCATTCTCTTCATGGGGCTGTTGGCCGCCTGCTCGAGCGGGGGCGGAAGCCCGTCGCCCGCCCCGACGGCGACGCCGGCCAATGGCTCCTATCGGCCGGCTGCGAGCGGCGATGCCTTCGGCTACGCGGGAACGATGACGGAGGCGTTCGTGCGTCCGCCCGTCCCGACCGGGGGCGTGACGCCGAACCCGAATCCGACCGATACCGAGACGCTCGTGACGGCGGTGACGCAGGCCGTTACCGTTTCGGCGCCCGCCGCTTCGCAGTACGACTTCCACGTCGTCGAGACCGACAACCTCAACAACGGACTCGAGACGAGTACCGTGACGAGCGACGAGATTTATAACTACGCGGCGTCGGGTGCTTCGACCGATGTCGAACTCGCTTCGTACACCTCGACCAGTTCCAGCGGCGTCGTCGATGCCGCGACGATCGGCGCGGGCAACGGCCTCGTCGACATCTTGCCTGAAGTCAGCGGGCCGATCTTACCGAACAACACTTTCGCGCAAACCTTGACGGAAACGGAACCCGACGGTACCGGCAGTACTACGACGACGTTCGCGGGCGGAACGTATACCGAAAACGGTACGGCCAACGGCAGTTTCCCCGGTAATCCGCTGCCGACCCTTACCACCGTGAATGCCGATGGATCGGGGAGCTATCAGTTCCCGTTTATCATTCCGGAAGACTCGTCCTATACGGTGAGCGCGCCGTCGCCCGGCCCCTCGCCCGGATCCGAGCAGATCAATATCGTGCTCTCGGTGCCGGCAATACTCGTCGAATCCGCTCCCTCTCCGAACGCCACGCCGGTCGCGATTGCGGTGGGGCCGGTTCCCGTGTGGTATCCGCTGCCGCTCGTGCTCGCGAACCAGACGCAAACCAACAACGGTGCGGTCGCCCTCCCGGCGAGTTGCAACGTTCCGGCCGCGCTGACGAAGACGGCAAATCAGATCGTGCAGGCTACGACGACCGTCGATCCGGTGTTCGGCGAAACCGACGTCAACACGACGACCGCGTACACCGAGCCAGGCATCGGCGTAGCGTGTCTCACGCTGAGCGATGTGGTGACGCAGTACTACGACCTTTCGGGGCAGACGCAAGGGTTTAGCCAGGGCGACCTCGGTTTCCAGAACACGCCGTTCCAAACGACGACCACCGCGGAAACGCTCGGGATCACGAGTGCGACCGTGCTCGGCTTGTCGTCGGCCGGCCGTTCGCCGCAGGACGCCGCAGTGCGCGCAACCCGGTTCGGGCTGCGCGCCGGCGTCGCTCACTTCCGCGCCGTGCTCGCGAAACATCGAGCAGCGCGTCACCGAGAATTCTACCGCGCGCTCGCGGCGCGCGCCAAAGGAGGGCTTCGCTAATGCGCACATTCTATAATTCCATCGCGGCCCTCTCCGTCGCCGCACTGACCCTGACCGCCTGCGGCGGCGGTTCGTCTCCATCGACGCCGCAGCAATCGCAGCCGCAAGGCATCGCGACGGCGCCGGCCCAAACAGGGCCGGTATCTTCGAACCAGGGCAGCGGGTTTTACTACGACCAGGCGTTCGTCCAGAAAGCCCAGCTTCTCGGCCCGGCAAAGTTTTCGCGGCTCGGGATCGACGTGGTCATGCGCATGCACGATCAGGCCGGCGTGATCGCGTTCGCCAAGGCGGTCAGCGATCCGAAATCGGGCTCCTACCGGCAGTTTCTAACGCCCGAGCAAATCGCCGATCGCTTCGGCGCATCGGTTACCGATCAAAACACCGCGATCGCGTATTTCCACAAATACGGCATCTGGGTAAGCGGCTGGAAGCAGCGCATGATGGTGCATGTCGCGGGCTCGCAGTCGCAGCTTGAAAGCGCGTTCCACACGAAATTCGGAAATTATCGCAGCCCTGAGGGCGAACTGTTCATCGCACCGGAGAACGCTCCGGCGGTGAGCGCGAACGTGCCGCTCGTCGGCTCCGCCAATATCGTCGCTCGAACGAAACGGTTCACGCGTCAGTTCGTCCCTTCGAAGGGGAACGGCACGGGCTACTCGCCGCAGCAGATGGCGGCCGCCTTCGATTTCGACGGCGCCTATGCGGCGGGTTATGCCGGAACCGGCGTGACGATCGGCATCATCGGCACGGGTCCGATCGTGGTGACGAACGCGAAAAAGATCGGCGATGCGGATGCCTATCGCGAACTGTATAACGTGGGCGGGAGCGGCTACGTCACCGAGGTTGCGACGACGGGCAGCGATCCGGTCGTCAACGGTGCGAGCGGCTTCGCGCCGCCGCTTCCGGTCAATCTCATTGGGTGCAACGCGTCGCAAACGAACCCGAACGACGGATACCCGTCCTCCGACTCGCCGACGCCGACGTGCAACCCCGAGGATCTCGAGGCGCAACTCGATACGGAACAGTCGTCGTCGCTCGCGAAAGATGCCGCAGTCGAGTTTTATCTTGCCTACAATCCGAACGACGGCTGTGCGCAGTCGAACGGCAACCCGGTTCAGG
>Ga0302325_10014045_pt1 | contig 17060 bp, 14 predicted proteins | sample Palsa_T0_2_FD_201948 | JGI IMG/M metagenome (GOLD analysis project Ga0302325, IMG submission 201948) | Peat permafrost microbial communities from Stordalen Mire near Abisko, Sweden - Palsa_T0_2 | ecosystem: Environmental > Terrestrial > Soil > Palsa > Peat permafrost | place: Sweden: Abisko... | reverse complement strand
GAGCCGCGGCCCGGATGGGATCGCGTGCGTCCGGTTCAACGCGTTTGCGCTCCCGGTCATGAACCCGGTGCGATCCCTCCTGCGTTCGCTCCATCCGGAAGACGGCTTGATTTTGGATTTGCGAGGCAATGGTGGCGGGGTGACCCTGATTGCCCAGGGGATTTCGGGCTGGCTGAGCGAGCAGGAATTCTCCCTCGGGAGCATGCATTCCCGCGAGGGCACGAGCAATCTCGACGTCTATCCGCAGGAGGGCGCGTTCCTGGGACCGGTCGCCATCCTCATCGACGGCCGGTCGGCGTCCACCAGCGAGATCCTGGCGGCGGGCCTGCGGGAAACCGGTCATGCCAGGGTTTTCGGCGAGCAGAGTGCCGGAGCGGCGCTGCCATCCCTGTTCAAGGCGCTGCCGACCGGCGACCTTTTCCAATACGCGGTCGGCGATGTGACCACGCCGCAGTCAGAGGTCCTGGAGGGAAGAGGCGTCACGCCGGATGCCGTCGTGACGCGCACCCGCGCCGACCTCGCGGCCGGCCGCGATCCGGTCCTGGATGCCGCGCGAAAGTGGCTGAACGCGGAACGGGGGAAGAAATGAAGCTATTTTGTCCCCGGCTTGCGGCGATCGTCGCGTGCATCGCGTGCGGCGGCAGTGGGCGGGCCCAGCAACTCGACCTGGACGAATCCAATGACGGGGTTTGCCGCTACATCCTGGACGGCTGGATCGCCGCGCAGGGAAACGCCACCGGGGGCTACGGCATTTACAGCTACGAGACCGTTGAGGAGGTCGAGCTTAATAACGGAACGCCGAAACTGACGGTTCATATCGTGGAAACGAGCGCGGGTCATGTGCGGATTGAATCGTCGTCCCCGGAAGCCGGCGCCCTGATCCAGGCTTACGACGGCCGGATTGGGTGGAGAAGCCACGGCCCCTGGGGAATCGGCCCAATGTCAAAGGGCGACATCCAATCGTTGCTTACCCAGGCCCGGCTCGACACCGCGCGCGGCACCATCCGGGCCTATGCTCAGTATACCCTGCTTCCCCCTGAAACGCGGAACGGGAGGCCCTGCTACGTCCTCGGTGCGAGCGGCCGCCAGACCGGCGAGGAAAAATGGTTTTTCGACAAGCGGAATCACGAGCTGGTCGAAATCGACCGCCCGACGACCGGCAATTCCCCTGGCATTCAAATGTACTTCTCCGACTTCGGTCCGACCGGCGGCCTCGTCTTCCCCTATACGATTCGGATCGTCGGCGGAAAATCGGGCATCACGATCCACCGCCTGAAACTCCTGATCAATCCCCCGGTGGACGAGTCATCGTTCGTGCTGACCATGGGGCAACTGCATGAAATCAACGCGGTGGCCGCCATCTTGGAGCGCCACGCCTCGGTGTACGGCGTCGACGAAAACGGGTCCGCGTCCCGCTCCCGGGTTGTCCATTGGAGCATCGACTCGTCCGCCTCGGGCCTCCGGGAGCAGGCGACCATTTCGTTCCGGCCGCCTCACCTGGTGCGCTACGAGGTCGACACGGCGGGAATGGGAAAGACGCTGGAAGTCTCCGACGGGCAATGGGGATGGATGTCGAGCGACGTCCTGGGCTTCCACTGGCTGAAACCCGCGGAGATCGCGACCGTGATGAGCCAGGCCAACAGCTACAAGCTCCCCCGCCTCGCCGACGCCTTCCCCCTGCGCAAACTGGTCGGTGAACGCATCGTGAATGGCCGGCATGCGGTTGCGGTCGCGCTCGCGACGTTCGCGGGTCCGGATGGGACGTATTATTTCGACCAGGCGGCCGGACGTTTGCTGCGGTACGTCCCGCCGCGGCCGAAGGATCCGGCGGGAACTGTCATCGACTTCTCGGACTTTCGCGTCGTCGCGGGCATCGAAATCCCCTTTGTGACGACCGTGAGCAATTTCGCCGGCCAAACCGTCGCGCGCCTGCAGTCGATCGAGAACGACGTCCCGCTCGCCGACGACCTTTTCACCCCGCCGCCCGCCGGACATTGACGAACCAGCGGGACGAAATAAGGTGGGCTCCGCCGCCCATTCATGATCAACGACGTCCAGTTCAAAGTCTGCGGGCTCACCTCGGTCCCCGATGCCGAGGCCGCCGCGCGATCCGGGGCCGATTACCTGGGGTTTAATCTTTACCCGAAGTCGCCGCGGCATCTTTCGCTCGCCCAATATCAGAGCCTGGCGCCCGCGTTGCCGCAGAAGAAACGTGTCGCGATCCTGGTGGAACCCGCGGATCGGGAACTCATCCAGGCCGTGGACGCCGGCTTCGACTTTTTCCAGATCCATTTCCGCCATGATACCCCGCCTGAGCGTCTGGCCGCGTGGTCCAGGGCAGCGGGAAAGAACCGTCTCTTTCTGGCGCCCAAGCTCCCGCCCTCCGTCGCAGTCGCGCCGGAGTGGACCCGGCTCGCAGATTTCATCATGCTCGATACGTTCGATCCGGAGGTCTTCGGCGGCACGGGCCGGACGGGAGACTGGGGAAAATTTGCGCGCATCCGGGAAGCTCATCCGGAGGTGCAATGGATGCTCTCCGGCGGGCTGAACCCCGCCAACGTCGCCGAGGCCGTGCGCCTGAGCGGCGCGCGTCTGGTCGACGTCAACAGCGGCGTCGAATCGGCCCCCGGGGTCAAGGATCACGCCAAGCTAAGCGCACTCGCCGCGGCTCTTCACTCCTGACAGCGGCCTCTCGCCCGAGGGTGGAGCGAGTTGCCCCCAACCCGCTCGTTTGGCTCCGGACAACCCACAACCCGGACCACCTTCCCAATGAAGCGTATTGGGGGCAATCCGCTCCACCTCAGACGGAACCCACTGCGCCTTCGTGCTGGAGCAGCTGCCGCTTGATTTTTTCGCCGAAGGCGAAACCGGTCAGCGAACCGTCCGCGCCGATCACGCGGTGGCAGGGCACGATGAGGCAGATGGGATTTGCGCCGCAGGCCCGGCCCACGGCCCGGGCCGCTTTGGGGGCACCGATCCTCGCCGCCAATTCGCCGTAGCTCATCGTTTTTCCAAATGGAATTTCCCGCAGCGCCCGCCAGACCCGTTTTTGAAACACCGTGCCCGGCGCGGCCAGCGGGAGCCCGAATTCCCGGCGCTGTCCGTCGAAATAGGCCCCGACCTGCTTCCGCGCCGCGGCGGTGCGCTTAACGTCAACCGCGGGATGACATTGGCCGGCGCGCCGGGCAAGGGACCCTGCGCCGCCGAAGGCCGTCGCCACGATCGCGCCGGCGGCATCGACGGCAACCGAAAATTTTCCGGCCGGAGTGGGAAAGGTGGAATAATAAAGGGTCATGGGAGGGAGGGTGCGGGAGGGAGGGAGATAGGAAGAGGGAGGGAGAGAGGAAGAGGGAGGGTGGGCAACGGAGCGTTGAGCTGCCAGAGGTGAGCGGTGGCAAGGCTGCGATGAGGTGAAAATACGGACATCAGGCGGAGGGTCGCATCCCGGTCGGGGCGCTCCTCGAGCTTGAAGAGCGTTTGCAGGCCGCTCGTGACGCCCGTGTCGCCGAGGGGAACGCAGTCCGGCAGGCCCAGCGAACGCATCATCACATAATTCGCGGACCACGGGCCGAGTCCGCGCACCGCCAGAAGCTCGCGTTCGATTCGCGTTGCCGAGAGGCCGGGCAGCGACGGCAGATCGAGCTTTCGCTCCACCACCAGCCGGCTGGTGGAAATGAGATAGTCGGCCTTTTGCCGGGAAAATTGCCGCGACAGCAGATGGGAGGGTTCAAGCCGGGCGACCGCCGCCGGATCCGGCGGCGCGTGAAGTCCTCCCCCCAGCGGCAGGCCGGCGCATTCGGTCAGCCTGCGCTTCAACAGGCACGCGAAGGGAAAGTTGATCTGCTGGCCGACGATGGACCACATGAGGCCGTCAAAGATGCCCGGAGTCTGGCTGATTCGCATTTCGGGGCGGCCCGCCACGAGCCGCGAAAGCCCCAGGCGCTTCGCCAGCCGGGCGAAGGCTCCGGCATCCTGCTCCAAGCCGAGCAGGCCGACCACGATCTCGTGCGCCGCAGCCAACGGCGCCCGTCGCGGCGACCCGCTTAATGTCACTTGCGGAGTGACATTTGCGGCGGCATCGACCGAGACCGAGACCTCAGCGGGACCCAGCTTCAGGGTCAGGAGCGCGGGCTCCCCGTCCAGTCGCACGGCCGCCTGCCAGGTGTCGCCCGTCAGCTTCTCGGTGATACTGTGGGCGTCGCGACCCAGGGCGCGCCGCAAGTACGCCAGCGGGTACCCGGCGGGAAGCGCCACGCGAAAGCCGCTCGCGGACGCCAGGTCCCGGTACGCGGAGGGCGTCAGTCCGTTGACCTGGCGGAAGCGCTCGTGGAAGACCGAAAGCGACTCGAAGCCCGCATCGCCGGCAATCGTGAGGAGGGGATCGGCGGTTTCGAGCAGCCGGCGTTTCACATGGTCGAGGCGCGCCCGCAGCAAGAGATCGGCCGGCGTGGCATGGTAATGCTGGCGGAAGAGTTCAAAGGCCCGGGTGGTGCCAAAACCGGAGCGCTGCACCACGGCCCGGGCGTCGGAAAAATCCCCCGGGGCGGCGCGAATCCCGGCCACGAGCGTCTCGATCGACTCGAGCACCGGATCCGCGCCCCGGGCAAAATCGTCCGGATGGCATTTCCGGCACGGCCGCAGCCCGGCGGCGCGCGCGGCTTCGCAACTGGGGAAAAAGCGCACATTTTCCGTCCGCGGTTTTCGGGCCTTGCACGAGGGCAGGCAATAAATGCCCGTCGTCAGCACCCCGGTAAAAAAACGCCCGTTGTAGCTCGCATCGCCGGCAACCAGGCGGGAGTACATGTTGGCGTGGCTCATTCGCATGGCCATACACTAGCACAACCTGATGGCGGGTGTCGTCCGGATTATTTCGGAGCAATTTATTCGGAAAGCAGGAAGGCGGAAGGAGGAAGGCGGAAGGCGGAAGGCGGAAGTGCTCGGACGGAGAGGGGGTACTCTGACCGCCCCCACTCAAATCGCACCCTTCCTCCTTCCTACTTCCGCCTTCCTACTTTCCGACGATCGTCCTCACTTACTCCAATACCAACCGATAGCCAATCCCTGACTCGGTCTTCAAATACTTCGGGAGATTCGGGTTATCCTCGAGCTTTTGCCGCAGGCGGCCCATGTAGACGCGGAGATATTGCGTCTGCTCCTCCGCATTGGGCCCCCACAGGTCGCGCAGGATCTGGCGGTGGACGATGACTTTGCCGGCATTGACCACCAGCAGCCGCAGCAACGCATATTCCTTGGCGGTGAGCTTCACTTCCTGCCCGGCCCGGGTGACGACGCGCCGCACGAGATCGACGTCGACCGGGCCGAAGCGAACGATCTTCAGGTCGTCGCTGGGCTGGCCGCGGCGCAGCATCACCCTCAGGCGGGCCAGCAGTTCGCCGCCGCTGAAGGGTTTGGTGAGATAATCGTCCGCTCCGGCGTCGAGCGCCGCGATCTTCTGGTCATCCTGTCCGAGGACGGAAAGAATCAATACCGGCACCTGGCTCCATTCCCGCAGCCGCTTGAGCACCTCGCAGCCGGATATGTCCGGCAGGCCGAGGTCGAGAATGATCGCGTCCGGGCGGCGGAAGCTCACTTCGCCCAGCCCGGGCAGGCCCGCATCCACCTCGCGCACCCGATAACCGGCCGTTTCCAGGGTGACGCGCAGCAGCCGCCGAATCTGGTTTTCGTCGTCGATCACCAACACTTCGGGCTTGGCGTTATCGGCGTTCATTCGTTGGGCACACCGGCATGCGGTTCATAAGGCAAATAAACGGTGAAAACGGCGCCGCCGCCGGGATTTGCCCCCACCACCACGTCCCCGCCTTGCGCGGACACAAAGCCGCGGATGATCGAGAGTCCCAGCCCGAGGCCACCGGCGCGCGCCGCGTCGCCGCGCTGAAATTTCTGGAAAAGCCGCTCGCGCATTTCCATGGGAAATCCCGGGCCGCGATCCGCCACGGTAAGAAACACGCGGTTCCGCGCCCCGTCGACGCCGGCGGCGAGAAAAATGGGGGTGGCGGAGGGCGTGTGGCGCACGGCATTCAGCAGCAGATTGGCGATCACCTGTTCCATCAAGGCGGAATCGGCCCGGAAGAGCGGCATGTCCGGAGGGATCGCCACTTCGAGCGGATGGCCGGCTAGCGAGTCCTCGACGCCGGATATCGCCGCGTTGACCAGATCCTGCGTGTCGCACCAATCGAGCTTGGGCTTGAGCAGGCCCGACTCCAGCCTGGTTTGGTCCAGCAGATTGTTCACGAGCCGCGTGAGGCGGCGGGTGGCGGTCCGCATCTCCGCCACCAGGATGGCGCGCAACCCCTCATCGGCCCCCGCGATATTTTCCGCCACCGAGCCCAGCACCGCCAGGGGGGTCTTGAGTTCGTGCGAAACCCCGTCGAGCAGCGTGCGGTGGAGCCTTTCGGACTCGACGAGCAGCTTTTCCCTCTCCCCGGCCGCCCGCAGGTACTCGCGTTCGACCAGCAGCGCGATTTGGGCCGCGAAATTCTCGACCAGGTCGCGCTGCGCCAGCGTCAGCTCCGCCTCCGGCGGCACCTTCACGGCCAGCACGCCGAGCGCCTTGTCTTCGCGCACCAGGGGAGCATAGAACCCCGTGGAGGAAGGAAGGGTATCGGTGAAACGCCCGGCTTTTTTCCGGCTGCGCCACACCCAATCGGCGACGGCGCGCTCTTTCTCATCGATCGCAAATGAGCCGGCAAAATGGGGCGTCAGCGCAGAGGCGTTTTCGTCGCTCAACAACAGCGCGGTCTGGGCCGAAAAGAGCTCGTCGGCCTGCCGCAGGGCGGCGAACACCCCTTCGTCCAGCGTCTGGGCGGAACTCAGGGCGCGGGTGAGATGAAAGAGCGCGGTGGCCCGCTCTTCCCTCAGGCGCTCGTGCCTCTCCTGGGCGCGCACCCGGGCCGTGAGCTGGCCCGTGACCAGGGCCACCACGAAATACATGCCGAACAGGATGCAGTCCTCGAACTTCGTGATGATAAAGGTGAAGAGCGGCGGGATGAAGAGATAGTCCCACGCGAGCGCGCTCGTGACGCCCGCGAGCAGGACGGGCCAGCGTCCGACCCGCAGGCTGAGGGAGATCACCGCCATGAGGTAGAACATGCCGATCGCCTGGTATCCCATTCGCGGCGCCAAAAACCATCCGGCGACGGTCACCGCGCCGATGACGCCGAAGGCCACGGCGTATTCCCTCCCCGGCGCCGGAGAACGGGACGACCAGTCGATCCACGCGGTTTTCTCGGAGCGCTCCGGGGGAACGACGTAAAAATCAATCGGCTCCCGGGCCCGCAACAGCCGGTCCAGCAGGCTGCCCCCGCGCAGCATATCCAGCCAGCGCGGGCTGCGCGATTTTCCCACGACGATCTGGGTGGCCTTGTTTTGCAGCGCCACCCGGATCAGCGCCTCGGCGACATCTTCGTCGTGGGTCACCAGCACCTCCGCGCCGAGCTCGCGCGCGAGCGAGAGATTTTGATCGAGGCGGCGCCGAGCCTCGGGCGAAGGCGTGCGGGAGGACTCGACATTCACGGCGATCCACGCCGCACCCTGGGCCGCGGCCATGCGCCGGGTCCAACGCACCAATTGGGTGGACGAGGGGCTGGGGCCCACGCCGACCAGGAGCCGCTCGCCCGACCGCCAGACGGTCGTTTGCTCCGGGCCCGCGGCGCGCATCTCCCGCAGGCGCTTGTCCATCCGCTCGGCCGTGAAGCGCAGCGCCAGTTCGCGGAGCGCGGTGATGTGCGCCTCCTTGAAAAAATTCTCCGCGGCGGTCGCGGCCCGGTCCGCCAGATAGACCTTGCCCTGGCGCAGGCGCTCCAGGAGCGCCTCCGGGGTCAGGTCGACCAGCTCGATTTCATCCGCCAGTTCCAGGATTGAATCCGGCACGGTCTCGTTGACCGGCGCCCCCGTGATCTGGCGAACGGCGTCCGCCCGGCTTTCGATATGCTGGACGTTGAGGGTGGTGTGGACGTCGATCCCCGCCTCGAGCAACTCGATCACGTCCTGATACCGCTTCGGGTGGCGCGAGCCCGGCGCATTCGTATGCGCGAGCTCGTCGACCAGGACGAGTTTGGGTTTGCGCACCAGGATGGCCTCCAGGTCCATTTCCGTCAGCTGGATTCCCTTGTATTCGATCACCTTGCGGGGAATGACCGGCAGGCCTTCCAGGAGCGCCTCCGTCTCCACGCGGCGGTGGGTTTCCACCACGCCGACCGCCAGATCCACCCCGTCCTTCAACTCCTGGCGCGCGGCGCTCAGCATGGCGTAGGTCTTGCCGACGCCCGGGCACATGCCGAAGAACACTTTCAGCCGGCCGCGCGACGCCCGCGCCTCCTCGCGCTTGAGCGAGGCCAGGATGGCGTCCGGATCGGGCCTTGACGGAGCGTTCACCGGTCCACGCTAGCGGCCCTTCGCCCGCGGTCGAGAGCCAGATTGAAAACCGCCCCATAAAAACCGGGTTGGATCGCATCAAAAAAACGTAAACATCCGCGGGGATTTTTTCCGTTCGGCTGCGACTTTGGCCGGAGAACGCTGTCCCTAGGGGTGCAACTGGTTCTGCCCCATCAACCCATAAAGCAAATTCCGCTCGTGAAAATCTCGATTTGTAAAGCCATCGCCTGTCTGTCCCTCGCCGGCTCAATTGCCCTCTTCGCCGGTGGCTGTGCCGCCACGCCCACCAAGGACAGCACGGGCCAGTACGTCGACGACAGCACGATCACGGCCCGGGTCAAGGCGGCGCTCCTGGGCGACGACCAGGTCAAGTCATTCGAAATCCATGTGACGACGTTCAAGGGCACGGTGCAACTGAGCGGCTTCGTGGACAATTCCGATCAAAGGGACGCCGCGGGCCGGGATGCAAGGGCCGTGGCCAACGTCACCGAGGTCGACAACAATATATCGGTCAAGTAAGCGATCGCGCTCCCGTCACTGGCCAAACGCGGCCACCGCCGCTTTCATGAGGGTATTCCGGACCCGGCTCCGCTGGGCTTCCGAAAAACCCGCCTGCTGGACCATCCAGACAGTGATCAGGTGGCGGGGCCGGTTGATCCACATATTGGTGTTGTAGGCCCCGCCGGCCCCGAAGGTTCCCAGGTTGACCGGTTCGTTTTTGCGCTCAACTTTCCGCCGGGTCAGCCAGCCAAAGCCATAGCCGTAGTCGAGGTTGGGCGAGGGCGGCATGGGAAGGTCGCCGATCTGCGTGGATGTCATTTGATCGACCGCAGCCCGGGAAAGGTACTTCTTCCCGGCGTAAGTTCCCCCGTTGGCGACCATGCGGCAGAACCGATAAACATCGCCGGCGGTCGAAAACAAACCGCCGGCCGGACACCCGCCACGGTGGCGATCGGAGAGCGGATAGCTGAGCTGCTCAATCTCGATCTCCACCAATCCGCTTTTGTCCGCATTGGGCTGGTAGGACTTGGCAAGGCGCCGGAGCTGTTCGGCATTGGGCCAGAAAGTCGTGTCCTTCATGCCCAGCGGCGCGAAGAGCCGCTGGCGCAGGAATTCGTCAAACGAAAGACCGCTCACCGCCTCGACAATGCGCCCGGCAGTGTTGATGCCGGCGTTGCTGTATTCATATTTCTCACCCCGGGGAAAGCGCAGCGGAATCAGGGGATAGACCGCGACATTGTCGTCCAGGGAAAGCCGGTCGATGCGGTCCTCCAAAGGGGTATGGGCGGTGAGGCCGCTGGTGTGGGTGAGAAGATCCCTGATCGTGATTGGGCTCCCGGGTTTCCTTAGAACCGCGTGATCCTTGTCCTGCTCCACCATCAGCATCTGCCCTTTGAACTCCGGAAGATATTTCTCCACGGGATCGTCGATGCCCACCTTGCCCTCGTCGACCAGCATCATCATCGCTGTCCCGGTGACCGCCTTGGTCATGGAAGCGATCCAGAAAAGCGTGTCCGGCGTCATTGGCCGGCGGGTGGCGATGTCGGCATAGCCCATCGCCTCCACGTCCAGGACCTTGTCCTCCGATCCCACCAGGGCAACCGCGCCCGCCACCAGGTGATCGTCCAAAACCGCCTGAAATTGCGCCGCGAGGGGGGACTTCGTTTCGGATGCGTGCATGATAATGGGAAGAAATAAGGGTGCAGAAAAAATAGCTAACAGCGACCAGGGGGCAGGCAGTGCTCGCATTGGATACAAAATGACGCAGCGCGGCATAGCCGCAACCAAAGATTGGAGGTGGGGCGGCGCGCCCCCGCGGCGCCATTTGAACTCAGCGGGCAACTTGCACGGCTGTGGTCCATGACTACCCTCTGGCCCATGCAACTCGCCGGGATTCACCACCTCACGGCCGTCACCGCGGATGCGGGGCGGAACCACGCATTTTATACGCGCACGCTCGGGCTGCGCCTGGTGAAAAAGTCGGTCAACCAGGACGACGTGTCGGCCTACCACCTGTTTTATGCGGACGGCCTGGGGTCGCCGGGCACCGACATCACCTTCTTCGACTGGCCCGCGGCGCCCGAGCAGCGCGGCACGCGCAGCATCGTCCGCACGGGGTTCCGCGTCGCCCGCGAAGCGAGCCTCGCCTGGTGGGCGAAGCGGTTCACGGCGGAGGGCGTCGCCCACCGCCCGGCGCTCGTCCGCGACGGCCGGCCGGCGCTCGATTTCGAGGATGGCGAGGGCCAGCGCCTGAGTCTCACGGTCGAGTCAAATCCCCGGGATCCCGCGCATCCCTGGGCAAAAAGTCCCGTTCCGGCGGAGCATCAGATTCGCGGGCTGGGGCCGATCACGATCAGCGTGCCCAGCCTGGAGGCGACCGACCGGGTGCTGACCTCGGTCATGAATATGCGGGGCGCGCGGCAATACACCCAGGCCGATTCGGTCACCGTGCAGGTCTACGAGATGGGCGCCGGCGGCCCGGCCGCGGAGCTCCATGTCGCCGTCGAGCCCCGGCTGCCGGTCGCGCGCCTGGGCGCCGGCGGCGTCCACCACGTCGCGTTTCGAACGACCGTGAAAGACTACGAGGCGTGGGCGGAGCGCCTGCAAACGCTGCGGATGCCAACCAGCGGCCCGGTGGACCGGTATTATTTCAAGAGCCTCTATTTTCGGGAGCCGGCTGGGATCCTTTTCGAAATCGCGACCGATGAGCCTGGCTTCGCCGTGGATGAATCCGGGGACACCCTGGGCGAGCGGCTCGCCCTGCCGCCGTTCCTCGAATCGCGCCGGAAAGAAATCGAGGCGGGGCTCAAGCCGTTGTAGGTGTACACCCCATGGTGTCCAGGGTCTTTGGGGCCGATACTCGGGCCCACTTGAAGACTTCAACGACGGAGCCGGACACGGACGCGCTCGGGAACGATTCGCGGATTGAGCGCGCGGAGGCGCGGACCGAGCGCGCGGAGACGCGGACGGAGCAGGCGGAGGCGCGCACGGAGCAGGCGGAGACGCGGACCGAGCAGGCGAGGACGCGGACCGAACAGGCGGAAACCCGCACCGAGCAGGCCGAAACGCGAATCGAGCAGGTGGAGACGCGGAGCGAACAGGCCACCCGGGCCTCGGAAATCAGCTACCGGCGGCTGTTCGAGGAAGCGAGGGAAGGCATCCGGGTCCTCGAAGCCGAGTCGGCGGCGCGCAAGCTGGCGCAGGAGCAGATCCGGACCCTCAACGCGGAATTGGAGCAGAGGGTCGCCGAGCGCACCGAGCAGCTGCAGTCCGCCAACGAGGAACTCAAGGCCTTCAGTTATTCCGTCTCCCACGATTTGCGCACGCCGCTGCGCCATATCCTGGGCTTCGTGGACCTGCTGCAAAAAGACGCCGGCCCGGCGCTGGCGGAGAAAAGCCGCGCCCATCTGGCGACGATTTCAGCCGCCGCCACGCGGATGGGCACCCTGATCGACGACCTGCTGGCTTTCGCGCAAATCGGGCAGTCGGCGATGCGACTGGCGGAGGTCAATCTCGAGGAGCTGGTGCGCGGGATTTTGGGCGATCTTGGGGCCGATCCGACGGAGCGGAACATCGCCTGGGAAATCGGCCCCTTGCCGACGGTGCGGGCCGATCCGGCCCTGCTGCGCATGGTCCTGATCAATTTGATCTCGAATGCGGTCAAGTTCAGCGCCAATCGCGCCCGGCCCAAGATTGAAATCCGCTGCGCGCCCGGCCATGACGCCGAGACGGTGATCTTCGTCCGCGACAACGGCGCGGGTTTCGATCCGCTCTACGCCGGAAAACTTTTCGGCGTTTTCCAACGCCTGCATACCCACGAGGAGTTCGAGGGCACGGGCGTCGGACTGGCGAACGTCCGGCGCATCATTAATCGGCATGGCGGCCGGACGTGGGCGGAAGGCGCGGTGGACCAGGGCGCGACGTTTTATTTTTCCATCCCGAAAAGACCGCCGGGGCTCGAATGAAATCCCCCCTCCATATTCTCCATGTGGAGGATGATCCCACCGACGCCGCGCTCATCAAGGCCACGCTGGAGGCCGGGGGCATCGCGTGCGCGACCGTCTGCGTGCAAAACCGGGCCCAGTTCGTGGCGGCGCTCGAGCGCGGCGGCATCGACTTGATCCTCTCCGACATCTCGCTCCCGGCGTTTGACGGCGTATCCGCGCTGGGAATCGCGCGAACCCGCTGGCCCGACCTGCCGTTCCTCCTGGTTTCCGGCACCGTGGGCGAGGAACTGGCCGTTGACTCGTTCAAAGCCGGCGCGACGGATTATGTCCTGAAGGGACGCCTCGCGCGCCTGGCTCCGGCCGTGCGCCGCGCGATGCGCGAGGTCGAGGCGCGGCTCGAACACCGGCGCCTGGAGGCGGAGCTCATCGAGTCCAAGGAGAGGGAAGTCCTCGGCCAGCTCGCCGCCGGCGTGGCCCATGACTTCAACAATATCCTGGGGGTGATCATCCGGCACAGCGAAGCCATCAGGGCGGGCCTGAGTCCCGACAGTCCGCTGCAAAAACCCAACGAGGAGATCCGGCTTGCCTCGGAGCGGGCGGCCGGGTTGGCGCGGCAGCTGCTCGTCTCCGGCCGGAAGCAGGCGGAGCGGACCGTCGCGCCCGGGGGCACCGTTCCTGACCGCCTGGGTATTCAGGTGTAAACCGGGCTCTTTTCCCGGAATTTGCGGTCAAATTGACGATTCACCATGAATGACGAGAAAACCCGCGCCCCAGCCCCTGAAAAATCCCCCGCGAAGCCGTTGAAAAAGGGCAAGCCAGGAAACCCGTTCCCCTGGATTCTCGCGATCTTCCTCGTCCTCGCCATCCTGGTCATAGTCCTCGTCATCAAGGTCGGCCACAAGGACGCCACCCTCTCCACCACCCAGCAGCAGCTGACTGAGTCCAAATCCGAAACCGCGAAAGCGAATGCCGCGCTGGACCAGGCAAACGCCAAGGCGGCCGACCTGCAAACCCAGCTGGACAAGGCCAAGGGCGAGGAGACGGACCTGCAGTCGAAGCTCGAACAGTCCCAGGACGCCACCCACGAGGTGCAATCGCAGCTGGACCGGGCCAAGGCCCAGTCCGCGGACCTGCAGTCGCAGGTGGACAAGGCGAAGGGCCAGTCGGCGGACCTGCAGGCCCGGCTCACGCAGTCCAATTCGGGAACATCAGACCTGCTGACGCAGCTGGATCAGGAGAAAATTCGTTCGATGGACTTGCAATCGCGGCTGCAAAAGGCGGAGAGCAACCTGGCCGAGCTTCAGGCCCCGCTTTTGCACCCCCATCCCGCGCAGTGACCGCGGGGTAAGACCAGGCGCAGCGGGATCCCCGGTCAGTCGGCCAGGTCCACGGTCACGCCCGTTTCCAGCGTCTGCCCGCCGCCCCCGCTGAACAGGCCCTTGACCGGGCTGACGTCGTAGAAATCCCGTCCCCGGGCGACCGTGACATGCCCGGCCCCGACAAAGCACGCATTGGTGGGATCGTAGTCCACCCATCCGGTTCCGGGAATATAAACGGATACCCAGGCGTGCGAGGCGTCCGCGCCGATCAACCGCGGCTTGCCCGGGGGCGGTTGGGTGAGCAGGTAGCCGCTCACGTACGCGGCCGGCAGTCCGCGCTGGCGCAGGCAGCTGATGAACAGGTGCGCGAAATCCTGGCAGACGCCCCGGCGTTTCGCGATCACCTCGGCGAGCGGCGTCGAGACCAGCGTCGCCTTCGGGTCGAACACGAACGCCCGGTTGAAGCGCCCGCCGGCGAGGAGGATCCAGTCCATGACGGACGTGCCGGGATCGAGGCCCTGCCCAAGCTGGTCGCCCAGCCGGCGCGCCTCCGGCAGCAGCGGCACCAGCGGCGACGGGTGCAGGAATTGCTCAAGCGTGAAATCATCCTCAACCACGGCGCTGGCCACGAGGCCGGAGACTTCGTCCATGGCGGGCGTGAGGCCGGACATCGGAAGGACCGGCTCCTCGCGGCGAACGATGCTGCGGCTCGTGACGACCAGCTCCCGGTGCGGCTCCCGCACCGTGAAGAGATGCTGCTTGTTGCCAAAGTAGTCGAGGCGCGACGTCAGGTCCGTCGGATGGGGAGCGACCTGGAGCTCGAACGCGTCGCAGTGTTGCACCAGCTCGTTGCGCGGCTGCAGGTGAAGGGACTGCCACGCCGAACTGGCGGGGGCCTTGTGCTGGTAGCACGTCGTGTGGATTACGCTGTAGCGCGGCATGGGCGGCGGGAGGCTAAGGGCCCCGGATGGCTTCGGGCACCTCGGAGTGGCTGAAAAAAATCTGGGTCAGCCGGTCGTTGAGTTCGGTCAGCACCCCCTCCGTCCCGGCGAAGAAATCCTGCGCGAGCCGTGGATCGCCCGCGAGCTCCGACGGGTCGGCCAGCTTGGTGCTGCTGAGGAGCCGGAATGCCGCGGCGCGCAGCGCCGAGACCGCCCGCGGCGCGACTTCCTCCGGCAGCGCCGCCGCGTGCTCGGCGATGCTTTCGGCCTGGAAACGCAGTCCCCGCGGATTTTCGGGCGCTCCGATCAGCCACGCGAGGATCGACGCCGGCTGGCAAACGCCGTGGTAGATGCTCCGGTACGAGAAAAGGCTGTCGGTGAAATGGAGCAGCGTTTGCAGGCGGAATTCGCTCGACGGCTCGACGGCCTCGCCTTCGGGCCGCTCGGGCAGCAGGAGCGCGTCGGCCAGGAAGACGATGTGCCGGGCGCGCTCGATGCGCCGCCCGAGCATCAGGAACAGCCATCCGGTGTCGTGGGCGAGCGTCTCCGTGCCCAGCGACTCGAGGGTGGCAAGCTGCTGGCCAAAATCGGATTCGAGCTGTGGGTGCGGCGTGGCTGCGATCGCTCGCAACCGCCGGAGAACGCGCCAGTACTCCGGAGGGAGATGCACCTTTACCTGGTCCAGCACCCGGATCAACTGGCCGAGGTTCGCCGCGAGGCTGCCGGGGTGATCGGGATCGTCCGCCTCGACGCGGACCTGCGTCGCCAGCTCCCCGGTGGTCGCGTCTCCATCGGGCCGACCTTGCTGGACCGACAGCAGGATGCGCAGGGAATCCTTCGCGACGGCGGGATCGAGCGCCGCGATCTCATCCCGCAGCAGCGGATCGAGTTCGTGGAGCAGCCGGACCATCTGGGCCGTGCGCTCGACGTATCGGCCGAGCCAGTAGAGGTTGTCCGCCAGCCGGCTGGGCGTGCTTTCGGGCCGGTGGTACCCGCCGGCGGGCTCCGCCAGCGCCACCGCGGGCGATTCGACGACCGGGTCGGCCCCCAGGATCCAGGTGTCCTTGGTGGCGCTGCCCCGCTGCAGCGATACGATCGCCTCGCCGCCCGCCGGATCGAATCGGGTGAGGCCTCCGGGCATGACGCGGTAGTCCCCCTCGTGCCAGGCAACAAAGAGGCGCATGATAAACGGAACCGGCCGCAGGGCATCCGCGGACCAGGCGGGGGTGGTGCCGAGCCGGACCCGCTCCTGGCCGCAGAATTCGCCGGGCCGGGCTGCAATATCGGCGGCGAGGGCCGCGAGCTCGGGATCCGTGAGACGCGGGCCGTAGCGCGTGCTGAGCGCACGGCGCTCCCGGAACGAGGGTTTGATGACAAGCGAGCGGAGGTTCTCGAGCACGTAGGCCCGCGCCGCCTTCTGGCCGCACCACCAGGTGGCGACGCTGGGCAGGCGCAAGTCCTCGCCCAGCACCGCGCGGCACAGCGGCTTGAGGAAGGCGAGGAAACAGGCGCTCTCCAGGGCGGCCCCGCCGAGCTGGTTCGCCAGCGCGACGCGGCCGCCGTGGGCGGCGTGGACGAGACCGGGCACGCCCAGGACGGAATCCGAATTCAACTCCAGGGGATCGCAGAAACCGGAATCCACCCGGCGCACCACCGTGGCGACGCCCTTCAATCCACCCACCGTCCGGAGGAAGACCTGGCGGTCCCGGGTGGTGAGATCGGCTCCCTCGACCAGCGGGTAGCCCAAAAGGCGCGCGAGGTAGGCATGCTCGAAGTAAGTTTCGTTCGCCGGACCTGGCGTGAGAAAGACGACGCGGGGCTCCTCGCCCCTCGTCGCGGACGGCGCGAGGCCCGAAAGCGAGGTCCGGAATTCGCTGAAAAAATGGTCGAGCCCTTCCACGCGCGCCCCGCGGAACTCCTGGGACAGGGCGCCCCGGACGATCGACCGGTTCTGCAGCGAATAGCCGAGCCCGGAGGGAGCGTCCAGCCGGTCCTGGAGCACCCACCATTGTCCGTCCGGCGACCGGCCGATATCGGCCGCGTAGTGGTGCAGGAATACACCCTGCTGATTTCCCATGCCGACGCAGGGCCTCAGGAAACGGGGATTCGCCATGGCCAGCTCGGCCGGCACCACCCCGTTGCGCAGGAATTTCTGGGGGCCGTACAGGTCAGTGAGCAGAGTGTTGTATAAGCGCGCCCGCTGCCGGAGCCCGTCGCTCAGCGCCTTCCAGTCCTTCGCATCCACGAGGTGGGGGACGACATCGAGCGGCCAGGGCTGGGCTTCCGACCGGGCTCCGGCATAGACGTTCATGCTGACATCCTGTTCCAGGACTGCGCGAGCGCAGGCTTTCGTGGCCACTCTCAGGGTTGCGGACGGATCGGGGCCCAAAGCCCGGAGGAATTCAGCCCAAGGCGGACGCAGGGAGCCATCGGGGGCTCGGCATTCGTCGAAACGATCC
>Ga0302325_10014043_pt1 | contig 17060 bp, 14 predicted proteins | sample Palsa_T0_2_FD_201948 | JGI IMG/M metagenome (GOLD analysis project Ga0302325, IMG submission 201948) | Peat permafrost microbial communities from Stordalen Mire near Abisko, Sweden - Palsa_T0_2 | ecosystem: Environmental > Terrestrial > Soil > Palsa > Peat permafrost | place: Sweden: Abisko... | reverse complement strand
TGAGCAGCGAGGCGATCGGCCTGGCGGCCGCGGCGATGCCGACGGTGAGCGGCACCAGGATGATGATGGACCAGGTCAGCATCGCTGACGCGATCTGGCTGACGCCGGCCCGCTCGGCAAGATCATGGGCGGCGCGCTCGGCGGGCCGGGCCAGCACCGGGATCATCGCGCTGGTCAGCGCACCGCCGAGGACCAGCTCGTAGATGAGGTTGGGCACCTGGTTCGCGGTGACGTACGCCGAGCCCAGGCAGCTCGCGCCGACGCTCTGCGAGAACACCAGCGTCCGGACGAGCCCGAGCAGCCGGGAGGCCATCGTGAACCCGGCCACGATGGCGGCGCCGCGGGCGATGCCCGCGGCGCCGTCCCAGGCCGGGCCCGGGCCGCCCGGATCTGTGTGAGCCGGGTCAGTGCGGGCCAGCTCGGATTGAGCCAGATCCGAACTCGCGGGCCGTGACAGGCCCCTACCCGCGTTGTTCGGCACGTGCAGCTCCTGATTTCCCTACGGCGAATCCGGGATAAGCAGGAACGATATGGCATCTGACCGGCGGGCGCGGTCTCGCTGGCAAACTAGCCGCTGACCATGGGCCCGAACCCAGGCCCGTTCGGAAAAATCGCCGGTACCAGGCGGATGTTCCGGCAGCCTGCCGGCACCCCTGCGGCCCGCACCCGGACGCAGTCATCCCCCATCGTCCCTACCACTGAAGCTGGCCGTCCGGGAGGGACTCTCCGGCCGGCACCCGGGCGGGCCCGGTGCCGGCCGGAGGGGGATCAGTGCAGCAGGGGCCTGCCGAGCGGCAGCGCGCCGCCGCCGGTCGCGGAGCTCATCGCGTCGGCGAACAGGTAGGCGCCGACCGCGGTGAACGCGAAGACGAAGTAACCGCCGGTCTTGATCTCCCCGGTGCTGGCGCCGGAGAAGCCGAGCAGCAGGAGCAGCAGGGCCACGTCGACGAGCACGAACAGCACCGTGAAGGCGAGCGGCAGGCGCAGGGTGACCAGGGTGAATAGGACGATGATGATCAGCCAGGTGAGCAGGAACAGCTTCTCCACGCCCAGCGCGGCGACTCCGGCCGCGGCGGCGGCCGCGGCGGCCGAGGTTCCGGCGGCAGGGGCGGGGACGACGGCGAACCAGTTGTGGTCCAGGCCGAGCAGGAGCAGGGCGAAGCTGAGCCAGAAGCCGGCGAAGGTGCCAAAGATGCCGGCCACCGCGTTCTGGCTGAGGCTGGCGGCCCAGACCGCCGCGATGATCAGGCCGAGAGAGTTCGCGGCTAGGACCACCGGTACGACCCCGCCGAGGGACGTGGTCGGGAGGTAGCCCACCAGTACCAGTCCGAGGGCGAGGGCGCCGACCAGGAACGTCGGCAGCCCCAGCAGGGCGGGGTTCCCGGTTGGGCCTTCCGCCTCGATGGATTGCTCGACGTCCGGATTGGGGACAGCGCGACTGCCGGACTCGCCTGCGGTTGCGTCAACAGTGGTCATACGTTCGCTCCTTCGTTGAGAGCGCTCCGCGTATGCGGGCTTAATGCATCCATACGCCGAGGACTGGACACATGTGTTCTCACTTTGAACCAGGACCCCGTTCCGGGACGCCATCAACGCAGGCCGAATATCAAATTTCGGTACGTTTCGTGGGCTTTTGGCCGGTATCTAGGACATCTCGAGGGTCCTGTGGGATCTTTCGGGATCAGCTGGCCGCGGTAACGATTCCGCATTCGTGGATCTTGCGGGTGACCGCCAGACTTAACCGGCCAGAAGCGCGGGGCCGGAGAACGGCGTGGTCGGCCCCGGCGTTCAGCACCGGGTCATGTGACAAGACGGCCTCCTCGTACTTACGCAGCGTCGGGGAGGGCTCGACGCCGAGATCGGCGTCGAGCCTCCTCCGCATCCGCTGGTACACCTGCAGGGCCTCGGTCTGACGCCCCGACCGGTAGAGCGCGACCATCAACAGTTCGCAGAGCCGCTCGTTGAGCGACTGCTCCTCTACCAGCTTGCTGAGTTCCGGGATCGCCTCGTTGTGATGGCCACACTGAAGTTCCAGGTCAAACAGCGTTTCGGTGGCGAACGACCGGGCCGCCTCAAGGCGGGCGGCGACGCCGCGGCACATCGGGCCGCCGAGCGGGCCGCCGAACACCGGGCCACGCCAGAGCGACAGCGCCATCCGGAGCCTGGCGATGACGCGGGCCGGCTCCGCAACGGAGTGGCTGCGGACCTCGTTAAGCGCGCGGATGAACACGATCGCGTCGACGTCGTCGTCGGCCGCCCGCAGCTGGTATCCGGACGGCAGGGTGAGCAACCGCGCCTGATGCCCGCCTCCGGCCTCACGGAACTTCTTGCGCAGGCGGCTGACATGAGCTTGCAGTGCGTTTTCTGAGTGGGACGGCGGTTTTTTTTCCCAAAGCTCGGTGATGAGCACATCCACTGAGATGAAGTTGGATTCGGCCGCCAGCAGAGCGGCCAGCAAATTACGCTGGAGGGTACCACGTATTTCTATTTGCTGACGTCCGGCCCAGCACTCCAGTGAGCCGAGATACATGAAGGTAATCCCACCCCGACTGACGTTATCCGATCTCAGACTCGGAAAATACGGCCGTGTATCGATTGAGGTGGATCGCTGGCTTGGAACCATCTTCCGCGGCGGATCAAAATGGCCCGGTTTCCTCTTTAGCGCAAATGGGAGGCCAGCTCCGTTGTCGTTAGCGAGGTGCGCAATGCTCACTGATATCCTCGATTCGCTAGCTGCCTGCGCAACCGCGGGCCAGCACTAATGCCGAGTCGCTACACTCGGTCACTTTGACCCCGAATTGCCGAACTCTTAGCGCCTTTGATTCTACGCAAGATACTTCACACCTCAAGGTATCGCCCTCCAATAAGATCACACCGACTATCGGAGGTGTCAACCTATCGCGTGACGGGTGTGACATATGTGGCAGGAATTCACACTATCCTTCGGTCGGGCTCTGGTGCTTTTCTCTCCTGTCAGACGAATGTCAGCCTATAGTCAGGCACGGCTGCGATACTCAAACCGTCAGCACTGCTGAGCGCATGTAACAGGCGTCTGGATTCCATCGCGACCAGCCCCCTTTTTCCGAGTGAGGAGAATTCTGAGTGGTCCGGAATGACAGCAGCCGCGCACCTGATGATGCCGGGCAGGTTAATTCGGCCGAAGTGCGAAGTTACCGCTCCTATATCGCCGGACGAGACGTTGAGGGAATCTCCTGGGTGTACACGGTCACCGCCAGGTCCCTGCTGGAGGACGTGTTCGCCAGCGTCCGCCTGAAACGGGCCCTGGAAGGGGACCCGCACGCCAGCGCCGGCGCCCACCCTTACGTGGTCGGCCGCTGCTCGGTCGCCGGTCCTGAGCAGGTGGACAGCTCGGTCGAGTCCGCCGCGGCCGCGTTTCCGGCCTGGGCTGCGACGCCACTGGACACGCGGCTGCGGCTGGGCGAGATGTTCCGTCAGCAGCTCATCCGCCACCGGACGGAGTTCCTCGACCTACTAGTGGCCGAGGCGCACCCCTGGCGGCTGGCCGAATGGGAGTTCAGCTGCCTGATGCAGGTGTTCAGTCAGCCAAGCTGCGCCTGGTACGCACAGCAGATGTACAGCGAGTCAGAATACGGCTCCCGGCGGCTGATCGTGCGCCGCCAGCCCGATGGCGTGGTGTGCCTCAACCCACCGCAGAACGCGCCGGCGCCTAGTGCCGCGCTGGCCGTGCTCGCGCTCATGGCGGGCAACACGGTCGTGGTGCGGGCACCGCGCAGCATCGCGCTCAGCAGCATGTACGTACTGCGCGACCTCGTTGTGCCGCTGCTCGAGGAACTGGACGCTCCGGCAGGCACCCTCAACGTGATCTGCGGCCAGCCGCGCCAGATCCTCGACCGCTGGCTGGAAAATCCGCTGGTCGACGACATCTTCTTTATCGGCAGCAGCCACGAAGGCCTGCGGATCCAGCGCGAGTGCGTGGCCCGGGGCAAGAAACCGATTCTCGAACTGTCCGGCAACGACGGCCTCGTGGTCTGGCGCGACGCCGACCTGGACTCGGCGGCGGAGGCGATCACCGAATGCTTCTTCGGGTCGGGCCAGATATGCATGGTGCCCAAATACGTGCTGGCACACCCCGACATCGCCGCGGACCTGCTGTTGCGGCTCCGCGAACAGGTCTCACATATCCGGCCTGGATACCCCGACGACAAGAACGTGCTGCTGTCCCCGGTGCGCCGCAGCGAGCTGTTCTTCGACCAGCTGCGCCAGGCTCTCGAGCAGGGCGCGCGGCTGATCACCGGCGGCCGGAGGCTGGAGCTTGACGGCAGGCCGTCGCCGACCGGGGTGTTCCTGGAGCCAACGGTGCTGCAGGTGAACGGGATGAACGGCGCACGGGACCTCGCGGTGGTGCGGCACGAGACGTTCTACCCGCTGTTGCCGGTGGTAGTGCCAGAACCCGCGCCCGACGAAGTGCTGCTTGATCTCGTCATCGCGTTCGTCAACGCCAACGAGTACGGGCTGCGCAACTCCCTATGGTCAGCCTCCACCGAGGTGATCGACCGGTTCGTTCGGGATGTGCGCAACGGGGGCCTGCTCAAGATCAACGACTCGCACATCGGGTTCCTGCCCATCCTGCCCACTCACGGCGGCACCGGGCTGACCGGGGGCGCCTTCGGGGAGGCCAACTACCCGATCCTGAAGACTTCCCACCTGCAGGGAGTCAGCATCGCAGGCGGCATCAGCCCCCGCCAGGCCATCTTCAGCGACTGGCGTCCTGACGATACCCAAGGAGGAGACCCATGCGCTCGCTAGACGCGGCCCGGCAAGCATGCGACAAGCACCATCCCGGACTGGGTGCGGCCCTGGCCGCGATTCCGCTGCTCGAGCGGGAGGTCGCGGGCAGTCCGGTGATCGAGCTGTTCCGCAAGCTCGGCGGTGTCGGCCTGCTCGTGCCGCCGGAGTTCGGCGGCGACGGGGCCAGCGCGCTTGAGGCGGTCCGGGTGATGCGCGGCCTGTCGTCGTACTCGCCGTCGCTCGGGGCCGCGGTCACCATGCACCACTTCACCGCCGCCATGCTGTTCTCGCTGGCCGGCAAGGCCGAGCGTCTGACGGTACGCCAGCGCGACCTGCTGGCCCGGGTCGTACCGGATGGCCTGCTGATGGCGTCGGGCTGGGCCGAAGGCAGCCCGGACCAGAACATCCTGCGGCCCAGCGTGACGGCGACGCGGGACGGCAAGGACTGGCTCCTCAACGGCGGCAAGAAGCCGTGCAGCCTGTCCGGCTCGATGGACCTGCTGACCGCCAGCGTCGCGCTGCCGTACCGCAGGAGGAAAACGCTGGCGCTGGCGCTGGTGCCGGCGGACGCGGCGGGCATCGAGGTAAAGCCGTTCTGGAGCAGCTCTGTGCTCGCCGCGGCGCAAAGCGACGAGGTACGGCTCACCAACGTCCGGGTGCCCGACGAGCTGGTCATCCGCACCCGGCCTGACGATCCGCACTGCATCGATGACCTGCAGGCCGCGGGGTTCGCGTGGTTCGTGCTGCTGATCTCGTCGGTCTACGCCGGGGCGGCCAGCGAGCTCACCGCGCGGGTACTGCATGGCCAGCGCGGCAGCGTGACCGACCGGGCGGCCGTCGCCGTCGCGGTCGAGTCGACGGCCGGCCAGCTGGAGGGGGTAGCCCGGGCCATCGACGACGGCCTGTCCGGTGACGAGGCCGTGTCCGCCGTCCTGGTAGCCAGGTACGCGGCGCAGACGACGCTGGCGGCCGCCGTCGACCTGGCCGTCGAGCTGCTCGGCGGCATGGCGTTCATCAGGTCCTCCGAGGTCGCCTACCTGTCGTCCGCGGTGCGCGCGCTCGCCTTCCATCCACCGTCCCGCAGCAGCGCGGCCGAGCCGCTGCTTGGCTACCTGACCGGCGGGCCGCTTGAGCTTTCCTGATCCCGTCCTGGTCCGCCGCCCATCAAGCAAGGGAGCACGTGGTGCCCGCAATCGACACCGTCCTAGCCGCGCCTGAGGATTCTGAGGCCGAGGTGCTGCGCCTGTACCGGGCTCACCTGAGCAAGGGGCGAGCCACGCTGGCCGAACTGTTCGGCAGCCATATGGAGGTCGCCTCGACCGGGGCGTGGCTGCGCACCAGCGACGGCGCGGAGTTCCTCAACTGCGGCGGGTACGGCGTGTTCATCATGGGCGCGCGGCACCCGATCGTGATGGACGCCGTCTTGCGTCAGCTCCGCACGCACCCGATCGCCACCAGAATCCTGCTCGAGCCGACAGTGGCCCGGGCCGCGCAAGCCCTGACGTCGGTGATGCCGCCCGGCCTGGACCGGGTGCACTTCGCACTGTCGGGCGCCGAGGCCGTGGAGACCGGCCTGAAGCTGGCCCGGGCCCACGGCAAGCGGCGCATCGTATCGATGCGCCACGGCTACCACGGCAAGACTCTCGGCGCGCTGTCCGCGACGGCCCACGAGGTCTACCAGCGACCCTTCCGGCCGCTGCTACCCGACGTCACCCACGTGCCGTTCGGCGACGCCGGGGCGCTGGAGGCCGAACTGGCGGCGCACCCCGGGGAAGTGTGCGTGATCGTCGAGCCGGTCCAGGGCGAGGGCGGCGTCATCCTGGCGCCGGACGGCTACCTGACCGCAGTGGCCGGCTTGTGCCGTACCCACGGCGGCTTCCTCATCCTGGACGAGGTGCAGAGCGGCCTGGGCCGGCTCGGCCGGTGGTGGGGCGCTGACTTCGAGGCGGTGGTGCCGGACGTGCTGCTGACGGGCAAGGCACTGGGCGGCGGCGTGCTGCCGGTGTCCGCCGCGGTCGCCACCCGTGAGGCGTTCTCGCCGTTCGACAAGGATCCTTACCTGCACACGGCGACCTTCTCCGGCGCCCCCGTGCTGATGGCGGCCGTCTGCGGGGCGATCCAGGCCATCAAACAGGACGATCTCGTCGCCCGGGCCGCCCGGCTGGGCGCCGAACTGCTGCCGCAGATAGCGCGCATCGCCCGGCGGAACTGCGGCGAGCTGGTGGCCGACGTGCGCGGCCAGGGGTTGCTGATCGGAGTCGAGTTCGTCGAGGCCGGGCTCGCGGGCGAGCTGCTGATCGAGCTGTTCAACCACGGAGTCGTGGCCAATCACTCGATGAACGCCAGCGCGACAGTCCGGTTCACGCCGCCGGCCACCTTGACCGGCTCAGAGGTGGAATTCCTGCTCCGGTCGTTCGACCGCGCGAGCGCGGACCTGATCTCCCGGCGGGCCCGGATGCCGGAAGGCGGGCGGTGAGCATGCGACGGGTTTTGCTCGACGCCCTGGTCCGGGGCGTGGACCCGGACACGGTCTACGACTCGATCATCAAGTTCGAGCGATACGCCGAACTCGCGCCGCATGTGCAATCCGCAGTGGTCCATCAGACGGAACCCGAACCGACCGGCCGCTCCAGCTGGGATCTGCGCTTCCGCAGCGGCCTGCTGCACTGGACCGAGCAGGAGCGGTTCTTGCGGGATCAGCTGATCGTCGAGTTCAGCCAGGAGGACGGGGACTTCGACGAATTCACCGGGCGGTGGGTGCTGCGCGCGGCCGGCCCGGACACCGAGGTGCACTTCGAGGCGGACTTCGACTTCGGCATCCCCAGCATGGAAAGCATCCTGGACCCGATCGCCGAGCGGGTCCTCAGAGAGACCGTGGCCTGGACTGTCACCGGCATGTTCGACGACGTGCACCTGTACGACGTCAGGTCCACCTCGGGCGAGCCCGGCGCCGCCGCCGTGGTGGGTGAGTGAGCATGGAGCAGGCGGTCCGGCTCGAAAGCCGACGGGCCCACCGCCGGGCGGTGCGCCAGCTCGCCTCCGGTGTCGCGGTGCTCACCGTCTCAAACGGGCCTGAAGTGCACGGGTCTACGGTCAGCGCGGTGGGCGCCGTGTCGCAGGAGCCGCTGCTCATCGGGGCGTACCTGAGGCAGAACTCCTCATTCCTGCGCCGGGTGCGGGACCGGCGGTGGTTCTGCGTCAACGTGCTGACCACCGAGCAGATCCCGCTGGCGCGCTGGTTCGCCAACCCGGAGCGGCCCCAGGGCACCGCCCAGTTCGACGGCATCGGATGGCGGCCGGATCCGTCGGGCGGAGCCCCGCTGCTTGACGGGTGCCTGTCCTACCTGACGTGCCGGCTCACCGGCTGCCTGCCGGTCGGCGATCACTTCCTGCTGCTCGCTGACGTGGCCGCCGGCCAGGCGGGCGAGGGTTCTCCGCTACTCAGCTTCGCGGGTGCCCTGTACGAGGGCGAGCTGATACCGAAAGGAAGGGAGATGCGATGACGGACGTCATCCCCGGGTCCGCGGGACCCGCGGCGGGGCGGCACGCGGTCATCTGCGGAGCGGGCGCATGGCTCCCGCCGCGCGTGGTGACCAACGACGACCTGGCCCGTTACCTGGACACCTCGGATGAGTGGATCACCAGCATGACCGGCATCCGGTCCCGCCACGTGGTGAACCCGGGAATGGCCACAGGGGACCTGGCGGCCGAGGCTGGCGCGCTGGCCCTAAAGTCGGCCGGGCTGACGGAAGTCGACGCGGTCGTGCTGGCCACGACCACGCCCGACCACCTCTGCCCGGCGACCGCGCCCGACGTGGCCGCGCGGCTCGGGCTGGCCGGGGTGGCCGCGTGGGACGTCTCCGCGGTCTGCAGCGGGTTCGTCTACGGGCTGGCCAGCGGGGCCGGCCTGATCGCCAGCGGCAACGCGGACCGGGTGCTGCTGATCGGCGCCGAAGCGTTCTCCACCATCATCAACCCGGATGACCGCAGTACTGCGGTGATCTTCGCAGACGGGGCCGGCGCTGTGGTACTGCGCGCCGGGTCCGCCCAGGAACCCGGCGCCATCGGCCCTTGCGTGCTCGGCAGCGACGGCACGCACCGAGACCTGATCTGCATCCCGGCCGGCGGGGCGCGGCACCGCTCCGCTGGCACGGCGATGGGCGAGGCGGACCACTACTTCCAGATGCGAGGCGGCGAAGTTTACCGCCACGCCGTCGAGCAGATCACCGCCTGCTCACGGCGCGCCCTGGAGCGCGCAGGCTTGACCGTGGCCGACGTCGACCGATTCGTCCCGCACCAGGCCAATATCCGGATTGCCGCGTCGGTCACGGAAAGGCTGGAGATCCCGAAGGACCGGCAGCTCAGCAACATCGACACGGTCGGCAATACCGCTGCGGCGTCGATCCCGCTGCTACTCGCGCAGGCGGCCGCGGCGGGCGAGTTGCGGGCCGGCCACCGGGTCCTGATCGCGGCCTTCGGCGGCGGCCTCACCTGGGGCGCGGCCACCTTCACCTGGCCCCAGATCACGGCGCTCACGGCGCACCCCGCGGCCGGCCTCTCCGGCGCCTCCCGATAACCCAGAACAGGCAGGAGAAAATCGTGTACGAACAGCTCAAAGAGATGATCGAGCGCAAGTTCCAGGTACCACTCGCGGACATCGAACCTACCGCCACGCTGGAGGACCTCGGACTCGACTCCCTCGACGTCGTCGAGCTGGCCCTGATCATAGAGAAGGAGACGGGCGTCAGGGTCACCGACGACGAGCTGGTCGAGGCCGCTGATCTTGGCTCGCTGGCGAACCTGGTCATGAGCCGGATCGCGCCCGTCTGATGGCCGGATGTCCTGCGGCGGTCACCGGACTCGGCCTGTACACGCCGGCCGGCCTCGGCGTCGCCGAATGCTGGGCCGGGGTCGGCGCCGGCTTGCCGACGGCCCGGCGGGATCCCGCCCTGGCGGGCCTGCCGGTGGACTTCAGTTGCCGGGTGCGGGTCGAACCCAGCGAGGTCCTCGGCGGCCGCGCGGCCCGGCGGATGGACAGGTTCGTCCAGCTCGCGGTGGTGGCCGCGCGTGAGGCGGTGGCCGACGCGGGCCTTAACCGGGCGACCTGGGACCCGGCCAGGATCGCGGTGGTGCTTGGCTGCGCGGACGGCGGCCCCGGGACCGTCGAGGCGCAGCACCGCGTGCTACTCGAAGAAACCGCGGCCCGGGTATCCGCGCTGCTGCTGCCGATGCAACTGGCCAACATGTCCGCCGGGACGGTGTCGATCGACCTCGGCATCACCGGTCCGAGCCTGGTGGCGGCGACGGCGTGCGCGTCGGGAGCCACCGCCATCGGGCTGGCCCGGGACCTGCTCACGCTGGACCGGTGCGACGTCGTTCTCGCGGGCGGCAGCGAGGCAATGATCACCCCGCTGGTGATGGCGGGATTCGCCCAGATGGGCGCGCTGTCCCGCCGGGCCGACGACCCGCAGACGGCGTCCCGGCCGTTCGACGCGGCGCGCGACGGTTTCGTGGCCGCTGAGGGCGCCGCGGTACTGGTGCTGGAACGGCCGGCTGACGCCCGCGCCCGGGGAGCCCGGGTACACGCCCTGGTGGGCGGCTTCGGGGCATCGGCCGACGCCCACCATCTCACCGCACCCGATCCGGACGGCCGAGGGTGCGAGCAGGCCGTGCGCTCGGCGCTGGCGGACGCTGGGATCAGCCCGGGCGACGTCGACCACATCAACGCGCACGGCACGTCGACCGTGCTGAACGACCTGGTCGAGGCGCAAATGATCGACCGGGTATTCGGCGATCGGCCGGTCGTGACGTCGACCAAGGGAGTGACGGGCCACATGTTCGGCGCGGCCGGGGCCGCGGAAGCGGCGTTCTGCGTGCTCGCCCTGGAACATCAGCTGGTCCCGCCGACTGCCAACCTCACCGACCTGGATGCTCGTATCGGCATCCAGGTCGCCACCCGCCCGGTCGAAGGACGCCTGCAGGTCGCGGTGAGTAACTCATTCGGTTTCGGCGGCCAGAACGCGGTCCTGGTGGTGACCTCGGCATGAGCTCCGAGCGCACCCCCTGCCCCGCACCGCTCTTCGCCACCGCGGGGGGACCGCCGCGGCTGACGGCGGCGGAGCGGGTGGCCAGGCTGACCGATCCCGGTTCCCACATCGAGCTGGGCAGCCAGGCCCGACACCACAGCACGAAGTTCGACCTGCAGCGTCGGCGTCCGGCCGGCGACGGCGTGGTCACCGGGCTCGGCCGCGTCGATGACCGCCCGGTGGCCTTGTTCGCCCAGGACTCCTCGGTTCTAGGCGGGTCCCTCGGCGAGGTGCATGCCGCCAAGATCACCCGGATCATCGACTGGGCCGCCCGGTGCCGCACGCCCGTGATCGGGATGCTCGACTCCGGCGGTGCGCGTATCCAGGAGGGAGTCGCGGCCCTGGATGGCTACGGCGCCATCTTCCGCGCCAGCGTGCTGTCCTCGGGGCGCATCCCGCAGATCTCGGTTATCCTCGGGCCTTGCGCCGGCGGCGCCGTGTACTCCCCCGCCCTCACCGACGTGGTCATCATGCAGCGGCCGCGGGCGCAGATGTTCCTCACCGGCCCCCGGGTGGTAAAGACGGTCACCTTCGAGGACGTCACCGGCGAGGAGCTCGGCGGGCTCGACGTGCACAGCAAGCATTCCGGCGTGGTTCACCTGGAGGCCGAGGACGAGTTCGGGGCCATTGACCTGGCTCGCCGCGTACTGTCCTACCTGCCCGCGTCATGCTGGGACCGGCCGCCGACCGGGTCCGGGCGGGAACCGGAGCCTGGACCCGAGGTGCCGCCCGAGCACCGCAGGTCGTACGACGTGCGGGGGGTGATCCGGTCCGTAGCGGACCGCGACAGTTTTCTCGAACTGCAGCGGCGCTTTGCTCGAAACATTGTCGTCGGCTTCGCCAGGATCGAGGGCGCGCCGATCGGCGTGGTGGCGAACCAGCCACAGCAGCTGGCCGGCACGCTGGATATCAAGTCGGCGGAAAAAGCAGCAAGATTTGTCCGGCTGTGCGACGCGTTCGGCCTGCCTCTGGTGACCCTGGTGGACACGCCTGGTTTCCTCCCTGGCACCCACCAGGAGCGCAACGGCGTGATCCGGAAGGGCGCGAAGCTGCTCTACGCTTTTGCTGAGGCGACCGTGCCGAGGGTGACGCTGATCCTCCGCAAGGCGTTCGGCGGCGCCTACATCGTGATGAACTCCAAATCGCTGGGCGCGGACGCGGTGTTCGCGTGGCCGGACGCGGAACTCGCAGTGATGGGCGCAGATGGCGCGGTCGACGTCATCTTCCGGCGCGAGCTAGCGGCCCATCCCGGCGCGCGGGACGACCTGGTGGCGCGGTATCAGGCTGAGGCGACGGCAGCGCATATCTCGGCCGAGCGCATGTCCGTCGACGAGATCATCCAGCCGCACCAGAGCCGGTTCTTCGTCGCCGCGGCACTGCAGGCGCTGGCCGGCGCCAACCGGCCGCGCTACCGGCACGACAACCTGCCGCAGTAGGGCTGCCCGCGGCGACGCACACCGATTCCACAGCTAGCTCACCGGCCGGGGAGAAAGAGGGCAAGACCCGTGAATAGACGATTATATGACGCCGGACATCGCGGCCGGGTACCGGCGATCACTCGGCTTCATTACCCGATGAAAGATTTCTGGAGTAGCCACCGGATAAACCATGCCGACGGCTTCTCGGAAATCACCTGACAGTACCCGGCTAACCAACATAGCAAGCACGCCACCATAATTAACAATGCCGACAATAGCGCCCGGGCCGGCGCCGGGCCGGCGGAAAGAAGGATCGCATGACCAAGCAGACCGCGTTTTACGAGCGACTCAATGCTTTGACCGACCAGTGGATAGACTTGTTCGGGTACTGGGTGCCCGCGGTGGTAACGAATCCGCTCGAGGAATATCGGGCGGTCCGCTCGGCCGCCGGGCTGATGGACTTCTCGATGCTGCGCATGATCGACATCGACGGACCGGGCGCGGTCGAGCTGGTCAACACCGTCGTCACCCGTGACCTCACCCGTCTGAGGCCGGGCCAGATCGCGTACGGCGCGCTGTGCGCCGAAGACGGGAAGATGCTCGACGACTGCACGGTCATGATCCGCGACGCCGATCACATCCGTTTCTGCGGAGCCAACGACCGCGACATGGAGATCCTTCGGAAGAAGAGCCAGGCAGCGGGGATACAGGTGCGGGAATTCACCGACGATATGCCGCACCTGTGCATCCAGGGCCCGGCCAGCCGCGAGATCCTGGCCCCGCTGGCAAGTGCCGACATCTCCCCTGACAGCTTCCCCTACTACACGTTCCGGGAGGACGTGGCCATCGGCGGCATCCCGGTGTTCATGACCCGGATGGGCTACACCGCCGAGCTGGGCTATGAGCTGTGGCCCGCGCGCGAGCAGGCCGAGGCGCTGTGGGACCTGCTGATGAAGGCAGGCGAACCGGCCGGGATGAAACCGGTCGGGGCGGCGGCGCTGACCATGATCCGGATCGAGGGCGGGCTGATCCTCGAAGGGGTCGAGTACGACTCCACTGTCTCTCCCTACGAATGCGGGATGGGATGGAGCATCGCGCTAGACAAGGGAGACTTCCAGGGCCGGGCAGCATTGGCGCGCGACAAGGAGTCCACCCGGCTGCGCATCGCGAGCGTGGTGCTGGACTCAGGAGCCGACCAGGTTTCGGGCGCCAAGCTGTTCAGTGGCGGCGTGGAGATCGGCCGGATCACCCAGGCCGTCGCGTCGCCGTATCTCGCGGGCCGGACGCTGGGCCTGGCCGAGATCGATAAGGACTACAAGAAGGAAGGCATCGCCGTCGAGGCGCGGTTCGACGGTGCCGCCATCGCCGGAAAAGTCGTGTCTCACCCGGTATACGATCCGAAGCGGGCCCGGGCGACTCTAAGCTGATCAGCGAATCCGAAACTGACCACGGGCGCTGAGCTGGCGCTACCTGGGGTCGGCGGGGTCGAAGGCGGGCAGCCGGAGCTGGGCGAGGAGGGTGGCGAAGTCCCAGTGGATCCGCTCCCAGCAGATCCACCCGCGCTCGAAACCGACAACACCGATGGCCAGCACCTCAGCCCGGCGGTTCGTGGGTGGATGCCCAGGCAGCAGCCAGGGCAGCAGCCGGTCGTGAGTAAAGCACACCAGTGTCTCGTCCACCAGCCGGAACCGGCCGGTAGTGCGTGAAACTCGGGTCAGCGACAGGTCCGCAGGCAGGTGCGGCAGGAAATCCTCAGCGTAGAAGCGCTCCAGGACGTCCCGGCCCGCGGCACCGGTCATACCCGGGATATGCCGGACGGACGGCTGCGCCGCCATCATGGCCAGCGACGCAGCCGGATCGTGCCGCACCAGCAGTGCATCCTGGTGGTCGTCCCACATCTGCTCTAGCTCACGCATCGACTGCGCTATGGCCGGAGTCACTCCTATCACCTCACCTCAGCGGACCGCTTCCGTTACCAGCGGACCACGCCCCGTAACCGGGACGCGGTCCGCTGAGGCTAAGAGCGCGAGGTCAATCCTGCCCGACCAGCGCCGCATCGTCACGGCTAGCCGCCTCTTCCATCAGCTGGTATTCTCCCGGCACCTCGATGTCGTAGAGCTTGGCGGCGTTCAGGCCGAGGATCTTCTTCTTGCCGGCCACGCTGAGCCGCGGGTAGTCGGAGAACGTGTCATCCGGGTAGTCCCAGTCGACGAGTCCTTCGATCTGCCACTTAGGCTCCCAGATGCCGTAGTCGCTGCCGAAGGTCATCTTGTCCTCGCCGACCCAGTGCAGCAACTCGCCCATGACCTTGGCGAAGAACCTCGGCCGCAGGTGCATCTCCGCGCCGGTGACAACCGACAGCCCGGCGTAGACGTTCGGCTCCTGAGTGGCCATGTAGCAGAAGTCCTCAATGCGGGGGAGGCCGACGTGCTCGACGATGAAGTTCAGCCCCTGGAAGCGGGTCGCCGCGTGGTCGACGTCCGCGACGTCGAAGGCGTCCTTGTCCAGCGGCCAGATCGTTGGGCCCTTGTGGACGTGGATGTTCTTGACTCCGAGCTTCTCGCACAACTCCAGGTAGCGCCACGCCTCGGGGTCTTTGAGGCTCCAGCCCCGGGAGTCGCCGAACCACTCCGCCGTGTAGAGCTTGACGCCCTTGCAGTTGTAACGCCGCACGGTCTCCTCGAACGCCCGCATGCCGGCGTCACCCTCACGGGGGTCGAAGCGGGTGTTGACGATGAACTTGTCGGGATACTTCTCCTTGAGAATGGCGTCACGCTCGGTGGTATTGAACCCGTTGATATACCACTGCTTGAGGTCGGTAGGCTGGAAGATCGCGATATCGACGTGCCCATCCTCGAACACGTCGCGCATGAGGTCTTCTTCGCTGTACTTCTGGAACTTCTCTAGCTCCCAATGGGTTTCCGCCGGGCCTAGGCTCTGGTAAGCGTGGAAGCATTCGATCCAGCCCTTTGCGAACTGCTCTTGGCCTGGAACCCAATTGGCCGGGCTCGCGTCCCAGTAGTGCATGTGGCTGTCGACGATGAAGTACTTTTCGCCATCCTTCTCGTACATGAGAACCTTCTCGATTCTTGTGGCGACCGGGTAATCGGCTTTCGTCCGCTAGAGTCGCACGAGGCCGGCAACCCAGTCAACAGATGAATGTGTGTTATGGACCCGGGGTGGGCCTGCTGCCTCTGGCCAGCTGGGCGCCCAGCTTGGGTCCGCAGCACTGGTCTTCCGGGCGGGAGCGGGGCTACCACCGGTGGCCAGCGACACGGAGCTGACGAACAGGTCGCTCCTTCATCTAGAGCGCCCCGCGTATGCGGGCTTACCTCATCTTTTACGTCCGCTGCCGTCTGTGCGTTCTCACTTTGAATCAGGTCCGCTGTTCGGGCCTGTCCTGCTTACCTGCGAAGAGCTGCAAGCTCCCGGCTAGGCGCCCCTGATACCGCCTAGTGGTCGCGCCGCCCTTTGGGATGTCCGGCAGCAGCTCACCAGACTGTTGAAGGTCACCAGCCGGGTTAGCTGGCGGAGATGACGATCCCGTATTCGTGGATCTTGCGGTAGATCGTCGCGCGGGACATGCCGAGCGCCTCGGCCGCCCGGACCTTGTTGCCGTCGTGGTCGAGCAGGCTCTGCACGATGGCGTCGCGCTCGATCGACTCCAGCGGGGACAGCAGCCTGCGGCTCACCGTCCAGCACTCGGGGGGCAGGTCCCTGGGCATGATCACGCCGGCCCGGCGGCGCTGCACGACCTGCTTGAGAACCTGCCAGAGCTGCTCGGTGTTACCCGGCCAGTTGTGCCGCAGCAGCAGCTGCATCGCCTCCGGCGAGCAGGTCAGGCGGCCCTGCTGGCTCAGCCGGGCCAGGAAGAACGGCACCAGCTCGTGCAGGTCCTCGATGTGGTGCCGCAGCGGCGGGAGCTCGACGGTGCCCTGGAAGAACCTGAGCAGCCTGGTCAGGTCCGCGCCGGCCTGCTTACGGTTCAGCGTCACGGCCACCCGGAGCTCTTCCTGGCGCTCCGCGGCCCTGGCCTCTTGCAGCGCGCTGGCCAGCGAGTGCATCTGCTTGGCGGTCAGGGCGTCGGCGTGCCTGATCACCAGCATGCCGGTGCCGTCAAGCAGCTCGCGGCGGGCCTTGGTGAGCCACTCCTGGCCGGCCGAAGCCGCGTCAAGCACGTGGAACGGCGCGGCCGGGTTGCGGCGCTGGTGCACGGCCCGGGCCAGGGCCAGCTTGCCGACGCCGCTCTCCCCCTCCAGCGTCATCCAGTCCGAAGATTCGTAGAGCGCCTCCGCCTCGCGGCAGGCGCGCAGCCACAGCACGCCGCTGCCGACCAGGCCGGGCAGGTACATCGCCGTCCGGGGCGCGGGCACCTCGGGCGCGACGGCGGCCGGCGCCACCAGTTTCACGTGGACCACGCCGTCCGCGAACGGCCGGTCGCCCGAGATCCGCCTGCAGAACATCCGGGCGGTTACGCCGCTGGGCAGGTCGACGGTGACCGCACCAGGGTTCTGCCTGGCCAGTGCCTCCATGGCGTGGCCGATCAGGGCTGACTGGTCGCCTGGGTCGAGCACCCGGCGGGCGTGGTCGTTCAGCATGACCACGTCGTTGCCGAGCGCCAGCACGATGCCGCCGGTGCGCCGGCAAGCCCGGACGTACTCCTGGAGCAGATGCAGGTCACGGCTGCTTCCGGCGGCCAGCAGGGCCTGGGTGATCTGATCGGCGGTGGACTTGACCAGCGAGAGCAGCAGCGGGTCGGCGTTCTTGCGCCAGCAGGTCAGGTCAA
>Ga0302325_10014042_pt1 | contig 17061 bp, 16 predicted proteins | sample Palsa_T0_2_FD_201948 | JGI IMG/M metagenome (GOLD analysis project Ga0302325, IMG submission 201948) | Peat permafrost microbial communities from Stordalen Mire near Abisko, Sweden - Palsa_T0_2 | ecosystem: Environmental > Terrestrial > Soil > Palsa > Peat permafrost | place: Sweden: Abisko... | reverse complement strand
CGGTCCTACTCCTTCCTGGGGTCGTTCATTTGGCAATGGGGCCATACCATCGGCAACGGCAGGTCCTGGGGGCAGCTCGCAAAGACCAAGTCCTGATACAGACGGTATTCCTGCCAGATCGGCCCAGTCAACTCGTTCGCCGGCTCTAAATGACCTCTTGCCACATGAACAGAGAGCACGAGAGATTATGTTCGAAAAGGAGTTCAAGACACAACAAAGGCCATTAGGAAACATGGTAAGAGGAGTTGGACCGGAGGCAACTCGTGCTGGAAGACCTGCGCCGTGGACTACAGCTGAAAGAATGGAGCTCTCTCAGCGGAGATTGGAGCGGAGGAAAGCCGTGGAAATGGACGAGAGACGGAAAGCTGAACAGAGAATAACTAACACTAAATCAAATCACGTTATGGGTGACATGGATTGGCCCCCCAAACCCAATATTAGGGGATTGAACAATACAGAAGGGCGCATTTGGAGCATGTCGAGAAGACAACAGGATCAAGAAGAACGAAAACCACCTGAAAATGGCTTCGAGATTGGTCGGGCACGGAGGGAAGAGCAGTCACGATCAGGGGGCTACACGCCTTTGAGAAGCAGGTCTACACTCGGTGATAGGGCTGGAATGACGAGATACGGAGAAAAGCGATTAGTGGGATCAAGAAATGATAGCAGCTTGTTTGGCCGGGAGGAATACCAATTGCAAAAGGACGCCTGGAATCAGCTCGGCAATCGAGATCCTGCTTCAAGTGTTCCGTTAGACACAACTTCCGATCTCGCTTCGAACGGCTTTTCTCCAAGGCCTCCGGAGGATGATCGAACGCCCGTGACTTTCTCACCCATGGCACCGGCTTCCCAAAGCGCGCCTGCTGAAGCCAAAACCCCTGTTCATGCTCAAATTATCAGGCAGGAAGAGGAGCACAGGGCCCCTCGTGAGAGGAAGGAAAAGAAAGCGCGGAGAGGATTTTCGGAGCAGTCAAGTTATGAGCCAGCACCAAAAGGCAAGAATAAAGACAAAGCTCGGAGAAGGGAGAGATTTGTCCAGAATGAAGAAGACGAAGCAGAGCAAGAAGAAGCACTTGCAAAAGCAGAAGCAAAGAGACAACGAAGGCTGGAGAAGGCAGCCAAGAAAGCCGCTGCCCCGACTCCGATGCTGCTGCCAGAATATATCAGTGTCTCGAATCTGGCTGTTGCGCTCAAAGTCAGGCTCGAGGATTTCATCACCAAGATGGAAGAGCTCGGGTTCGAAGAAACGAGTCACGATCACATCTTGAATGCAGAAAATGCTGGGCTCATTGCCATGGAATATAACTTCGAGCCGATCATTGACAGGTCGGAGTCCGAGGATCTCAGGGCAAGGGAGCCGCCAGCGGATCCCTCTGTGTTACCTCAAAGACCTCCCGTTGTCACGATCATGGGACATGTTGATCATGGAAAGACTACGCTTCTCGATTGGTTGCGAAAATCTTCAGTGGCTGCGTCTGAACATGGTGGCATTACCCAACACATTGGAGCTTTCTCTGTTCCAATGCCTTCAGGGAAAATCATCACCTTCCTTGACACCCCTGGCCATGCAGCTTTTTTGAGTATGCGCCAAAGAGGTGCCAATGTCACAGACATCGTCATCTTAGTTGTCGCTGCAGATGACAGTGTCAAGCCTCAAACAATCGAAGCCATCAATCATGCTAAAGCCGCTAAGGTCCCCATGATCGTTGCCATCAATAAGGTCGACAAGGAAGAAGCCAATGTTGAGCGTGTGAAGCAAGATCTTGCTCGACATGGAGTTGATGTTGAGGATTTCGGCGGAGATGTTCAAGCTATATGTGTCAGCGGTAAGACAGGTCAAGGCATGGAGGAGCTTGAAGAAGCTGCTGTGACACTGTCCGAAATTCTGGACATGCGTGCAGAAAAAGATGGCCAAGCAGAAGGTTGGGTTCTCGAAGCAAGCATCAAATCTATGGGCAAAGTGGCGACTGTCCTTGTACGACGAGGCACCATGCGACCAGGAGATTTCATTGTTGCTGGCAAGACCTGGGCCAGGATTCGTTGTCTTCGAAACGAAGCAGGTGTCGAGATCCACGAAGCTGGACCAGGAACACCTGTTGAGATTGATGGATGGCGTGAACAGCCACTCGCAGGTGATGAAGTTCTCCAAGCACCGCATGAAAGCAAAGCCAAGAGTGTCGTTCAATATCGACTTGAGAAAGAAGAGCGAGACAAGATGGCCGAAGACATGGAAGCCATTAACGAGCACCGCAAGACCGAGCAAGAGAAGCGTGAACGTGAAAAAGCCGAAGCGCTTGCTGCTGCTGAAACCGTCAAGTTGCAGAAAGAGGGGACCGAAATGCCTCAAGATACTAGAGACACCAAAGAAGCAAAACCCAACGGTCCGAAGGAAGTCTTCTTCATCATCAAAGGCGACGTCAGTGGCTCTGTGGAAGCAGTTATCGACTCCATCGCTGCACTCGGGAACAAAGAAGTGCATCCTCACATTCTCCGTTCTGGTGTTGGTCAACTTTCTGAATTCGACATCGAGCATGCAGCGGCTGCAAAGGGCCACCTAATCAATTTCAACACTGTAGTGGAACCGCATATTTCACGCCTTGCTGAAGAAGCGAAGGTCAAGATCATCGATCACAATATCATCTATCGATTAGTGGATGATGTCAAGGCAGAATTGAGCAAGCATCTCCCGCCACTCATCACGCAACGAGTGCTTGGTGAAGCAGAAATTGCCCAGATCTTTTCGATCAATGTCAAGGGACGACAGCATAAGAATATTGCAGGCTGCAAAGTGAGGAATGGGACGATTGCGAAGACGGCCAAAGTTAGGGTATTGCGAGGTGGTGAGAAGGTGTTTGATGGTTGGTTCTCCTAATCTCCAATCCATCCAAAATGAAAATCTAATGTCATATAGGTTCCCTGGCTTCTCTGAAAAACGTCAAGAAAGATGTACAGGAGATGAAAAAGGGAAGCGAGTGTGGTTTGGGCTTCGAATCATGGACTGATTTCCTTGTTGGTGATCAAGTCCAATGCTACGAGGAGAAGGTAGAGAAGAGATACTTGTAATTTTTATTGTATGGGAGATTGTACATATAGAAGTGTGTCTTGTAAACGACATGGGATATATACGGGCTGCATGGGGGGCGTTCTTGGATGCTGATGGTCTAGATTCGTCTTGCGATAGTGTCTATAGACTCCGCTCCAATGTTGCTATCTCTTCCTTACATACCGCTGGAACTTTTTTCAAGCCTACCCCTCAATGCTGAGGTTTAGACTTCCAGACTCCCCGTTTTCTTCAGACCACGACATTCTTCGGTTCCCCTTTCGCCCAGTTCTCAATATTGCTGGCCACCGTTCCCCTCAACTTCTCAATGGAACTCCTCGCCCACCACGCAATATGCGGACTTAACACCAGTTTCCCATTCAATTCCCTTCCCTTCTCTCCTTCTTTTCCTCCAATCTTCTCCCATTCCTTCCATTCCCTCGCCTTCTTTACCAGGACACTATTCCCAACCCCCGCCGGCTCGTCCAAAAACACATCTGTCGCAGCACCACCTATCTTCCTTTCCTCTAACCCCTTCACTAATGCCTCTTCGTCGACAATACCACCGCGGGCTACATTTATTACGAGCGCATCGGGACGCATGAGCGAAAACTCGTGGGTCGAGAGGAGGTTGGTGGTGGACGGGGAGAGAGGGAGACAGAGGAAGAGAGTGGTTGATTGGCGGAGAAGATCGTCGAAGGGGAGGTAGCCGGGACGAGATGTGGAGGTGGTATCTTTGCGGGAAGCAAAGTAGACTGTCATTCCTAGTGCGCGGCAGAGGGTTGCTACTCGTTTTCCTATTCAACTATCAGATTCTGGGGATTTGAATGGAAATCACGTGGAAATCACGAGTCTCTCCTTTCCTCAACCCAAAAATCTCATAATTCCAGAATTCGAGTGGAGAAGACTCAAAGATTGAAAATAAAAATGAGAGGAGAATAAGGCGTAGAACGTACCTAGTTCCCCTCCCCCTAAGATCCCCACTACCTCCTCCCGACACGTCCCCGGACAACCACCAAACTCCCCTTTCAAACTCAACTTCTTGACCCACTCATCAGTGCCCACGGTAAGCTCGTGCAGAACAACTACATTTCTGCGCAGTGCGAAGAAGAGAGCGAGGGCGTGCTCGGCGACGGATTCAATGGAGGCAGCTGGGACATTGGTCACGAGGACGTCATGGGCTTGGCAGGCGGGGAGGGAGATCATGTCGGTCCCTTCATATAATCAGTTTCCACTCGCTTTATCAAGGAGATGCATAGAAGGGAGTGTAAATGGGTGGAAAGAAAACAACAGTAGGAATAGAGGAAGGAAATTGAGGCCGAAATCGAGAGGCAAGCTTGCAGGGGGGACAAACCGATGGCTAGGACAGCAATATGCTTCAATCTCGGACACTGTTCCAAGGTTTCCTCAGTAATTGGAATCCGAGTAGTGATCACCACGTCTGCATCTTCTATCCTCTCAACTATTGTCCTCGTGTCGGAAGGTGTGGAAAGATACTCGATATATGTGTGCTTGAACGAGCTCGAGAAGGTGGGCGAGGGGAAGTGTATGCCGTCGAGGCGGACAATATTGATTATTGGTGAGGAATTCATTGAATGTGAGGTTGTATAATGAGGACGGGAGGAAGGTGAAGATATAACTTGAGATTTTGAGGCTGAAGGACAAGTATTGAGAATGTAGGTACCGGTGGTGTCAAAAGTGATGTGAAGATGAGTAATCTTGTTGATTTAAAGGCGTGGGTCACGTGGCGCTTGTGAAGCCTGCCTAAGTTATAGTAATCCTTTCTGCTTTGGAAAAGATGGATTTGGACACAATCTGTTTTTAATTATTAGTCGTTGCATTGGACTCGGCTCGACGAGTCGAAATTGTGACTGTCCCAAAGACTCCTCGGATGTACAGGAGAAAGGAGGAGAAACCCGCCTTGCCTGCCCTCCACAACTCCTCTCCAACGATATTTCCTCAGAAATCCTTACTTGATAGTGTAGGTATTTTGACTCAGCAACTCGCGTAAGCTTGCCGAGTCAAGTTCTCATTCGAAGGGGAGTAGAGCACGTGATCAGTACCGGATGATCGAAAATGGGACGATATTGAGCATTTATACAAGGGAGGAAATTCTTGCTGGTAAAAATTTGGTCTAGTGTTCTGATTCGGAAGCATATCTAATAATTTTTCTTCTTTGACCACTCTTCCGACGACTTCAATCTATTTGGAAAAGCAGTCCACCCATCCACCTTTTCATATTCCAGCCCCGTTTGCACCTTTCCATGTCCCAATATCTGTGGAGTTTAGTCCCTATTTTTTTTTTATGCACACATCGACTACTAGTTTTGCGGGCGCCTCAAAATCTAGAAAGTGGCAATCTCCAAAGTGCTCACAATCTTAGTCACAATATGTTGCACAATACTTTTTCTCCATTGGAGACTCCTTTATGTTAGAATTTGGACGGGAAGCGATGTCTTCAATCAGAGAAATCTACTCGGGGCAACAAATTTTGGAAGGGATTTCCGTTGATTTACAGTACAGTGTTTGTCTACGAACACCGCCCCTGTCTCAGAAAAGAAAAATATCCGAATTTGTCTCATCAAGTTTCCAGGGTTCGCCTTTCATGAATCCATGAACGTAACAACCACCTACAGAACGATAGCATCCAGGCAGCACACGAATTGGTCGCAGCACGAACGGGAGGTCGGATCCGTTGAACATAAAAATCTCATCTGTGTTACAGGTCGCTTTCGGGACGAGGCAAGCATAACCTTTGCTCGTCTTGCAGAACGCATACGAGAGAATCAGTTCAAACCACTCGATGCCCCATGACTTCATGGATTGCCCCTTCAGGCTATCTGGAGGACTGGCCAAGAAGATCTTTGCTTCTTCGTACTGTCGGACTACATCTAACAGGAACTTTTCTTCACTGGAACTCCTATCTCTATGGTCGGCAATGAGCGTCCTGCACAGGACTTTGGTCCATGGTTCGCCAGTAATATAAAACCCGCGTTCCATGAGTGCCTCACATCGATCAAAGAACTGCTTGGATGCTGCAGGAAAATTAGACACTTTGTTTGGTCCACCGTCTCCTCGTAGTCAGGAGGAAACTCCTCCAGATTGATATCTGATGCTAGACCAATCAATGCGTACAGTCGATCTTGATATTTGGTTGCCTCGTTGCGAACGAACATTCCCAGTAGCTTGATGATTGGTGTTTGGGATGGCAATATCCCATCAAAAATAAAGATTGATCGTTGTATCGCAGGGTATAAATTCCGATGCTCTCGGCCAGACTGTAATACGAAGTCTCGTTTAGCAGCCAAGTCCGGGGGCAGACTCTCAATGTGTCCTCTTTCCGACGCTGACAGTGGGACACATTCGATACCTCGTCTGAGAATCTCCAGCCTTTTTGCTACAACTGACCTTGAGAGGTGTAAACCCAATATGACTCCTAAACTCATGGCTGCATGCTGGGCCTTATACACGTCAACTGTATGGGGTAGCTGAGGGTGTACAGAATCAAATCTATCTGCGAGGTCGGAGAGCAAACCCCAACTCATTTCCCAATCACCAACAGAAGAATAATATGTCACGAGCGAGAATCACCTCCTGAATGATCCATACTCTCAGAAACCACGGTCGGCAAAGTAATTCCACCAATGCTTTCCACATCTCCTCTTCTGGCGGAGGGAGCCCAATTGAGAGGAATTCCTCAGCCGACCTCCCTACTCTCTTGATGCGAGTTAACTCCACTTTCGAGATTTTCTCTAGCAATCCCGGGAGTAATTAACTACCATCCGCTTCCAGCCCAAAGCACCAATACTCCGCGAGTACGTGTAAATCTGTGGCATGAGTGCAACTTGGTGGCCCTTCTCCTTGCTGTCTTCTTGGTTGATACAGAGTGCATCGTACCAGCGGAAAGAACTCAACAAGTCGTCCACCCCCGGCAGCTCCTCGGGCCTGTCAAAATCATTCTCAAACAGGTTAGAACTGCGTCAAAAGTTAATACCACAAGCCTAGGTGGTATCCTTCTACCGACCCTCTACGGGTAGACTCTGCTGGCAGATTCCTCCTTGTTAGCGGCCCATGCTTTACTTGTGACGAATGGAAGTTTGTGAGAATATCCCTTACGGATGATCTGCAAGAACTAGCTCCGAGTCTTTAAACAGAGGTAACCTAATATTACTTTAGGGATTTACCAAAGGTTGTAGCTAAGCTTACTTTGTCAATTACTGAATGTATAATAGAAATTCCCAATAACCTATTTCATAAACTCTAAGCCAATAAAGTTGATATTACGCTATATAATGACAATGGTAATTAATTGGCTTGAGTCTATAGCTGCTTCTCTTTCATATTCAATAGAACCTTTCTTCACGGGCCTGAGCTTGTCTGATGGTTCCGTCCTGTACAATCCAATGCGGCGGTAAGTCCCAGGTTCCTTGGCGCGTTCAAGCAGAAGACCAAACACAGAATCAAAGGTTACCCATATCGGAACCATAAAGACTTCGCAGTTTTTAGATCCAAGAAAATCCAAATACGTGCGTACAAAGCGCATCCTTCATCCACGTCGAAGCAGTTTTCTGTTCACCAATGACACTCTCTCTGGAATCGGACACTGCAATGTCAACGATCCGCCGTACACTTCTCCGTACGGGTCTTTTGTTGCCAGTTGCGTCTTACAGCCTAGGACTTTCAATTTGCTTTCCTGGATAGTTACCTCCGCGACAAGCCCGGAAAATTCTGACGTCTCGAAGCCTTCCCAGTCGTCATAGGGCATCTCCAACATGTTATGCACAGCACCATCGATCTTTGCCCATGACCACGATGGCGCTCGAAGGTTCTTATCTCGCGACCTTTGGTGCGAGGGTTGCACGTACCAGAGGAGCTGGAACTCGATACCCACTCTCCATAGCCCGGCAAAATATTCGGATTCCGAACCCGACTCACGAACACATTTTCTGACGAGCTTTGAGTGCGAAAACATGCGTGCGACGCTGGATATTGCGATGAGCTTGTCTTTATGGTATGTTATCGTCGTTCGGGAATACAGGCCCACTATCTTTAGCCATTCGTACGCCATCATTCGGAGAATGTGTAGATGTTCTGCTTCTAAAAAGTCTTCGTCCCAGCTTATCACCGACCTGCGGAGTGGAGGGGTCCAGGATAGCACCTTGGGCAGTATTTCGCACGTCTGGAGTGTACGGCACTCCCAAAGCAATTGCGATTTGCAGAAGTACAGGCTTCGTGGAGCCAGGAACGTCTCCTGGAAGCACCAGCCACGCTTCGATATTGACGTATGTGAGAGATATTCCGATGTGTTGGGCAAGCAAGGATATGTATTTCCATTTGAGGTGTCGCGAAGCTGGAACTCGGCATTGGGGTCACGCTCAAAGAAACAGCCAGTAGCTCCATCAGGCGCATCGGCGGCGACGAGGTTCAAGAAGCAACCTGAGTATATGCTCCCCATGTGCGCGGCTTCATTTATCCAGTCGTCATCATCGTCTTGAAGAATGCAGAGGGAGTCGATCCATATATACTGGAACCCTAGCCGCCGGGTGGCAATGATTGCATCCTGAAAAGTCTTAGAGAGATTCTCGAACGGGATATTCTGGAGAAGGGAGTCTAGGTTATTTCGATTTGCACGGAGGGGCATGGGTCCTTTCCCCCAGCAGTGGATCAGAGCAAGGTAGCGCAGGCCGTTTCTATTTGGGATCTGAGAGGTGAGGCAAAGGCGAGTGGATTGGCCATTAGAAGATATGGAGACGAGACGTTTTGGTAATCGAGGGGCCATGACGTTTTTCTGGCAGTGATGATGATCCTCTCCTTTGGTGCACTCGAGCACCCATTTTTTTGCTCTGGTCCAAGTTACGTCGTCGTCAGTTATCCCCGACATGAGTGGCATAAGCCGATCCGCCTTAGAACCTGTGAGTGATTTATTGATCAGTGTACCACAATCCCAAGTTATTTTATATCTTACCATGATCCATATGAACAGTAAGCGTCGCAGAAATGTGCCTATCGAACACAGATTGGAGAAGTTTTTTGCGTACAGGTAGCTGCAGCACGATATTGACAACTTTATCATTCTCATATCCGGAATTCTCCATGATGGTTTCATTGAAAAGCAAGAAACCTCGCCCATATTTTGATGCATAATTCAGCTCTTCCACTGTGAATGAGGCCAAAAATACTCTGCAAGCAACGCATCCATTTCCCGCACCCTTGCGTAGCCCATGGACAGACTGACACTTTTCCAACGCCCCGGAGCCGATATGCGAAAGCAGGAACTCCCAAATCCTTGAATCAGTTCTCACTTCTTCCTGCAGCAACTCGTTAAAAATTGTGCGGCAGTACCAGCAGAATTGTGATTCATTCTGTCCCGGTTGTTTTTGAAGTAGAACGGAAGCTAAAAGAGAAATCATTTTGTGATAGAAGATTGAAGGCTAGTATTGGACTGGAGGGTGGTTAAATGTATAAGTAGCGTGCTGTGGGACGGGAAGATGGCCGATGTGGTCAATAATGCCAAGACCCCTGAATTAGACACCAGCGCTTACAAGGAAGTTGTAAGCGCCTTTAACTCAACCCATGCCTATGAAATCTCCACCATTTCAAAAAGTTCTAATTAAGGGTTTTGGTTGTAAGCAACTTGCAAATTTGTTCGCCACATAAACCACTTTTTAATTCAAGCAGTGATGGCTATTTTCAGCGGAGTCGAAGCATCATCTACGCCTTCTTATTGTTGCTTCGTACCTTCATCCCATCTTCCTTCTGCCGCCCCCCCCTCTCCCCAGGAAAAAGAAAAAACAAATTGGTTCCAGCCCAAGCTGAATCGCTTAAGATGCTTTATATGGCTGGATCGCACGTTAGAGAAGTTTAGTAAGTAAAAGGCTAGGTGGATAGTTTCGCACAGCTCTTGCCACGAGGATTCAGAATTGGCCCGAAAGAATCTTGGCTCACTTGACTCATTCTAGTGGGCAGTCATATCCAAGGAGCGAAAACAAATCGCCGTCTATACTAATTCCGGTCCTTCTCCACGATAGGGGCGCAAAACGAACCCTCTCAAAAACCAGAGGTCCAAACCTCAAGTTCCTGTGGTATTTTCCTCCCGATCGATACACCAAGATTACCCAGTCTTCTGAAACTGGTCCAACTTTCCAACTCATTCAGCTACCTCCTCTTTGCGTACGTCGTAAGACATGCTCGATTCGAAATCAGCCATTTTATACCACAGAAACATCCAAGTCAACCACTCAATAATTTTCTGCATAAGCCAGCTCTTATCTTTGACAATCTCCCACCTGGACACGGCTTCCTTGTACGCAGTGTCGATCCGCTGTCGCCGAGTCTTCTCATACAATCGGAAGGCTTCCTGAATCGACTTTTTAGAAGATAAAGAGAGAACTCGAGCCAGTAAAACACCGTCCTCAATGGCAAGACCCGTGCTTTCTCCTTGTGGTGGCATCTAAACTAGCATCAGCAGGCCTCATTCATACGAGCGAAATCAACTTACGCCATGCGCAGCATCACCTAATAATAGCACCCTGCCTCGAGACCAGATACCTCCAGGGCCAAGTTTGTAGACTGGATAGAAGATGAAGTCGTCGACCCTCTCGACAAGCTCATCCAGACATGGAATAGCCGAGCCCTTATACCTCCTCTCAATCTCGTCCATCGTCTTCTGCCTATCGGTCCCACGAACCCTCCAGCCTTGCTTATCACTTTCTTCTCGAATCTCCATCACTGCGCTAAGATAGATTCTGGTCCTATCAGGATCAACATACGACGTAAGCAATGAGCCAAATCTCCCCGAGTTCATAGACGTTTGATGGAAATGAGTCTTAACCCCTTTCCCATCAACGACTGAATAAGCAACCGCGACACCGGTATACTCTGGCAGTCGACTGGGCTCAACATGCCGAGTCCGGACAGCAGAATGCACCCCATCACAGCCAAGAATGAAATCCGCCTGCAATTCTTTGCTATCCGCAAAAATAGCCGTCACTTTCGCATCCCGACTTTCGTCCTTGATACCCGTCAATTTCGAACCATACACCACTGTAATCCCCTTCTTGTCCACAGCGCACAACAATGCCTGCAACAATTCCTCCCGTAGAATCCTCAACGAAGGTCCAAACTTCTGAAACGGCAACTGGCCAAGCGACTTGCCTGTGTGCAGCGAGAAAATCTCTATGGAATCAACGCGACATCCGTGCACTTCCACGTCTAGAAATTCTAACAATCGCAACGCATTGGGGGTCAGGTTGACAGCTCCGCCGATGGTAGATGGTGCGGCACGGAGCTCGTAGACTGTACATGAGATGCCGATTTTGGTAAGCGCCAAAGCGGCAGAAATGCCTGCGATTCCTCCACCAACTATGAGGCAGGATTTCGACATTTTGGGAGTTTGAACTGGCGTGCAGGTGAAGAGAACTGAGATGATGAAGGAGAGGCAGCCGGTTTTAACCTCGTGGCTGAGGTGTACACACGAAGGTAATCGATTACGAGTCAGCTCGGATGGTTGTGAACCCCGATTGTGACACGCAATGCCAAGCCTAGGTAGGGGGCCTCTCCGTCGGAGAAAAAGGTGGCCGATACTGACAACATGCGCAAATGCGACAAATATGCAATATTGCTGAACTCAAATTAACAAATAATATACATTTATTGTATTTTTGAATGCCCTTGCTGTTTTCGAAGCAATTTCTCAACTTTACATTAATTCGGAGCGCGGAGCGTTGAGAAATCAGGTGTTGTTCACCTTGGAGTTTGGTGTTCTCGCCTGTCAAAATCAGCCATTTATTTCTCCTACGGAGAGGGGGCGTCAGGGGGTTACTATCGCTAGGTCTACAGAAGGCCATAAGGATCTACGGAAGGCGATAAGGATCACATGTCCCAGCGGAAAACAAAAATCATTAACACAAAATATATTACAATTGCGCGCGATACCCCTCCTCCCCCTTTAACTTTAAATTTTTTTTTTAAATACTTTAAGTATTTTAATTTTAATTTTTATATAAATTTTCTTTTTATTAAAAGTCTTTTATTATTAAATTTTTTTTAAAAAAAAAATATAAAAAAAATTAATAAATCAAGAATTGAGAGTGCGCGAGTGCGAGAGTCGGGAGTACGCGAGTGCAAGAGTAAAGGGTGAAGAGTCGAGAGTTGAGAATATAAAGCCCGAGCCTGAGTTATTAGTGAGGAAGACCTTATAATTATAGGCTATTATCACTAAAAAAAATTGATAAGGTGTAAGCTATGTGGGGCTATGTGGGACTATGTGGGGCTGTTTTGTGTTAATGATTTTTCGTTTTCCGCTGGGACATGCGATCCTTATCGCCTTCCGTAGCAGGTGCAGGGGTTGCACACTAGCGCAAAGGGAGCTTGTAGGCTTCACCTCACTCACAACACTTCCAAAAATTCCAAACACTACTCTACCTTAATTCAAACAGAAGACAATTTAGGTGCTATTGATTTGCTAAGTTTTCGTTAACTTTTATTGAATGAACTTAAACTGTAAGAACTAGTTAGGTTTTTGAAGTGTCTCTAGACTAGTCTAGTAGCTTGATGTGATATCTGCCAGGAGCCTGAGAGAAACAGAAATCGAAGAGGAATCGCTGTGAATTTCTATGTCAAGAAGTATAGGAGACAGTATAGCCCATGGTCTAAAATCCTCAAGAAGCTGGTATCCTCACATAAAAAAAATGCTATGGTTACATAAGCCTGCAAGCAAGCGCCCACAGATACTACCCCGCATCCTGGCAACCCTCCTTTCCTTCCATATCATCACGCAGAAAACCTCACCTGTGAAGAATCTCAATCGTCAGTCTGTTAATTTCATTACACCTCCCAAAACCGCTTACTTTTCGCTCCTCACGATGGCCTTACCACCCTCCCCAAATTCCCAATCCACAATGCACAAAACCACCCTCGCAATCCTCGCCGCCTACGAACACCAATCCATCGACGAAATAATGTCTTTCCGGACCCCGGATTGTGTACACACAGTATTTCCCTGTAACTCATACCCTTTAATCTGCCCATCCCCCATCCCCTCATCTCCGCTTTGATTTTCCCGATCAACGCCCCCCCTAACAGCCACAGCTTCTCTTCCGCGCTCACAAATGTCCAACACGGCTTACCGAACCTTCTTCGCCGCCACAATTCCCAAGATCTGGAACTTCCGTATCAAAATCTCCGATGTCATCGAATCGCCTCAATCCAGCAAAGTAGTGGTCCTCGCCAGCAGCACCGCGGACTCAAAAGCCGGAATCGGCACCTATGGACAGGAGTACGTGTTGATATTTGAGTTCGATGAGAGCGGGGAGAAGATCACGAAGATGGTGGAGTGGGTGGATAGTGTGAGGGCCAAGGAGCAGGCTGCGTTGTTGTTTGGCTAGACGCAGGAAATAGTTAAGTGTGGAGACGGGGAGAATTCCCGACATCTGAAAGAGGCTTGGAATGATAGACACAGAATCATTGGAACATGTGGCCTCTATATTCGAGTTTCCGATACTTCATTTTAGAAATACGATGGATACAACTATCTTCTCATCGTCCACAATGTAGGCACATTGTTCCGGACGGCCTGAAGTCCATGGCCACAATCTGGATATGAAATCTTGGCTACGATGTCTTGCCATGACACAATGTGACACCGCAGCAAAAATTGACTTCCTCAAAACTCAATTCTGTGCACTTGAAGAGTTCTGAGTCCGCGATGAAGTCGTTTGAGATTCCAATCTTCCACATTTTTGACAGTCTCCAGCCGAATTTCCTCGTCTTCTTCGAGACCCACAGCCGAGCTGGTGAAGTTCAGTACTTCACTGGTACTCCGGATAATAGAGCCAAACTTACGCAAGACTTTCCACCTCTTCGGCTCGTTGAATGACGAGCAGAATCTTTGCAATTATCTCCCTGAACATTATCTTCCACATGTTCGGTGTGGTCTTGGTCTTGATCTTCTCTATGGGAGTTATCATTAGAAGGCGTAGCCTCTCTGCTTGGTTGTTGCGAAGTGCTGCTCCGGTCCCGGTGGTATGAAGCGTAAGGGGCTCGGTAACCATAAGATCCTTCGGAAGCTTTGTATTCATCTGCTGACAGGCCTTCCCCGTTGTAGCCAGCCCCATGGTAGCCACGAGCAATCGGTGGATGGGAATATTGATATTGATTATCATTTGTGAATAGATTGAGATCTCCTTGCGGTTCCGATGTCTCTGGGTATTCTTCGCTGTGCGGTTGGTATGGAAACACTTCCGGTTCTGGATACTGGCCGTCGTCATCCACACGCAGATCCCCGGAATGATTGACATTCTGGTTGTGCATTGCCATTGTGAAGTATTCCGGATCAGTGAAAACTACTACACGTAAGGCTGGACTCGATCAAGTTGCACTAGTATTTGTGACAATTGCAGTGTAGCGACGTGTTATGCATGAAGTGAGCCTTGAAATACGAGGGAGGGTATTGATATATCTGAGGAATTTGTCTAAGGAACAAAGTAGGCGGCTGTTCAGGGAGCTTAAATACCGCCGGAACCGCCCAACTCCTATCGAGAACAGCTAGAACTAAAAGGGATGGGACACGTGGTGTGCAACTGACAATTTGACCGGCGGTGTGCATTATACAGCTATCACCCTAGTAAAATTATAACTTGAGGGTAGTCGTGTGTCGATAATACAGATGCTGCTTAATCAGTTACTAGGCTGGCACAGATCAACTGATCACATTTTGCTGCAGCTCTAAGAGAAGCTTGCCAGGGTCGAAATTTCAAAGGGCGTGAAACGCATGAAAAACGCTAGGCCGAGAATACACCTTTTCAAGGGTAATAGCTGTAGCAGCTAATTTTTGTTTTTTAGCCCTGGAGTAGCATGAAATTATGTACTCGTCTTGTCGGTGTGGGATGGAAAAGTTAACCGTGAGGCGGTCAGATAGTGAACCAATAACGTGCAACCATTCTGAAAAGTGAGGCGGACGGAATGTCGGTGGCTTAGCACTGCCTCAAATCTTTTGATTTCTTTGCTCTTTGCTTTTCCACCCTACTCAGGAGCTCAATGTCCCGGGTTAGACCGGAATTGAGGCTCGACTACGAGAAAGGGGAGCAGCTGGAAATGTTATAAGTAGGACAAAAGAGGTTTTCGTGTGAGAATAGTAAATGTGACTTGTCGGCCGTTCACTGATCATGGATCCAGCGACTGCATCAAAGGCAATACCAATTTAATATTCAAGAGTTTGCTCCCAAGCAAATTTCATGGTCACTAACCAGATTCCCTTCCCTATCTATGCAAAGGGCCAGGTCTACATGAAGGGTCAGGGCAACAGAGTCCCGTTCCAGTATCTGTAACTTGCTGGTTACATATCGCCTACAAATACCACAATCAGTCTCAAGTACAGGGCAACAGAAGAGCTAATCAGCTAGTGATACTTACACAGCGCCAGACCAGATCCGCAGTACTTGCAACCCTTCGAGGCCTCGTACATTGTGGACAGTTCCTGGTGAACTGGCAAGTCACAGCTCCGGATAAATTACATGGGGACTAGAGACGTTTAATAAGTGACGGTAGTGGGTTGAGAGAACTTACACATTGCCAATGGCTGGGGATAGGTGCGATATACAATGGTGGTTGGAAGAAACTCTGCAAATTACCATTGCTCACCAATACACCATCTTTCACCAATGCACCATTGTTCACATTTTGAGGTAGGTTGTAGGGGCTGGATAAATCATAACGATGTGCGACCGGCGCATAAACCTCTCTGGTTGTAGCATAGTGCTTATTTTGCCGTGTATTTGGACCGCCCATTGTGAGGACACTGTTCCAAACCGACCGGTGTCCTGACAGGGAGTAAAGGCAGGCGATCTAGGCCGAAGCTTCACACCTTTCCAGTTGGCGTTTCAAATTTACACTTCGGTCTCTTTGGGGCTCAACCGGAGTTTTGTCCTTGAACAGAATTTGTTGTCAATGTTGAACGATGGGAGGAGTTCGGGGTTATTGTGTATAGATAAGGTTGAGTATTGGGCGAAAGTCCTGAAGTTGGGTAGCCATTAGATTGCCCAACTCGCCCGACTGGGGTATGAGAATGAGTTCAGGCATACGCGAGTCTACATCAATTGGTACATAAATGGCGGCCAATGAGAGGCATTTGGCTCTGCGAGGTCGGCGACGTGGGGTCTTGCAACTGCCTGCCGACTGAGGTAGGCGCACTGGGCAGCTTCGCGGTATTTTCTCTCGAGACTTATTGTATGAAAGAAGGCTGGATGAGTAGGTCAGCCAATTTCGATCTATAGCGTTGCCATCAAGAGAAACCAGTATACTTCAAGTTTATATGCAATTAAACATTTAGAGGAAAGGCGTGGCAGAATCCACGATTACAAGGAGGATGCTCCCGACGTAAAGGGGTACTCACTAAGCCTCGCGATGTTGGCGACGAATAACGCCAGATAAAGGAAAACTCGCCCAAGCAATATGAAAATGGAATTATCTACGTCTGCGCAGTTCCCTTTCGGACCTCTCCTTGCCATCCCTGGATCTACCTGGTTGGCATCAAGAACATGAAGGGACAGCGCAACTAGAAGACATCTCGGACCTCAGAGTCATGCCCTCCTGACTACCACATCTAGGCTGCACATGTGTGAGCACAATGATCTCCAATTTATAGACAAAGCAATTAAATGACTTAAGCAGGCCCATCTAGATGCCTATCGGTCGCGGACGATTACAACATGTTGGTGTTGTCGCAGGAACCCTGCGGCGGCATGATGGCTGGAAATATTTTAGAAACCTATCGAGTTGGGTGTTGGATTTGGAGACATACACATTCCCAATCACCTCTGTTCTGCTGACTTTGGGTGAATTGAGTTTGAGGGTATTGATTCCGGGGGTATTGAATTTGAGTCTGTAGAGTAGTTTGTTGCCCATTAGGCCGTTGGGCTCGGCAATCAGGGCAGTATTGAATCGAGGCAGGAACACTGCGCTGGCACGATGGCTGTAAAAGTTAAAATTGTTCAGGGCGAGACATGATAAATAGGCAACGTACA
>Ga0302325_10014041_pt1 | contig 17061 bp, 12 predicted proteins | sample Palsa_T0_2_FD_201948 | JGI IMG/M metagenome (GOLD analysis project Ga0302325, IMG submission 201948) | Peat permafrost microbial communities from Stordalen Mire near Abisko, Sweden - Palsa_T0_2 | ecosystem: Environmental > Terrestrial > Soil > Palsa > Peat permafrost | place: Sweden: Abisko... | reverse complement strand
CCAGCAGCCTCACCATCAGCCACCAGAGCGAGTTCCCGGCCACCACCATCTCGTTCAACCTGGCGCCCGGCGCGTCACTCGGGCAGGCGACACAGCTGATCCAGAAGGCGCGGGACGACCTGGGCGCGCCGGCCAGCCTGCAGGGCTCGTTCCAGGGCACCGCCGAGGCCTTTCAGCAGTCGCTGTCCAGCGAGCCGATCCTGATCGCCGCGGCGCTGCTGGCCGTCTATATCATCCTGGGCATCCTCTACGAGAGCTACATCCACCCGATCACTATCCTTTCCACCCTGCCCTCGGCGGGGGTGGGCGCGCTGGTGGCGCTGATGCTGGCCGGTCAGGACCTCAATGTGATCGGCATCATCGCGATCATCCTCTTGATCGGGATCGTGAAGAAGAACGGCATCATGATCGTCGACGTGGCGCTGCGGCTCGAGCGCCAGCACGGCCTGAGCCCGCGCGATGCGGTGCGCGAGGCCTCGCACCAGCGGCTGCGGCCTATCCTGATGACCACCGCCTGCGCGTTCCTAGGCGGCGTTCCCATGGTGCTGGGCAACGGTGTCGGCTCGGAGTTCCGCCAGCCGCTCGGCTGGGCAATCATCGGCGGCCTGCTGGTCTCGCAGGTGCTGACCCTCTTCACCACCCCGGTGATCTACATCTACCTCGACCGCGTGCGCCGCCGCGTCGAGCCGGTCTCGCCCGAGCAGGAATACGGCGGCGATTCCGAGCCGATGCCGCAGCCTGCTGAGTAGCCGGCCTCACCCGCACCCCGCCACGCCCGCCGCGGCCAGCAGGGCGGCGCGGCCCTCGCGCAGGTCGCGGCCGTCGCGCCGGGTGGGGTAGGGCGCATCGCCCCGCAGGCCCCGCCAGAGCGCGCGGTTGAAGCGGACGGTATCGAGGTGGTCCTCCTGGCTGAAGTCCTGCCCCGCCATCGCCTGCGCCCAGTAGTCGGACGAGCGCGGCGGCGCGCCCGGGCAGGCGGCCTCGGCGCTGGTGGGCGGCGGCAGCGGCAGCTGAGTGGTGCGCAGCACCGCCGGAACCTGGGCGGTGAAGGTCCAGTCGGGCTTGGCGGGATCGAACACATCCGCCATCGGCGCCGCCAGGGCGTCGTTCAGCCCCAGCGGCCCGAAGCCCAGCACCGCCTCGATCGTCTTGATCATGTTGACCGTGGTGTAGCGTTTGGAAACCACCACGCCCTGCCGCACATAGGGTCCCGCCACGAAGGCGATGGAACGGTGCGCATCGACGTGGTCGGGGCCGTCCTGGGCGTCGTCCTCGATGACGAAGATCAGGGTATCCTTGGCCAGCGGGCTCTGCGCCACCTTCTGCACCACCAGGCCCACGGCGTAGTCATTGTCGGCGAGCTCGGTCTCCACCGAGTTGATCCCGTCCAGCCCCTGCCCGAACGAGCCGGTGTGGTCGTGCGCTAGCCTGAGCAGCATCAGTTGCGGGGCATCGCCCTTGGCCACGTAGGCGTCGAACTCCCGCTCCCACTCCTTGAAGCGCCAGTAGTCGGCCAGCGCCTGGTTGAAGCCCCAGAAATAGGGGTCGGTGTCGTCCCGCAGCGCCGCCTTGGTGGTGTAGAACACCTGGTGGCCGGTCTTCCACGGCTCGCGCTCCAACTGGATCTGGTAGTGGCCGGTGATCGCCAGGTAGCGCGTCAGGTCGCCGTAGAAGCCGTAGTTGCGGACGGTGAGGCCGGCTCGGTGGGCGGCGTCCCACAGGTAGCCGCGGCCTTCGTCGTCGTCCGGGCCGTCGGGCGCGGCGACATCGACCGCGCCTGGCAGCACGTTCGGGTCGGCCGGCGACAGCGGGTTGGCGACCTGGCGCTCGGCCGAGGTGGCGTAGCCGACGTTGACCTGCCGGTTGGCGCCCTCCTGGTCGTACTGCAGGCCGCGGTCGGCGTAGTTCACCGGCGCCTCGCGCTCGGTGTAGTCGTTGGTGCGCGCGGCGGTGGACCAGTTCCAGCCGGTGTTGCTGCTCTCGCCGCTATCGAAGAAGGCGTCGAGATCGACGAACTGCCGCGCCAGCTGGTGCTGGTTGGGCGTCATGGCGCGGCCGAACACGGTGAGGTTGGGATCGCCATCGCCCACCTCCAGGTCGCCCAGCACCTGGTCGTAGGTGCGGTTCTCCTTCACGATGTAGATCACGTGGCGGATGTGCTGGCGCAGGAAGGCCATGGTCTCGCCGCCCTCGTCGGCGCGGCTGAGGCCGGCGTAGCGGTTGTTGAGCGCCACCTGCCGGGTCGCCCGGGCCAGCGCGGCCGGCGACAGCGGCGAGAGCGTGAGGAAGCCGGCCTTCTGGCGCTGCCAGACATAGGAGTTGGTGGCGCGGCAGGCGTTGTCATGGTCCGGATCGATGCCAAGGTTGACCCGGCAATTGCCGGGCACCGGCCCGGTGTTGCTCTTGCCGTTGACCACATAGAGCTGCCGCCCGTCCGGCTGCGCGGCGACCGCGGTCGGGTACCAGCCGGTGGGGATCAGCCCGACCACGCGGGAGGTCCCGGGCGCGGCGCCCAGCCGGATCACCGACACGTCGTTGGCGCCGCCGTTGGAGACGTAGAGGGTGCGCCCGTCGGCGGTGACCGCCAGGTCGTTGGTCCCGGCGCCGCCCAGCCGCAGCAGCCCCGGCGGCGTCCCGGCCGCGCTGGCGGCGTGGAACTGCTCGACCAGCCGGTCGGCGCCGGTGTCGATCACCGCGATCCGGTCGTCGTTGTCCAGCGCCGCATACAGCCGCTCGCCGTGCAGCGCGAAGGCGACCGGCTGGCCCTGGGTCTTGATCCGTGTGCGGATCGTGACCGCGGCGCCGTCGACGTCCAGCCCGATGATCTCCCGATCGCGCTCGCTGGCCACCCAGGCGCGGCTGGGCGAGGTCCAGATCACCGCCCGGGGCACGCTGCCGCCGGGCGTCCCGGCCTTGGTCGGGTCGATCACGCCGGGCCGCAGGTCCTGCTCGCGCACCGCGCCGCTGGCCAGGTCGATCAGGCTCACCGAGTCGCTCTGGAAGTTGGCCACCAGCAGCCGCGTCCCGTCCGGGCTCACCGCCAGCGCGCCGGTCGACGGCTTCACCGCCAGCCCGACGCCGAGCGTGTGCCCCAGCTTGAAGGTCCGGCCAGGAACAGCCTCGGAATGTTCACCAGAGCCTACGGTCCCCCGAAGATTATTGAGGCGAACAACGTTGTATTCGTAGACCACATCGTCCATCCCGCCGGAGACGAAGAAACGGTCGCCCGACGGCGCCCAGGCGAGGCCGAGAAAGGTGTTCTTCACCGGGATGGCCTGCAGCTGCCGGGGCGCGGGCCCGGAGACGTCGAAGACGAACACATATTCGTTCGACATCGCCGGGATCGGCTTGCCGTCAGGCCCGAACACCAGGTTGTAGCCGCTGGTCAGGATCAGCAGGGTGCGCGCGTCGGGCGACAGCGCCACGGCGGTGGCCTGGCCCGCGGTGTAGTTGGGGTCGCCGGCCAGATGCGGGTTCAGCGGCTGGAAGACGGCGCCGGGCGCCGCCGTGGGGGTGATGAACTGGCCGGTGGGCGTGAACTCAGGCGTCTGGGCCGGCGCTCGGCCCGCCAACGCCACGGCCATCGCCACAACCAGGCCCGCAACGCCCGCACCCGCCCTCATCGCCAGCCTCCCCGCGAAATCAAACAGCCCTATCTGCACCGCTTTGACGACGGTCTCTTGTCAACCCTGACGATCGATGTGGCGAAAATGATCGACAGAAGCCTGTTCGACCGACGCGGCGATCCGCGTATGAAGGGCCCGTGAGCGAGCCCGCCCTAGCACCTGCCGACCAGCGCCGCGCGCGCGCCCGGCCCGAAACGGCCACCGGCGCCGAGTTGACCGTGGTCGCGCCGACCTTCAACGAGAGCGGCAACGTCGCGCGGCTGGTGGAGAAGCTGGACGCGGCGCTGCGCGGCGTCGCCTGGGAGGTGGTCTTCGTCGACGACGATTCGCCCGACGGCACCGCGGCCCTGGTGAAAGAGATCGCCGCCGCCAATCCGCGCGTGCGCTGCCTGCGCCGCGTCGGCCGCCGCGGCCTCGCCGGGGCGGTGATCGAGGGCGCGCTGGCCAGCGCCGCGCCTTACGTAGCGGTGATCGACGCCGACATGCAGCACGACGAGACGCTCTTGCCGCGCATGCTGAACATGCTGCGCGCCGGCGACGTCGACCTGGTGGTGGGCAGCCGTTACCTGGAGGCGGCGGGCCTGGCGGAGGGGCTGTCGCCGATCCGCAAGCTGGGCAGTCAGGCGGCCACCGCGCTCGGCCGCAAGGCGCTGAAGGCGGATGTGTCCGACCCGGTCAGCGGCTTCTTCATGATCCGGCGCGAGGCCATCGACCGCGTCGCCGCCCAGTTGCAGCCCTCGGGCTTCAAGGTGCTGTTCGACATCATCGCCTCGCAACCCGAGCCGCTGCGGGTGAAGGAGCTGCCCTATGCCTTCCAGGCCCGCGAGGCCGGTGAGAGCAAGATGGGCGGCCGGGTGGCGCTGGAGTACCTCGGCCTGGTGGCGGCCAAGCTCTCCGGCGACCTGATCTCGCCGCGCATGGTGTTCTTTGGGCTCGTCGGCTTCAGCGGCGTCCTGGTGCACATGGCGGTGCTGTCGGCCGTCCAGCAGGCGCTGCCCTTCGCCTTCGCCCAGGCGCTGGCCGCGGTGACCGCCATGACCTCCAACTACTTCGTCAACAACACCGTCACCTACCGCGATCGCCGGCTGAAGGGCTGGCGGCTGCTGAGCGGCTACCTGCGCTTCTGCCTGCTCTGCGCCGTGGGGCTGGCGGCCAACGTGGCGGTGGGGGCCGAGCTGCACGCCCACGGCCTCGCCTGGCCGCTGGCCGGGCTCGCCGGCGCGGGCTGCGGCGCCGTCTGGAACTATGTCAGCACCTATCTCGGCGTCTGGTAGGCCTAGCGCCATCCGGCTCTCGCCCGCGGCCGCCCTCTGGGTGCTGGTGGCGGCGACCCTGGCCGCGCGGCTGATCGCCGGGGCGCTGGCGCCGCTCAGCGAGGACGAGGCCTACTACCGCCTGTGGTCGCTGCGGCCGGCGTTCGGCTACTTCGACCACCCGCCGATGGTCGCCTGGTGGACCTGGCTGGGCCGCCAGCTCGCCGGCGACACGCCGCTCGGGGTGCGGCTGGTGTTCGCGCTCGGCGCCGGTCTGACCACGCTCTTGACCTTCGACCTCGCCCGCGTCGTGGGCCTCGGCGAGGCCGTGGCCCTGCGCGCCGCGATCTGGTTCAACGCCACCCTGTTGATCGGCCTCGGCGGCGAGCTGGCGGTGCCGGACGGGCCCAACACCCTGTTCTGGACCGCCGCGCTCTGCTGCGTCTTCCGCGCGGTGCGGGGTCACGGCGCCTGGTGGCTGGCGGCCGGGGCTGCGGCGGGCCTCGCCTGCCTGGCCAAATACTCCGCCCTGTTCCTCGCCCCTGGCGTGCTGCTGTGGCTGGCCCTGACGCCAGAGGGGCGGCGCGCCTTGACCTCGCCCTGGCCGTGGCTGGCCGCCGTCATCGCCGTGGCCATCTTCGCCCCCAACATCGCCTGGAACGCCCAACACCACTGGGTAACCTTCCAGAAGCAGTTCGGCCGCGTCGCCGCCGGCGGCCTCGCGCCCGCCTATCTGGCCAAACTGATCTTCGACCAGACCGTGCTGCTCAACCCGCTGATCGTGCTCTTCCTGGGCCTCGCCACCTGTCGCCGCATCGCCTGGCCGCTGCTCCTGATCTGCACGCCGTTCGTGCTCTACTTGGTGGTCCACAGCCTGCACGACGCGGTGCAGGGGCAGTGGCCTTCGCCGCTCTACCCGTCGCTGGTGATCGCCGCAGCCGCGGCGGCGCAGGGCGCGAGCGGATGGCTGGCCTGGGTGCGCACGGCCGCGCCCTGGCTCGGGTTCGGGGTCAGCGCGGCGATCCTGGCCTTCGCCATCGCCCCCTCCGACGGGCGCCTGCCGTTGCACGATCCCGCCGCCTCCTACCGCGACTGGCCGGGCTTCCTGCAGCGCGTGGAGCAGGCGCGCACCGCCGCCGGCGCCGCCTGGGTCGGCGCGCCCACCTACGGCCTCGCCGCCCAGCTCGCCTCGGCGCACGAGATCCATGCCCCCGCCACCGAGATCTACGAGCGGGCGCGCTACAGCTTCGAGATCCCGGCCGAGCGGGCCGATTTCACCCGCCCCGGCCTGATCGTCTCGCCGCCCAAGTCGGCGCGCCTGCCGGCGATGAGTCAGTGCTTCGGGCTCGTGCGCCAGCTGCCAAGCCTGGTGCGTGGCCAGGGCGCCGGCGCCACCGTCTACGGCGTCTTCCTGGTCGCCCAGCCGAAGCGCGACGTCGAGCGCGACGGCTGCTACCGCGCCGACCTGCCGAACTTCGCGTCCAGCCAGGATGGGACCGACTCCACCAGCCCGTAGAGCGGGCCGGACGACAAGAGCAGCACCACCTCGTCGCCGCGCAGCGTGCGTTCCAGCTCCGCCAGCGCGGCGTCCGCGTCTGGCGCGGCGGTCGCGGCGACCCCAGCGGCGACGGTCCGGTCCACGATCTCGGTGAGGGTGAGCTGGCGATGGGTCGACGCGCCCTGCGCCGGCGGCGGCAGCACCAGCACCCGGGCCGCGCCCTCGAACACCGTGTCGTACCATTCCAGCGCCTGCTCGTTCCGCCAGCTGAAGGTGTGCGGCTCGAACACCACGATCAGCGGCCGGTCGGGGAAATGCAGCCGGATCGCTTCGATCGCCGAGCGCGCCTTCTCGTAGGACGAGCCGAAGCCCTCGTAGGCCGGGACCGACGAGGCGCGGGTTTTCTTGTCCAGCCGCCGCGCCACGCCGCGGAAGGCGCGCACGCCCGCCGCCAGTTGGTCCGGCCTCAGCACGCCCCATTCCAGCAGCAGCGCGCTTGCGCCGACGATGTTCTCGAGGTTGTGCAGGCCCAGCAGCTCGGTCTCCAGCGGCGAGGTCTCGCCGGCGGGGGTACGCAGGGAGAAGCGAGTGATCTCGCCGATCCGGACGTCGAGGCCGCAATAGCCGGGCCCGTCGCCGAGCCCGTACCAGGTGACGGCCCGTCCCGCGGTCAGCCGCCGCAGCGGTTCGTAGTCGCGGGCGGCGACCAGCAGCGCGTCCGCCGGCAGCCCCGTGATCAGCGCGCCGAACGGCGCCTCGTACGACGCCATGGTCGGGAAGGCGTTGAAGTGGTCGTGGACCAGGGAGCTCAGCAGCAGGGCGCTCGGGTGGTAGAGCAGGAACTTCGAGCGCCGGTCCTCGGGGCTGACGATGTACTCGTCGCCCTCCAGCAGGAACTCCGGATCGGCGCCGGCGTGGCCGGTGGTGGGCAGGTCCAGCGGCACGGCGCCGATGAAGTAGCCGGGATCGCGGCCGGCGGCGCCCAGCATCACCGCCAGCATCGCGGTCAGCGTCGACTTGCCGAAGCTGCCGGCGACCACGCAGGTGCGCCGCGTCGCCGAATAGTCGCCGAGGTATTGCGCGAAACTCTGGCAGGGTACCGCCTTGGCCCGCAGCGCGGCCAGTTCCGGATTGTGCTCCAGGTCCAGCGCCGCGCTGGAGCCGATGATGGCGAGGTCGAGGTCGTCCGGCACGTGGGCGGCGTCGAAGCCGCGGTGGAAAAGTATGCCGAGGCCCTCCAGGTAGGTGCTGACCGGCGGATAGACCGCACCGTCCGACCCCGACACTTCGTGGCCTTCCGAGGCCATCAGCGAGGCCAGCGCGCTCACCCCCGCGCCGGCGATTCCGAGGAAATAGACCTTCATGACCCGCCTTGTGGCGCCCGCGTCGGCTCGGCGGAAGCCCCCCGGGACGGGGGCGCCGCTCAGGGTCGCAGCCTGATCCGACGGTTGCCTTCGGGCGCCAACATCGGCAAACCAGATTCATACATGCGTTTCGCCGGACTTTGCCGCCGGCCTCGTCATTTGAAAGCCAAAGGCCTTTGACCGTTCAGCTCTCCCGGACCCCCGTCGCGCAACCGCCGCTTGCCTCCGTCGAGGCGATCATCGCCGGGCTGGCCGGCGTCGGCTACATCGCCTCGCGCCGCATCGCCACCGCTCTCTTCATGGCCCAGCACCTGTCCAAGCCGGTGCTGGTGGAAGGCGTCGCCGGGGTGGGCAAGACCGAGCTGGCGATCGCCACCGCGACCCTGCTCGACCTGCCGCTGATCCGGATGCAGTGCTACGAGGGCCTGGACGAATCCAAGGCCCTCTACGAGTGGAAGTACGGCAAGCAGCTGCTCTACACCCAGATCCTGAAGGACCGGATGGGCGAGACGCTGGAGGGGGCCCACTCGATGGAGGCGGCGATGGACCGGCTCCACGGCATGGGCGACATGTTCTTCTCCGACCAGTTCCTCGAGCCGCGGCCGCTCTTGAAGGCGCTGCGGGTCGAGGGCGGCTGCGTGCTGCTGATCGACGAGATCGACAAGAGCGACGAGGCCTTCGAGGCGTTCCTGCTGGAGATCCTGTCGGCCTTCCAGGTGTCGATCCCCGAGATCGGCACCATCAAGGCCAAGACGCCGCCGCTGGTGTTCCTCACCTCCAACAACGTCCGCGACCTCGGCGACGCCCTCAAGCGCCGCTGCCTGCACCTGCACATCCCGCTGCCGGACGCGCACCTGGAGGAGAAGATCGTCGCCACCCGGGTGCCCGGCGTCGAGGCCAAGCTGACCCGCGAACTGGTGGCCTTCGTGCAGTCGCTGCGCACCATCGAGCTGCGCAAGGTGCCCTCGATCTCGGAGACGGTGGACTGGGCCCGGGCGCTGGTGCTGCTGCACGCCGAGGCGCTGTCCACCGACGTGGTGCGCGAGACCCTCAACGTGCTGCTGAAATACGAGCAGGACATCGTGGCCATCGAGCCCAGGCTGAACGACCTGCTCGGCCGCGCCTCCGAGGCCAGCGGGGGCGAATAGGTGGCCTCTTCGCCCGTCCAGGCGACGATGGAGGACTTCATCAAGGCGCTGCGCGCCTCCGAGGTCCGGGTCTCGCCGGCCGAGGCCATCGACGCCCACCGGGCGATGATGGAGATCGGCTACGCCGACCGCACCCTGGTCAAGGACGCCCTCTGTATCGCGCTGGCCAAGACCGAGGAGGAGGTGGAGCGCTTCGACGCCTGCTTCGACGCTTACTTCACCCGCGACGCCTTCACGGGCGCGCCGCCGTCATCTGCCCCGCAGCCGGGCGAAGGGCGAGGCGGCGACGTCGGCGACCTGCCGCTGGCGCAGATGCTCCTCTCCGGCGACCAGATCAGCCTCGCCCAGGCGATGCAGGCGGCCGCCATCCGCGCCCGCTCCACCGACGTGCGGCTCAACACCCAGCGCAACCTGATGAGCCGGCGCATCCTCGACGAGATGGGCCTGCGCGAGCTGGAGGAGCTGATCCAGCGGCTTCGCGAGATGGGCCTGCCGCGCGACGCGGCCCTGGCCGACCGGCTGGCGGAGCGGCGCGAGGCCCTGTTCGAGGAGTCGACCCGTTTCGTCGACCGCCAGATGGTGCTCTACGCCAGCGAGACCGGCCGGCGCCTGCGCGAGGGCCTCTTGGCCCAGCAGAAGCTCACCTCGGTCGAGCCCGAGGAGATGCGCCAGATGGAGGCGCTCGTGAAGCGCATGGCCAAGCGGCTGGCCACCCGCTACGCCCGCAAGCGCCACCGCGCCCACAAGGGCAAGCTCGACGTGCGCAAGACCATCCGCAAGAGCATGGGCTACGGCGGGGTGCCGTTCGACATCGTCTGGAAGACCGAGACCATCGAGAAGCCGAAGATCGTCGCCATCTGCGACGTCTCGCGCTCGGTGGCCGCGGCGGCGCAGTTCATGCTGCTGTTCCTCTTCTGCCTCAACGAGGTGATCGAGAAGCTGGAGGCGTTCGCCTTCTCCGACCGGCTGATCCGGGTGGGCGCCATCCTCGAGGAGGAGGAGCTGGACGCGGCCATCGCCAGCATCATCAAGAAGATCGGCTTTCGCCCCACCGACTACGGGCGCGCGCTCTCCGACTTCTCCGAGCTGCACCGCGACAGCCTCGACCGGCACACCACCGTCATCGTCCTGGGCGACGGCCGCTCGAACTACGCCAACCCGCGGCTCGACATCATGCGCGAGATCGCCCACCGCTCACGGGCGGTGATCTGGCTCAACCCGGAGCCTGAGACCTACTGGGGCCAGGGCGACTCGCGGATGGACCAGTACAAGCGCTTCTGCCACGTGGCGACGGTGTGCAACACGCTGAACCAGCTGGAGCGGATCATCGAGAACGTGCTGCGCACTTACATGCCGCGCTGACGCCCGGCGGCTCGCCCCTTGAAGGAAAGGGGCGGCCTGCTATTGCCTTGGGCCCGAAGTCGGGCCGGCCGCGGGGGCGCCGTTTGGAGAATGCGATGTCGGGGCGGGACGAAGAACTGATCGAGATCATCGCCGAGGAGGCGCTGATCGACCGCGCCAAGCTCGATCCGGCGGCCAAGCTTGAGGACATCGGCCTCGATTCCGTCGACCTGGTCAGCGTCATCTTCGCCATCGAGGAGAAGTACGGCATCGAGATCGCCGAGGACGCCTTCGACCGCTCGGACACGCTGGGCGTGGTGCTGGCCAAGATCGACGCGCTGATCGACGCCAAGGCCGCTTAAGAAGAGAGCTGATGAGCGAACCCATCGTCGTCACCGGCCTGGGCTGCGTCTGCGCCCTCGGCCTTTCCGCCGACGAGAGCTGGTCCGCCGCGCGAGACGCCGACACCGGCATTCACGTGCACGACTTCGACACCGGCCCCAACGGCCCGGGCGTGCGCACCTACCCGGCCGGCCTCGTCCGCGGCGACGCCACGGCGGCGCTGGAGGCGGCGTTCGGGCGCCGGATCGGCGGCTCGCTCGATCCCTTCGCCATCTTCGCCCTCAAGGCCGCGCACGAGGCGCTGGGCCAGGCGGGGCTGCTCGGCCAGCGGCTGGGCGAGCGCGCCGCCTGCGTGATGGGCAACGGCATCGCCGGCATCCAGACCCTGGAAAAAGCCTACGAGCGCCTGTTCGGCCTGAAGGCCAGCAAGGTGCATCCGCTCACCGTGCCCCGGGTGATGGTCAGTGCGCCGGTGAGCGCGGTGGCGATGGAGTTCGGCGTCACCGGACCGGTCTTCGCCACCTCCAGCGCCTGCGCCTCGGCCGGCCACGCCATCGCCCAGGGCGGGGCGCTGATCGCCGGGGGGCTGGCCGACATCGCCATCGTCGGCGGCAGCGAGGCCATGGCCACCCCCGGCGGCATGCGCTCGTGGGAAGGCCTGCAGGCGATGAGCGAGAGCGGCTGCCGGCCGTTCTCCGTCGGCCGCGACGGCATGGTGATCGGCGAGGGCGGGGCGGCGCTGGTCCTGGAGCGCGAGAGTCATGCGGCGGCCCGGGGTGCGAAAGTGCTGGCGCGCTACCTCGGCGGCGGCATGTCGTCCGACGCCTTCCACTGGACCCAGCCCAGCCTCGAGGGCCCGGTCTCGGCCATGCGCCAGGCCTGCGAGGCCGCCGGGCTGTTGGACGCGGGCGAAATCCTGATCTCCGCCCACGGCACCGGAACGCCGCTCAACGACAAGAACGAGGCCGCCGCCATCCGCGCCTTGTTCGGCGAAGCGGGCGCGCAAGCCCATCCGGTGATCGCCACCAAGAGCGCCCACGGCCACGTCATCGGCGGCTCGGCCGCGGTGCAGGCGGTGATCGCCCTGAAGGCCCTGGAAGCCGGCCTCGCGCCGCCGATACTGGGCTACCTCGGCCCGGATCCGGAGTGCGGCGAGCTCAACCTGGTGCTGGGCGAGGCCCGCCCGATCAAGGCCAGGGCCGCGCTCGTCAACGCCTTCGCCTTCGGCGGCCTCAACTGCGCCCTGGCGTTCGGGATCTGAAGCCGCATGCGAAGAACCACCCACCCGCCAGGACGCGTCCATCGGTTGACTGTCGCGAGCCAGTTGCTGGGCGCCAACTTGCTCGGCGACCCGGCCCAGCGTGTCGTTGATGTTTACGTGCCGGCCGCCAGCGACGGCGCCGGGCTGCCCCTGCTGACCGACCTGGTGGGCTTCACCGCCGGGGGACCCGCGCACACCAACTGGTCGGCCTTCCGCGAGAACGTGCCCGAGCGGCTGGACCGGCTGATCGGGGAGGCGCTGATGCCCCCGGTCGTGGTGGCGTTCCCGGACTGCTTCACGCGCCTCGGCGGCAACCAGTACGTCAACTCCGCGGCGATGGGGCCGTGGGCCGACTTCCTGATCCGTGAGATGCTGCCCGCCGTGGAGGGCCAGTTCGGCTGCGGCGGCGCCGGGCGGCGCGGCGTCTTCGGCAAGAGCTCCGGCGGCTATGGCGCGATCGTGCACGCGCTGGACCATCCCGACGTCTGGGCCGCCGCGGCCTGCCACTCCGGCGACATGGCCTTCGAGCTCTGCTACCTGCCCGACATGCCCGACGTGCTCAGGGCCCTGGCTCGTGGCGACGGGACCATCGAGGCCTGGTGGACCAAGTTCGAGGCGGCGCGCAAACCCTCGGACGGCGCGATGAAAGTGGTCAACATCCTGGCCATGGCGGCCAGCTACGACCCCGATCCGACCCAGTTCCTCGGCCTGCGCCTGCCGGTGAGCGCCGACACCTGCGAGCTAATCCCGCAGCGATGGGCCAACTGGCTGGCGCACGATCCAGTGGTCAAGCTGCAGACCCAGGCCGATGGCCTCAAGGGCCTGAAGGCGCTCTACATCGACTGCGGCGTAGCCGACCAGTTCAACCTGCTCTACGGCGCCCGCCGCTTCACGCGGCGCCTCACCGAGCTGAGCATCGCCCACCGCTACGAAGAGTTCGACGACAACCACACCGCGGTCGACTACCGGATGGACGAAAGCCTGCCGTTTCTCGCCAAGGCGTTGGCGGGTTAGCGGCTACTGCCGCGCCATCTCCGCCCGCACCCGCCCCCGCACCTCGCCCGCCGGCGCGGCGGCGGGGACCTCGAACACCATGGTGTCGATCCGCCCCGGGTAGGCGAAGGGCGCGTGGTAGTCGTCGTTCACCGGGGCGAGGCTGCGGCCGAGGTCCATGCCGGTGGACGAGATGATGTACATCAGCCGCGGGATCGGGCCGGCGGCGACCTGGCGGCCGTCGACGGCGAGGGTGGCGTGGCCGGCCCCGCCGTCGGCCCGCTCGACCTTCATTTCCACCCGGTGCGGCCCGGGCGTCAGCGGGGTGTCGGCGACGAACTTGGTGTGGGCGTGGAAGAAGTTGTAGTCGAAGGTCAGCCGCCCGCCCTTCACGTAGAGCGCGAAGCCGCTGTTGCGGCTGCCGCGCGCCACCAGGGCGCCGTCGCCGTCGCCCGCCGGATGCTCCAGCTCGATCGTGGTGTGCCAGCCCCGCGCCGAGGGCGGCGAGGTGTCGGCGACGATGTGCGAGAGCGGCGGGCGGTAGACGAACTGGGTGCGCGAGGTCGGCAGGCCCGGCCGGTCGGCGGCCCGGAACAGCTGCAGGGCGTTGCGGTCGTCGAGCGGCAGCACGCCGTGGCGATCGGCTTCGGCCCACCAGGCCGCGACCAGCGCCTTCAGCTGGTCGGGGTGCGAGGCTGCCAGGTCCTCGTACTCGGAAAAGTCCTCGCTGAGCCGGTAGAGCTCCCAGCGATCGTCGTCGAAGGGCGTTCCCGGCGTGTGGTGGGTCACCGCCTTCCAGCCGCCCTCGAAGATACCCCGGTGGCCGAGCATCTCGAAATACTGCGCCCCGCGGGCGATGGCCGCGTCCGCGTCGGCCAGCGCCGGCGTCAGGCTGACTCCGTGCACCGGCATCTGCGGTACGCCGGCGACGAGCTCGGGGGTGGAGACGCCGACAACGTCCAGCACCGTGGGGGCGATATCGATGGCGTGGCAGAACTGGGTCCGCACCTCGCCTCGCGCCGCCAGCCCGGCCGGCCAGCTGATGATCAGCGGGTCGCGCACGCCGCCGCCGTGGGTGTTCTGCTTGTACCATTTCAGCGGCGTGTTGCCGGCCTGAGCCCAGCCCCAGGGGATGTTGCAGTGGCTGTCGGGCCCGCCGATGTCGTCCAGCCGCGCCACCGCCTCGTCGGGGTTCTCGCGGATGCCGTTGAACCACTTCATTTCGTCGAGCACGCCGGTGGCGCCGCCCTCCTGGCTGGCGCCGTTGTCCGAGAGCAGGATGAAGAGGGTGTTCTCGAACCGCCCGATCGACTTCAGGAAATTCACCAAGCGGCCGATCTGCGCGTCGGTGTGGTCGAGCATGGCCGCGAAGGCTTCCTGCAGCCGCGCGGCGAAGGCGCGCTCGTTGGCTGAAAGCTCGCTCCAGGGCTGCACGCCGGGATTGCGGGGCGCCAGTCTGGTGTCCGGCGGGACGATCCCCATCGCCTTCTGGCGCGCGAACCAGGCCTCGCGCGCCACGTCCCAGCCGTCGTCGAAGCGCCCGCGGTACTTGTCCAGGTATGATTTCGGCGCCTGATGGGGCGAGTGCATCGCCCCGAAGGCGAGGTAGAGGAAGAACGGCCGCTCGGGCACGATCGAGGTGACGTCGCGGATCATGCTCTGGGCGCGGTCCACCACGTCCTCGGAGAAGTGGTAGCCCGCCTCCGGGCTCGCCGGCGGGTCGACGAAGTGGTTGTCGCAGGTGAGCTCGGGGTGAAACTGGTCGGTCTCGCCCTGCAGGAAGCCGTAGTAGCGGTCGAAGCCCTTCTGCAGCGGCCAGTTGGCGAAGGGACCGGCGGCGGTGCACTCCGACATCGGCGCCAGGTGCCACTTGCCGGCGGCGAAGGTGGCGTAGCCGGCGTCGCGCAGGATCTCGGCCAGGGTCGCCGCCGACTTCGGCAGCGCGCCGCGCATGTTGGGAAAGCCGGTGTCGAAGTTGGAGACCGCCCGCATGCCCACCGCATGATGGTTGCGTCCGGTGAGCAGGCAGGCGCGGCTCGGCGAGCACAGGGCGGTGGTGTGGAAGCCGGTGAAGCGCACCCCGCCGCCGGCCAGGGCGTCCATGTGCGGCGTCTCGATGGTCGAGCCGTAGCAGCCCAGGTGGGCGAACCCCGTGTCGTCCAGCACCACCATCACCACGTCCGGGGCGCCAGCCTTCAGCTTCGGCCCCGGCCACCAGGGCTGGGAGTCGGCGATGGTGCGGCCGATGACGCCGTGGAACTCGTCGCCGGCGGGGGTGCGGTTGGGCATGAAAGCGCTTTCCTCGTTGCGCGCCAAGGTGGCGACGCCGGACGTCGAGTGAGTCAAGCTCCGGCGGTTGCCGGGCCTGCGACAAGGCGCGAGACTCTGGCGTCCCCAAGGAGCCCGCCATGCGCCCCGCGACGCCGCTCGCCCTCGCCCTTGCCCTGCTCGCCGCGCCCGCGCTGGCTGCGGCGCCGGACGACACGCCGCCGGTGGGCCCGGCCCCGGTCGCCGGCTGCAGCATCGGCCCGCAGCTGGTGCGGGCCCGCGAGGGCGAGCTGGCCAGCGCCCAGTCGGCGGTGACAGCGGACCTGGCGCAGGTCCAGGCCGACTACGCCGCCGTGCAGAAGGGCCTCACCGAGGCGCTGCTGGCCAAGCGGCACGCGATCACCGCCACCAATGCGGCGGCCAGCTACGACGCGCCGGGCGGCGCGGCCGAGCAGGGCTACCTCTACGCGGCGATGCAGGACGAGGACCAGGCCGTGGCGGCGCTACGGCAGTCGGATGCGGCGCTGAAGACCGCCGCGCGGGACCGTCTGGCCCTGGACGGCGCCGAGAGCGCGCTGCTGCAGCTGATGGGCTGCGCGCCGCCGGCCGAATAAGGGGTTAAGATGCCAGCCGATCAGCTCGCCGCCGCGCTGGGCCGGGCCAAGACGCGGTCCTTCCAGCCGGCGAGGTTCCTGTTGGCCGGATCCAGCGGCTGGCCGACCTGGGCGCCGAACTCGATGAACACGAAGAGCAGGATGTCGGCCAGGGTGAAGCGGTCGCCGACCACCCATTGGCGGCCAGCGATCAGGCCGTCGATCCAGGCGAGCTTCTCCTGGGCGGTGGCCTTCAGGCCGTCGGCCGCCTCGGGGATGACGCGGATGCGGTTCTCGAACAGCCGCAGCCCGGCCGAGAAGCGGAAGCCGTTGGCCATCGGCTCGCAGACGTTGAGGTCGATGCGCCGGGTCCACATGCGGGTGATGGCGCGCTCCTCCGCCGTGGTGCCGATCAGCGGCGGGCTGGGATGGGTTTCGTCTAGATATTCGCAGATCGGCAGGATCTCGCTGATCACCACCCCGTCGTCGAGCTCCAGCGCCGGCATCTGGCCGGCCGGGTTCTTCGACAGGTAGGGCTCCTTGCGGTTGTCGCCGGCCATCAGGTTGACGTCCTCGCGGGGGATGTCGAGGCCCTTCTCGGCCATGAACATCTTCACCACCTGGGGGTTGGGTCCGATGGAATTGTAGAACTTCATGGCGCGCGCTCCTCTGGCTTGACGCGCCGAGCCTTAGAGGGCCCATGCGCGGCGGCGAAGGAACAGGGCCGTGCGCGGATTGGCAAGTATGACCACGCGGAAGGCGCGGGCGCTCGCGGCGGCGGCGGCCGTCTGCCTCGCCGTGGCCGCCTGCCAGCCGAAGCCGTCGGACCGGCGCCCGCCGCAGCCCGGCGACCAGGCGGTGGCGACGGTGAACGGCCAGACCATCTGGGCCTCCGACGTCAAGCGCGAGGCGGTGGCCGAGGGGGTGATCGCCCAGGGCGACCCGCTGGACGCCTCCTCCGACCTGTTCCGCCAGGTGCTCGACGAGGTGATTGACACCAAGGTGCTGGCCGCCGAGGCGCTGTCCCGCCATCTCGACGCCGACCCGCTGGCCCAGCGCCGCCTCGCCGCCGCCCGCGAGCGGGCGCTGGAGGACCTGATGGTGGAGAGCGTGGTGGCCAAGGCGGTGACGCCGCAGGCCGAGAACGCGCTCTACCAGGAGTTCCTGAAGAACCGCACCCCGGCCGAGGACATCCATCTGCGCCAGATCGTGGTCGCCGACGAACCGGACGCCGAGGCTATCAGGAAGCAGCTGGCGGCGGGGGCCAGCTTCGAGGCCCTGGCCATGGAGCACTCGATCGACGCGGCCTCGCGCTTCAAGGGCGGCGACATCGGCGAGCTGGCCACCGACACTCTGCCGCCGCCGCTGGCCGAC
>Ga0302325_10014039_pt1 | contig 17062 bp, 17 predicted proteins | sample Palsa_T0_2_FD_201948 | JGI IMG/M metagenome (GOLD analysis project Ga0302325, IMG submission 201948) | Peat permafrost microbial communities from Stordalen Mire near Abisko, Sweden - Palsa_T0_2 | ecosystem: Environmental > Terrestrial > Soil > Palsa > Peat permafrost | place: Sweden: Abisko... | reverse complement strand
CCCGGCGACATCCATAACATCACTATTGGAAAGGTGAGGGTGCGATCTGCGGTTAAATATTTTTATCGTTACGATCCTCGTGCCGTAACGATAAAAATCTTACTCCAGAACTTCACCCGGTCAGAGAGGTTATCCCCAATTCGGAGATTTGTGGCCTGCCAATTCTGATCAATCCCCATCCACCCGCTGATATCGATAAACCGCCCGATATAACCCGGACACCTCTTCATTCTTCACCATCATCGGCCGATACCGTTCATTTCGCGGCTGAAGCCGCACGACGGGCGACCGGGCCTCGCCATCGACTTCAAAAAAAATCCGCTTGAAGGTTGTCTGCCCATCGGCAAATTTCACGAAGCAGTCATCCCCATCCCGGGCCGGGAGGGATGGCGCGAAGATCACGATGTCCCCCTGGCGATACCTCGGGACCATGCTGTCGCCATCCACCCTGGCGGCGAACGCATCCTTGTCGCAAATCTCCGGACAGCCGATGTGCTGATCGGCCGGTCCATTGATAACGCGCACCGTATTGCCCATGCCGCGATCGCCATCGGGGCCGTCGCCGTGATGGACCACCATCTCCCGCAGCGCCGCCGATCCATCCCCGCCATTTTTTCCCAGCAGCTTCCCCAAAATCGCCCGCACATCCTGCGGGGTTTTTTGCAGATGGGCCTGCGTCACCAGTTCCCCGCCGGCAAAGCCCAGGGTTTGTTCAAGTCGCCGCAGCTTCTCATCGCTGGGCGGATTGCCGACCCGTCCAGTTTCGATAAGAGAAAGATACGGCTTGGAAATCCCCGCCTTGGCTGCCAGTTCATCCAGCGTCAGCCCCAGCCGCCGCCGCCGCATTCGAAGTTTTTGGCCCAGGGGTTCCATAACGCCCTTGACCAAATAGCCGATTTCGTTCAAAAAATCAATAAAAATATCTTACAAATACCTAACATATGGTGAGCAGAAACTTGAAATTTTATATTGCGGCGATGGATCGAGACATCTCATATTCAATGAGAGCCGGATCATTGGGATAGGGCTTTGTATTACCGGTCATGGAAAATCCGTTTCGTTTGTAGAACTCGATCGCTGCATGGTTGATGCTTGTTACCATCAATTGCAGTGAGTTCGCCCCTTTCGTACACGCCCAGGCATTAATGGCGTCAATCAATAATCGGCCAATTCCCAACCGTCGGTATATTGGGGCCACCCACATGGAAATTATGTGAACCTTTTGCGGATCGCGCTCCTCCAAAAATGCGGCAACAATGCCACAAGCAGTCCCCGCATCCATTGCGAGGTAGCCCACGGACCTGTCACTGCTCCAGTCGATTGCGCGCTTAAGCCAGTCGGCATCCGAAAATTGAATTTCCCTGGTATATGTACTGCCAAATGCGCGAGGCGAATCTTGTAAGGCCATGAGACGGACCGTCTTAAAATTCAACACATTACTTGCGGTAATTTGTTCCAGAGCAGTCATCCGGTGCCTCCCGCATCAGTGTGGCTACGTAGAGATATGGAGTTTCTGGGTTGAGTGCCATTAGCGATTGGCAATTGCACGAGCATCTGGCCGTGCGTAATGTAGGCAAACACTTTCTTCTTCAGACTCGGCACCCGCCAAATCGTATCAGAAGAAACGGGTGAGCCGAAAGGTGACCACGGGAGTTTGCCAGTAGCCCAACCTAAGCTTTTTAGGCGCTGCTATTAGCGAATGAACCCCCTATCCTATGCGATAGCTTACCGTTGGGTAAGCGGTACTTTTCTTCCTACCCGAGGATCACTTGATACATCCATTTTTAGCGGAGTTTATCTGGATAGGCGGCGGCTCGCTCGGCCTGATCATCGTCATCGTGGTCATAGTTCTGATTCTACGAAGATGAATTTCCCGGCGATTACGACGGGCCGCTCATCTCCATCTCATATAGCCTCGGTCCAAAGTCGCGATCGGCCCATTTCAATGATTTTTTCAGCACGAATCCGAACACGCACAAAACCGCGATCAGGGCGATCAGGGTAATAAAGTGCCGCGGCCGCCATTTGCGGATCGTTGAGCCGTAGGCGATCAGCGCCAGCAATGCGGCGATGGTCACGACCGCATCGTAGCTCGCTCGTTGCCAGTACAGGCCGCCGAGATGCAGCCACATGCCGAACTCGTCGAATGTCAGGCCCAGCCCGATGCCGTAAATCACCGCCACGATGGAAAGCCAGGTTCCTTTCGGCTGGCTGAACAGAAGAATCGCCCCGGTGGCGCTCAGCAGAAAGATTCCGTAGTTAAGGTGATGCACATGCGTTCCCTTGACGTGGAAAAACAATTCCGGCGGCAGTTTTCCGGCCATGATGAAGATGACCAGGATGCGCGCGATGACAAACGTGAAGATGAACGCCGCCAGAACCCATCGTGCCAAATGATGGCTCAGCCGCGATTTTGCTTCCCTCGGAGATAGTTCCGTCAAGTTTACGCTCATCATCCGCCTCATTACGGGGTCGAAACATTGGCGGTCGCCCGGAGCAGTTGCTGGGCTGTTCCCAATCGTATCAGTCTGTCGTTTCCGCCGCCTCGGTTATAGAGATAGAATACCCGCGCGGGAGCGAGGCGCAAATAATATTCATACAATGGCCTGTCCCGGTCGCCGGGATGGCCGATGGCGGAGACATCGGCGTTCAGATCGCGGGCGCGGATGATGGCCGCATCGTCGGGCCACGCAACATCCGAATTGAAGACCGGTTCCTCGAATGAATCATTGGTCACCTTTTTCCCGTCGATCAGCGCATCGCGGTTGAAATGGAACATCACCACAGCGGAGGCGGAAACGTTGGCCGCGAGGTCTGTGTCGATCTGCTCGAGTTCCGGAACGTCGAAATACTGATCGTGAATGAGCCGGTCGAACTGCGGCATCGCGGCCAGCGACAGGGCGATCATCGCCAGTCCCATCATCGTGCGGATCATGGCCGCGCGCTTCGGGAATGTATCCGTGAGAAAACGGATCGGCAAAACGCTCAGAAGGATGGTTGCCGGCATCACCGCGACGAAGTAGTGCGGTAAAACCCACGAGAAAACGTAGGCGCACAGCACCAGTGGAAAAATCAGCAGCATTCCCCACACCATCCAGAGCCGGCGGTTCCACATCGCCAGCAGCGACATCGGCGCGATCAGCCAGAAAAACGGATCGACAATCGCCACATGGCGGATCAGGCTCAATTCGTTCTTCAACCCGATCCTGAAGAGGTTCTTCAGTTGGTGCTCTTCGATGAGGCCCTTGACGCCGTTTTCGTAAAACAGTTGAACTTCGGGAATATCCGAGACGTATGCCGGGGCCGATCTCTGGTGGAATCCCATCGTCCCCGGATAGATCACATCGTTGTACCGCGCGAATGGCGTGGTCAGCCATTGCCCGGTGATCTGGCGGTTGAGAACCAGTTGAAGCATCAGAAACGGCAAAGCGGGCGCGATCACCCAGGCGGCCGCTGCGGCCCACCGGGGCCATGATTTTTTCCGCATGTCCATCGCCATCGCGATTGACAGGACGATGACGAAGCAAAGCGCATCCGCCGGCCGGGTGACGGCCCCCCATCCCGCGGCCGCGCCCAGTAGCAGCAGCCATCTCCGTTTTTCCTCTCGCGACCATTGAAGCGCGGTCCAGGTCATGACCAGTCCCAGAAGCAGCATCGGAATCTGCGACATCACCATGATGGACATGATGCGGAACATTCCCAGCGCCAGGAGCATCAGGACGCCGAGGATGGCCGAAGCCCCGTCGAGAATGTCGGTGAGAATCAAATACAGCATGGCCGCGCACAGTCCGGAGGCCGCGAGCGTTGAAACCGTGTAGGGCAAATGCAGGAGCAGGGCGGGGACATACATGATGGCGGCGCCCGGAAAATACATGGATGCGTACACCGGCTTCACCAGCACATAAAACGAATCGAAGAATTGCGGAAGCGGAAGGGCCGGCATCCAGAACCGGCCATGAGCCAGCATCCGCATCTGAATGAGATAGCTGAACTCGTCGGCGAATTTCGGCTCGAAGGAAATTCGCTGATAGCATTCCGTCCACCAGAGAAACAGGCTGGATGCGATCGCAATGGCGGTCGCGGTCCATCGCCGCATTTTTGGCGTCGGCGTGGCGGCCGCGTTCCAGAGCCGGTTGACCGCGCGATTGAGGGGCGCGATGAGTCCCGCCAGAATCGCCGCGGGAATGATCAGTGGCTTATACTGATGGCCATAGTTTCCGCCGCCCAAAATCAGCCAGCATTGCACGCCGAGAATGAGCAGCAGGGGGGTCAGCCATCTGGCGGTGCGATGGGAGAGCCACGGGGTTGTCGGCGAAGCCGGATGTTGACCCGATGCCATGATCATTCGACGATCAAACGCCGCGACTAAAGCTTTTGGTTTGCGTTTCCCGCGATGAGCGCCATCACCTCGGCCCGGCTGGAGTGATTGTCCTTGAAAATTCCGCGCAGCGCGCTGGTCACCATCACGCTCCCCGGTTTTCGCACGCCGCGTATCGTCATGCAGGTGTGGACGGCCTCGATCACGCAAACCGCGCCCGTTGGATTCAGTTCATCCATCAGCGCATCGGCGATCTGCATGGTCAATCGTTCCTGCACCTGCGGCCGCCGGGCGTAACCATCCACCAACCGGGCCAGTTTGCTCAGTCCGACGACTTTCCCATCCGGCAGATAGGCCACATGCGCGCGTCCCATGAACGGCAGCAAATGGTGCTCGCACAGCGAATGGAATTCGATGTCCCTGAGCAGGACGATCTCATCATATCGCTCAGTGAAGACGGTCCGGAGATGATTGCGCGGATTCTCCAGCAGGCCGGACATCAGCTCCGCGTACGACCGCGCCACGCGTCCGGGCGTTTTGACAAGGCCCTCGCGGTCAGGGTTTTCGCCGACGGCCAGGAGAATCTCCCGAACGGCGCGCTCGATCCGAGCGGCGTCAATTGCTTTGGCCGATTTGGACTCCTCCAACATATCAGTGGGATTATAGGCAATTCGTTAACAGTTCAAAAATGCGGGTGCATCACTCAATTCTGCAAAAGACGTAACGGCGCTAAAACATCCGACGTTTTCTATCATTTTCACGATTTGCCTGTTATGCCGGTTCGCCTTAATCTGTCGCTCGCGGTTTTTCTATGCTTAAATCAAAACTCCTGCACCCTGAAATCATGGAAGGCCTTGCGTCTGCCGGACATCTGGCGACGATCCTGATCGCCGATGGGAACTATCCAAGCGGCACCAAGCCCAATCCCCGCGCCAAAATCGTCTGGGCTAATTTTACGCCCGGCATCGTGGATGCCTGCACCATCCTTGGACTTGTCTGCGAGCTTGTCCCGGTGGAAGCCGTGACGGTGATGGCCCCGGCCAAATCCGGTCCCTATGCCATGACCCACGAGCCGCCGATCTGGCAGGAATATCGGAAAATTCTCCGCGCTGCCGCGGATTTCCGCGGCGAACTCATTCAGCATCAGAAACCGGAATTCAACCGCGAGGCGCAAAGCGAAGACCTCGCCCTTGTGATCGCAACCGCCGAGACGCAGATTTACGCCAATATTCTGATTACCGTCGGGGTCGTCCAGTCGTGAAAGGATCATCGATGTCAAACGAAAATCGTCCGACGACGTTGGGGACCAATCCCAGTTTCGGTTTCGGCGATCGCCTTGGCCTGGCGACGCCCGGCCATGCCGCGGCGCTCAAGCGCACCGGCTCGGGAATCCTCCCCATCTTCGCCCAGCAATCGATTCGTGAAATGACCCGCACCAATCGAACTCCGCAGCAGGTGATGCAGGATGCCCTGACCGGGGTGAAACAATCCGGCTATGTCGGGATTCAAGGGGCGGACGCCGATCACCTCAAAACACCCGCCGATGTCGAGCGCACCGCGCAGGCCGGGTTTGTCTTTTTCACCATCGACCCTTCCGGCGAAGTCGATACCGGCGCCGATGATTACAACCCGGATCAGCTCGCGGAAAAGTTTAAGCCGATCGCCGGCGAGATTCACTGGCTCAATCAGTATGAAGGCAGGAACATCAAGTTGGCGACGGGAACGACCATCGAGTTTTCCTCCGCCGTCTGCCGACGGGCCGCGGTCAAATATGGAAAGGCGATTGCGATGGCCACCAATTTGGCCAAACACATCGAACAGACAGCGAAGAAATTGAATCAGCCGTACGAAATTGAACTCAGCGTGGATGAAACACCCAGGCCGACGACGCTGGCCGAGCATTACATCATCGCGGATCAGTGCGTGAAGGCGAACGTGAAGCTGGTCAGCCTCGCGCCGCGATTCATCGGTGAATTTGAAAAGGGCGTTGATTACAAGGGGGATGTGGCCAAACTGGAGAAATCCCTGGCCGATCACGCGGCCATCGCCAAGGCGCTTGGTCCTTACAAGCTGAGCCTCCACAGCGGCTCGGACAAGATATCCATCTATCCCGCCCTGGCCCGCGCGACCGGCGGGATGTTCCATGTGAAAACCGCCGGCACGAGTTATCTCGAAGCCCTCCGCACGGTCGTCCGCGTGGATCCGAAACTCTTCCGCGAGGTCGTGAAACTTTCCCGCTCGCGCTACGACATCGATCGCGCGACCTATCACGTCTCGGCCACCCTGCAATCAGCCAGGGCCGCCGAGGAGATCTCCGATCCGAAAGCGCTCGAAAAAGCCTACCTGGGTCTCTGGTCGGACAACCCCAAAGGCAACGGCCTGTCCGATCCCGGCCGGCAGATCGTTCACTGCACCTTCGGGTCCGTTCTCTGCGATCCGGCGCTCGGCCCGCGGGTCAAACAACTCGTCGCCGAAAATCAGGGTTTATATACCCAAATCCTCGACGAACATTTTGGAAAACACCTTGAAGCCCTCAAAGCGGGAATGTAAGGAATCCGACCATGCTCAATATCCGTCATCAAAAAGAAACCCGGTTCGATCTGATGAGTCTGGGCGAGTGCATGATTCGCCTATCCCCCCCGGCGCACGGACGAATCGAATTTGCCAGTACGCTTGAGGTCTGGGCCGGCGGAGGTGAATACAACGTGGCGTACGCCCTGGCCCGTCTGGGTCTGCGCACCGGTTTCGCCAGCCGGCTCGTCGATAACCCCGTCGGCAAGATCATCCTCAACCACGCCCGCAGCGTCGGAATGGATGTGAGGCATGTGGCCGTCGCCAAATATGATGGCGTCGGCCGGGCCGACCGCATCGGATTGAATTTCACCGAAGTCGGCACCGGCGTTCGCGCCAGCGTGACCATGTACGATCGCGGCCACTCCGCCGCCAGCAATCTCAAACCCGGAATGATCGACTTCAAAAAAATCTTCAAGGAGCAGGGCGCCCGCTGGCTGCACACGGGTGGAATTTTCACCGCCCTGAGCGATGGCACCGCCGCCGTCTGCAAAGAGGCGATCCTGGCCGCCAGGGACGCTGGCACGATCGTCAGCTACGACCTGAATTTCCGCTCCAAGCTCTGGACCGCCCAGAAAGCCCAGCAGATGACCAAAGAGCTTGTCCCCCATCTCGATTGTCTCATCGGCAACGAGGAAGACTTCCAGAAAGTTTTGGGCTTCGAAGTCGAAGGCGTCGACGAAAACCTCTCCGCTCTCGACACATCCGCGTACAAAAAAATGGTCGAGAAAGTCGTGAAAGCCTACCCCAACGTCAAGGTCGTCGGGACGACGCTTCGGGAAGTGAAATCCGGCCTCATCAACAATTGGTCGGCCATTCTTTATGTGGATGGAAAATTTTACGAGAGCCGCCGGTATGACGACCTGGAGATCGAGGACCGCGTGGGCGGCGGCGATGGATTCTCCAGCGGATTCGCCTACGGCTTCCTCACCGGCAAAACCCCGCAGGAATGCGTGGACCTGGGCGCGGCCCACGGAGCGCTCCTGCAAACCACGCGGGGGGATACGAGCCAGATTGATCTGGAAGAATTAAATCATGTGTTCAAGGGCGGCAGCGCTAGAATCAAACGTTAGAACAGGTTCCGAGAAATGATGATTTCGAATAGAAAAAGATTTTTATCGGTTACATCGTTCGTGCCGTCCGGCTTCCCTGGCTCGAATACTGGAAAGGGCCGCCGCCTCGAACACCGCTGGCTGGCCCGTCAAAGTTCGGGACTGCCGTTTGCAAATGGCGAGAAAACCGAGTCCCCGCCTTCGGCGGTTTGTCCGACCCCCCGCGCGGAATGCGGAGCGGACGGTTTGCTGCAATTTCCAGGGGAGGTCGGGAAGCGGGGCTGTGAAGGACGGTTGTCTTCGACAAGCTCAGACCCCGAGCCTGTCGAGGGGAGGTCGAGCGTGAACTCGAAACTCCTCCGCAATGGCCGCGGCACGCGGCGACTCCGCTTTAGTTTCCTGGCAGACGGCCGCCACGAATCCTATCAGGCCAGCCAGCGGTGTTCGCAGCGGCAGCCGGTTCACGCATTCGAGCAAGGGAACTCGGACGGCACGAGAATCGTAACGAAAATAATCTTCTGTATTTTCCCCGCATCGCAACTAGAGATTAAATAAATTATTCCGAAGTGGAGAACCATACTCTCAATGCGAATCCTATTAACCACCACCAGTTTCCAGGACACCCCCGGCCCGCATCACGAAATGCTGAAAAACTCCGGTTTCGAGGTTGTAAATGCCCGCGGCCCGCTGACCGAAGCCCAAATGCTCGCGCACGTCAAAACCGGCTTCGACGGATTTCTCAACGGCGATGATCTGATCACCGCCAAAGTGATCGATGCCGCGCTGCCAAGGCTTCGCGTCATCGCAAAGTATGGCATCGGGCTCGATTCCATTGATGTGAAGCATGCGACCGAAAAAAAATTACCCATTCTTTTCACCCCCGGCGTGAATCACACAACGGTCGCCGAACATTGTTTCGGATTGATGATCGCCATCGCCAAACATTTCTGGCCGGAGCTTCGTTCCACCAAGAAGGGCGAATGGCAGCGGATCACCGGCCACGAATTGGCCGGCAAAACCATCGCCGTGCTGGGCGTGGGACGTATCGGCAAGGAGGTCATCAAGCGCGCAGCCGCGTTTGAGATGCAATCGATTGGTTTTGACCCGCATTTCGATGAAAGTTTTGGCAGGCAATACAATGTCGCACGCGCCGCGAGCATTTTGGATGCGGTCAGGGTTGCCGATGTCGTTTCGCTCCACATGAATCTCGACGATTCCAACCGCGGATTATTCAACAGGGATTTGCTCGGGAAGATGAAAAAGGGGGCTTATCTGATCAACACCGCGCGCGGCGGTCTGGTGGTCGAAAAGGACATCGCCGAAGCCTGCAAAAGCGGCCAACTCGGCGGATATGCCGCGGATGTATTGGACAAGGAGCCGCCGCCCGCCGATCATCCCTTCCGCGAGATCGACAATATCATCGTGACGCCGCACATCGCCAGCCGCACGTTCGAAAGCGTTGAGCGCCAGGCGATGCGCGCGGTGTCGAATTTGATTAATTTTCTCAATGGAGACAAGGATTACATTCAAGCCAATCAATTCTGAAAAATGGAGTGACGATTATGACTCAAAATGCTGTCGCCGACATCGGCCTGATCGGCCTGGCCGTCATGGGCGAAAATCTCGCGCTCAACATCGCCGATCATGGCTTCAAGGTCGCGGTCTACAACCGGACCACCGCGGTCATGCAGAAATTCATCGCCCGCGAAAATCCGCCGGGCGGACTCGTCGGCTGTGAAACGGTCAATGATCTGGTCGCGGCCGTCAAGAAACCGCGAAAGTTCATCATCCTCGTCAAAGCCGGCCCGGCCATTGATGCCGTCACGAAGGAATTGGTCGCCGCCGGCATCGACAAGCAGGACATCGTCGCCGATTGCGGAAATTCGCTCTGGACGGACACGATCCGCCGCGAACGTGAATATGCCGACAAATGCAAATTCTTCGGCTCCGGCGTCTCGGGAGGAGAAGTGGGGGCGCGGTATGGCCCATCGCTGATGCCGGGCGGCGATCCGGATTCATGGAAACATTTGAAGCCCATTTGGGAAGCCATCGCCGCCAAGATCGATCCCAAAACCGGCAAGCCGATCGAAAATTACGCCCCCGGCAAACCCGTCGTCGGCGGCATTCCCTGCACCGCCTACCTCGGCCCCAACGGGGCCGGCCATTACGTCAAAATGGTCCACAACGGCATCGAATACATCGACATGCAGCTCATCGGCGAAGCCTACTGGCTCCTGGTCAATCTCCTCGGCATGAAGCCGCCGGAACTGAGCAAGGTTTTCTCCCAGTGGAACCAGGGCGATCTGGATTCCTATCTGATTCAGATCACGGCCGACATTCTTCAGCAAAAGGATCCGGTCCATCCCGAGGGATATTTCGTCGATTACGTTCTCGACGCCGCCGGCCAAAAGGGCACCGGAAAATGGACGAGCACCAATGCCCTGGACATGGGCATTCCCGCCAACTCCATCGCCGAGGCCGTTTTCGCGCGATGCCTTTCCGCGCTGAAGGAAGAGCGGGTTGAAGCCTCCAAAACGCTCAAAGGCCCCAACCCCGCCTATCAGGGCAACCGTGACGAACTCGTCAGCTCCGTCCGCGACGCCCTGTATTGCTCCAAAATCTGCGCCTACGCCCAGGGATTCCAGCTCATGCGCGAGGCCCAGAGGGAATACAAATGGAAGTTCAATTTTTCCGAGATCGCCTCCATCTGGCGTGGCGGATGCATCATCCGCGCCCGCTTCCTCCAGAAAATCATGGATGCCTACTCCCGCAACGCCGACCTGGTGAACCTCCTGCTCGACCCCTATTTCAACGAGCAGATCGGCAAGAGCCAGACGAATTGGCGCAAGGTCGCCGCCCTCTCCGCCACCAACGGCATCGCCGCCCCGGCCTTCATGAGCGCCCTGGCCTATTACGACGGCTACCGCAGCGCCCGCCTGCCCGCCAATCTCCTCCAGGCCCAGCGCGACTATTTCGGCGCGCATACTTATGAGCGTATCGACGCCCCGCGCGGAAAATTCTTCCACCTCGACTGGCCGGAGCCGAAGCGTCCGCAGATCGATATTCAGCCGGGCAGCGGCGGGGGGCATTGAGCGTCCGGCTTATCTGTCCCGATCATCGTCCCGGCTCGTTGCCAAATATTAGGGCAAAGGGCCGGTTTTCTCTTGACATTGTTCGCAAAAAAGCGAACATTAAAAGATGCCTAAGACACCGGTGCTGCTATTTCGTGAGAGCGATGGCAGCACGCCGCTTGTCGAATGGCTGGGAGATTTGCCGGAGAAGGTGAGAGACAAATGCGTTGTCCGATTGCGCCGGCTTGGGGAAATGGGTCATGAGTTGCGCCGGCCGGAGGCGGATTTTTTGCGCGACGGTATTTATGAGCTGCGCGTTGGATTTAGAGGCATGAATTATCGAATGCTCTATTTCTTTCACGGTAACATTGCAGCCATCGTCTCTCACGGCCTGATGAAGGAACGCGAAGTGCCGCCCAATGAAATTGACCGGGCAGTTGCAAGGATGAAGCAATACTTAACGAATCCACGGCGCCATACCATAGAGATGACCCTATGAAGAAGCCGCGTCACCGAAAAACCAGAGATGCGTTAAAGATTATTCACCATCTTTTCTACGCGCGCCGGCCGAAACGAATCGCCCAGCTTGAGGAAGCGATTGCCAACGACGACATCGCGCGAAAAATCTACGACCTTCGCACCGCCGCAGGTCTCACCCAGCGCCAACTGGCCAAGCTTGTCAACACGACGGCATCCGTCATCTGCCGCCTCGAAGACGCCGATTACGAAGGACATTCTCTGGCCATGCTCAACCGCATCGCGGCGGCCCTGAACAAGCGGGTGAAGATCGAATTTGTATCGGTTCCCCGGAGACGAAAGTCGGCGTGAAACGGTTGTTTGCTTTTATCACCGTTCAATTCAGAATTGGCTTGCCATGACTAAGGCGCACATTCTTCAAGAGATAAGACGAACAGCTGCCGAAAACGGTGGCACGCCGCTAGGCTGGCGCAGGTTCGCGACGGAGGCAGGGATCAAAGAATCTGACTGGAAAGGCAAACTGTGGGCGCGTTGGAGCGATGCCATTCGTGAAGCCGAGCTTGTCCCGAATGAACTCACAGAGGCTTATGATGAGGGGGAGTTGTTAGAAAAATATGCTGAATTAGCCTCGGAACTTGGACGGCTTCCGGCCGTGGCTGACATCAGGTTCAGTATCCGGAACGGTTTAGAGTTTCCTGACTACGGCACTTTCAAAACACGGTTTGGTGGAATGCCGCAACTCGTTGCGAGGCTCCTCGAATTCTGCAAAAGTCGGAACGAATATGTCGATGTCGTCGGGTTCTGCGAAAGCTATGTGTCTCGCCAGAATGGCGAGCCGGTTGAGTCGGCGCCGTCTACAGAAACTATCGGGTTCGTCTATCTCCTCAAGTCGGGCCGATTCTACAAAATTGGAAGGAGTAACGCTGCCGGACGCCGGGAGTACGAGCTTGCCATACAACTTCCCGAAAAGGCAACAAGAGTTCATGTTATCCGAACTGACGACCCAAATGGGATTGAGACATACTGGCACAAGAGGTTCGAGGCAAAGCGGAAAAACGGCGAGTGGTTTGAATTAGATGCAAGTGACATCACCGCGTTCAAGCGTCGCAAGTTCATGTGAACCTCCCGAATTGCTTGGCATCCCCCCAACCAGCGGTTAATTTAGCCACCGACAACCGCGGAGCACACGCACCCATGCCCACGAATTACATCGTTCCAGCCAAACTCCACAACGATCTCGTCTCAGCCGCATATCGGCAGCGCGGGTACACTCCGGATGAAGCGGCGGCGGGGGCGCGGTTCTCGGAACTCACCGCCTGGCACGGCATCAAAACGCACAACGCCATCAAAGCTTTGCATCTCGATGAACTCTTCGGCTCGAAAGCCGGCGGATGCAAGCCGGGGGCGAAAATTGAAAAGATTCCGTCGAGATACAAAGCCGTTCAGAAATGGAATGCCAATCGCAAGCTCGGCCAGGCCACCGCCTTCGAGGCCATGGATGCGGCGATGAAGCTGGCGGATGAATTTGGCGTCGGAGTCGTGGCCGTCGACAACGCCTTTCATTATCTTTGGGGCGGCGGATATGTGATCGATGCCGCGAAAAAGGGATATATCGCGTACACATCCTGCACGGCGGCGTTGGCGGAGGTTGTTCCTTTTGGCGGGAAGTTTCCAACCCTTGGAACCAATCCGCATAGCTGGGGTTTCCCGACGCAGGATTTGATCGGTTTTCCGATATGCATCGACTGGGCCACCAGTACCGTGGCGATGGGCCGGGTGCAGCAATTTTTGCGTGAGGGCCGGCAGCTTCCCGCCGGCAGCGGCGTCGATAAGGACGGCGTCGAAACCACCGATCCCGCGAAGATTTCGGCCCTCATGCCGTTCGGGCAGCACAAGGGTTACGGTCTCTCGCTCATTGATGAGCTTTACGCCGCGTACATCGGCGGGTCTCTTCCCACCATCCGCAACCGCTGGGACAAAGTCCCCGCCGGCGAGAAAGGGACATGCTGCTTTTTCTTCCAGTGCATGCGTCCCGATGCGATCTCCACCGATTCGTTCGCCCTCGGCCGATCGCAGGGCCAGAACGTTAAGGCCGTCCTGGAGGACATCGTTGGCCACGGGAACCACGGTGCGATGCTGCCCGGCCAGATCGAAGCCAACGGCGCGGCTCTGAGCGCAAAGCACGGCGGCCTTCTGTTCACGGCTGCGGAGATCGATGCCCTTGAGCACATTTCCCACGAGGCGCAATTCAAATTTGATCGTTCGCAACTTAAAACCGTAGAGCTGTAAAAATGTCCTACAACAGTTTCGATATCTCCGGAAAAGTCTGCCTGATCACCGGCGGCACCAGCGGGCTGGGAAAGGCGATTTCGCTCGGCTTCGCCCGCGCGGGCGCCAAAGTCATCGCCGGATCAAGCAGTGTTTCCAAGGTCGATGCAATGCGTAAAGAGTTAGGCCCGGGCCATGATGCGCTCCAGATCGACGTCGCCGATGAAAAGAGCGTCGCGGCGGCAGTGGATCACACGGTCAAGCACTATGGCCGGCTCGACGCGGTCGTCAATGCCGCCGGCATCATCCAGCGCAAGCCCTCCCTTGAAGTCTCCGTTGAAGAATTCGAGCGGATTGTTCGCACGAATCTGACCGGCTCATTCATCGTCGCCCGCAATGCCGCCCGGGCCATGAAGGATCAATCCGCCGATGCCCGCGGCCATCGCGGCAGCATCGTTTTCATCGCCTCGCTGAACAGTTACATTTCGCTGAGCGAAGTCCTTGCTTACGCCTCGAGTAAATCCGGCGTTCTGGGACTGGTGCGCGGCCTCGCCAACGAATGGGCTCGGCTGGGAATCCGCGTCAACGCCATCGCTCCGGGGCTTTTCCCGACGGATTTGAACCGCGGCCTGATCGAAAACACACCGCGCGGCGATTTCATGAAGGAGCACACCCCGCAGGGACGCTTTGGCGATTCCGAAGAACTGGTCGGCGCGGCGATTTATCTCATTTCCCCGGCCGCCAGTTTCACAGCCGGGCAGACCCTCATCATCGACGGTGGCTTTCTCGCCCGCGGCGTCGGTTTTCCTCCCGCAAACCCCAACATGAACAAGGCGTGAACAAATGATTACCGACCTGAAATCCCATATTCGCGATATCGCTGATTTTCCCAAGCCCGGAATTCTTTTCCGGGACATCACGCCGCTGCTGGCCAACCCATCGGCGCTGGCGCTGTCGATTGAGCTTCTGGCCAATCCATTTCGCGGCAAGCAGATCGACATGGTGGTGGGCGCCGAGAGCCGGGGATTCATCTTCGGCACCGCCGTCGCCTGCTGTTTATCCGCCGGTTTTTCACTCGTCCGCAAACCGGGGAAGCTTCCCCACAAGCGGATTTCAATGAGCTACGATTTGGAATACGGACAGGACACCCTGGAGATGCACGAGGATTCGATCGTCCGGGGCCAGCGTGTCCTGATCGTGGATGATGTCCTCGCCACCGGCGGAACCATGAAAGCCTGTTGCGATCTGGTGGATCGTCTGGGCGGCGAGCTGGCCGGCATCGCCGTACTGATCGAATTGGTCGGCCTCAATGGCCGTGCGAAGATTGCCCCGCGCGACGTTCATTCCGTCCTCCAGTACTGAGTCACGGATTGATTCGGCCCCGATTTGGCGGCGCATTGCCGCGTCGGTAAGGTGTTGGGCATGAACCGTCTATCGCGCTGCATCGCCGCGGCTGGGGTTTGGTTGGGGTTGATCGCGGCGCGAGCCGCGGCTGTGACGTATCAGTATCCATTTCAAAATCCCGATCTGCCGGTCGAGGATCGAATCGATAATCTCATCAGCCTGATGACGCTGGATGAAAAGATCGCGTGCCTGGGTACGAATCCGAGCGTACCGCGCTTGGGCGTGCGGGGGACCAATCACATTGAGGGTCTGCATGGGGCGCAGCTGTCGCTATTGGGCCGGCAGCGGTTTGCGAATCAGCCGCGCGGGAACGCGGCGGGATTTGGCGGGGAGATTCCGGGATCGGCGGCCGGGGGCGCGGCGACGACGCAGGCCGCAACGCGGCCAGGCGGCAGGGCCGGCGGACGCGGAAGATTTCGATCGGTCACCACGACGACATTCCCCCAGGAAATCGGCATGGGCGAGACGTGGGATGTGGATGTGATTCATCAGGCCGGGGCGATTGAAGGCAACGAGATGCGTTACGCGTTTGTCAAATATCAGCGCGGGGGGCTGGTGCTGCGCGCCCCCAACGCCGATCTGGGCCGCGATCCGCGCTGGGGGCGCACGGAGGAATGCTTCGGCGAGGATCCGTTTTTCAACGGCTCGCTGGTCGTCGCGTTCGTGAAGGGAGTGCAGGGGGACGATCCGAGGTATCTGCAGGCCGCGTCGCTGATGAAACATTTTCTGGCCAACAGCAACGAGGACACGCGGACGCGTTCATCATCCGATTTCGACGAGCGGCTGTTCCAGGAGTATTACTCCGTGCCGTTCCGAATGGGCGTGATGGAAGGCAACGCGCAGGCGTTCATGGCGGCGTACAACAAGGTCAACGGCATCCCCTGCACGGTGCAGCCATTTTTGCGAAGCATCCGGGCGCAGTGGAATTTCAACGGCATCATCTGCACGGATGGCGGCGCGGTTGGGCTGCTGGTGACGGACCACAAGTATTTTCCGGATGTTGCGCAAGCCGCCGCGGCGACGATCAGGGCGAGCGTCGGGCAGTTTCTGGATCGCGCGACGTCTTCTGTCCACCGCGCGGTGGATGAGAAGCTGTTGACTGAAGCGGATATTAACGAGGTGCTGAAAAATACATTCCGCGTGATGATCCGATTAGGAATGCTCGATCCGCCGGCGATGGTTCCTTACAACACGATCGCCAGGAGCGATCCGTGGCTGACGGACGACCACAAGGCGGTGGCGAAGCTGGTAACGCTCAAGTCGATCGTCCTGCTGAAGAATTCGGGAAATCTTCTGCCGCTGGACAGGCAAGCGGTGAAATCGATCGCGGTGATCGGCCCGCTCGCCAACGAAGTGCTGTACGACTGGTACAGCGGCCAGCCGCCGTATGCGATCAATCCATTGCAGGGAATCCGCGCGAAAGCGGGTCCCGGCGTCCGGGTGGACTACGCGGCGGACAATCAAAATGACGCGGCGGCCGCGCTGGCGAAGTCGGCGGATGTGGCGGTCGTTTGCGTCGGCAGCGATCCGCTCTGCGGCGCGGCCTGGGCCAAAACCGTGAGCACCAGCGAAGGCAAGGAATCGGTGGATCGCAAAACCATCAACCTCGATGATGAAGATCTGGTGCGGCAGGTTTACGCGGCCAATCCCAGGACGATTGTTGTCCTGATTTCCAGCTTTCCTTACGCGATCAATTGGACGGAGCGGAACATTCCCGCGATCATTCACATGACGCATTGCAGCCAGGAAGAGGGGAGCGCGCTGGCGGACGTTCTGTTCGGCGATTACAACCCCGCCGGGCGGCTGGTGCAGACCTGGCCGAAATCGCTCGACCAGGTTCCGCCGCTGATGGATTACGATATTCGCCACGGGCGGACGTACATGTATTTCAACGGCGAGCC
>Ga0302325_10014033_pt1 | contig 17064 bp, 17 predicted proteins | sample Palsa_T0_2_FD_201948 | JGI IMG/M metagenome (GOLD analysis project Ga0302325, IMG submission 201948) | Peat permafrost microbial communities from Stordalen Mire near Abisko, Sweden - Palsa_T0_2 | ecosystem: Environmental > Terrestrial > Soil > Palsa > Peat permafrost | place: Sweden: Abisko... | reverse complement strand
ACGACTTCGCTGCCCGAAGTGGCCCGGACAGTGCGTCACGCCGAGGTGTCCGCGTTGCTGGGCAGCGAAGTCGTCCTGGCCGGCCAGCCGGAAATTTCCGCCCACATCGCGCTGGTGGCAACCACCGGGAACACCGGTGCTTCCCACATGCGTTGGAGCGAGCTTTTCGCCGAGGACGGATCGGACATCGGTCACCCGATTACCGATGACGATGTGGCCGACATCATGTACACGTCGGGCACCACCGGGGCGCCGAAGGGCGTGGTGGTACGTCACGGCGGGCTTTCGGCCACCGATCGGGTGCCTGACGCTTGGCTCGGCCTCGGGTTCATGACGTCCTCACCCTTCTCCACCACCAGCGGGTCGCTGCTCGTCTGCGGGCCAATGCGCGGTGGGATGAGCGGATGGTTCCTCCCCAAGTTCGATGCGGCCCGCTGGTGTGCGATGGTTGCATCGCAACGCCCGGTGGCGGCCTTCCTGGTCCCGGCCATGGTCAACCTCATTGTGGCCTTGCCCGAAAGCGCGTCGGTCGATCTCTCCAGTCTGGTCGTCGTCAACATCGGCAGCGCGCCGATCGCGCGCGAGACGCTGCGCCGCTTCGGTGAACTGCTGCCTTCTGCCAACCTCATGTGCGGGTACGGACTGACCGAGTTCGGTGCGGTCACGGCCATGCCCATGAACGACCGGGGTCGGCACCTCGGATCAGCCGGCGTTCCATTGCCCGGGGTCGAGCTCCGCGTGCTGGATACCAACGAGTCAGTTCTCCCCCACGGGGCCGTCGGGCAGATCGCCATCGGGGGTGCCCGCGTGCAGCGGACCTACCTCGGCAACTCCGCTTCCACTGGCGAGACCTGGAAGGACGGGTGGCTGCACAGCGGCGACCTGGGCTACGTCGATGCCGACGGATTCCTCTGGATCGTCGGGCGGCAGAAGGAGATGATCATCAGGGGCGGACACAATGTCATCCCCGGTGAGGTGGAGGCCGCCTTGTGCGCCCACCCCCATGTGGTCGACGCCGCCGTGGCCGGCATTCCCCACGGTGTCCTGGGCGAGGATGTCGTCGCCTGGGTCGTCGTGAGCCCCAACGACATGACATCGGTGGAGGCCATCCGGGGGTTCCTGCGTGAACGATTGGCGGACTACAAAGTGCCTCGCCGGATTACGTTGGTCGACCAGCTGCCGCGCAACGAGGCCGGCAAGGTGTTGAAAGGAAAATTGGTCGCCGATCAGAAGCAGAGGAGTGCGCCGTGACGGAAGGGTTCGCCACATTGACGGTCGAACAGATCGGATTCGTGCGCCGCGTCACATTGAACCGACCCGAGCAGCACAACCCGCTCAGCCCACGCTGCATCCGCGAGATATTGCGGGTCGTCGCTGGAGCCAGTAGTGATGAACAGGTCCGCGTGCTCATCATCCGGAGCACGGGACGTTCTTTCTCATCGGGCTACGGCTTCGTCGCCGAGGACATTGAGCCGGGTGATTTCGTCCAGCCGGCCGCGCTGGAAGGTGACGTGGCCGCCATGCTCGAGTTGGCTTCGGGGTGGGCCAGGGTCTGGGACTGCCCCATTCCGGTTTTGGCCCAGGTGCAGGGGAACTGCCTGGCCGGAGGCACCGATCTGGCCCTCCACTGCGACCTGGTGATCGCCGCCGAGGACGCCCGCATCGGGTTCCCCCCGGTGCGTTCGATGGGGGTGCCACCGACCAATATGTGGCTCTACCACCTCGGACCGCAGTGGACCAAGCGGTTGTTGCTCACCGGCGACACACTCACCGGGCGCCAAGCACAGGAGATCGGGTTGGTGGTCGCCAGCGTTCCGGCAGGGGAATTGGACCAGGTGGTTCTCGACCTGGCCACCCGCATGGCACTCATCGGCCGCGACCTCCTGGTGGCCAACAAGAGAGTAGTCAACATGGGGGTGGAGCTCATGGGCCGGTCGCAGTTGCAGAAGTTCGCCGCCCTCAACGACGCCATTGGGCACCGGGCCCCCGAGGCGGTGGCGTTCGGCGAGAAGATCGGGCAGGTCGGGCTCCGGGACGCAGTACGACAACGCGACGCCGCGTTCGAAGCGACCGAGTCGGCGGGGAACTGAAGATCACCGATGCCAGCCGGGCGCTTCACCTTTGACGAAGAGCGATCATGTGTATGGGTTGACGGGCGATGGAGCTTGCGCGCCATACACACCGAGACTCGTGGGCTTCGTGGTTGGGTGGAAGCGAAGCCGAAGCCCGACGGTTCACTCGACCTGACCGCTCCGGTCACGGGGTCGCTTGAGGTAACGGTAGATCGTCTCTCTTCGGGCAATCAGCTCTACGACCGTGAGTTGAAGCGGCGGATCGACGCCAGGCACCACCCCGTGATTCTGGGACAGATCACCCGCGTCTCGGGGACACCGAACCCCGGTCACTACCTGGTGCAGGGGGACTTGTCGTTTCACGGCAGGACCAGAACGTTCGAGCACGAGATGTCGATCGTCCTGCACGACCCCAACACCATCTCTCTCACGGGGTCCTACATTTTCGATCTGCGGGAGTTCAACATGAAACCTCCCAGCATGCTGATGCTCAAGGTGTACCCCGAGGTTGCCGTCCGGGTCGAGTTGCATGGCACCACCGACGGATGACGCGATGGGCCGGTCCTGACGGCTACTCCATCTGTGACGACACGGCGCTTGTGGACGTGGATTTTGTCCATGCGTGGCTCACCACCGAGAGCTATTGGGCCCGGGACTCTGCAGCCCGAGCTGACACCGCTGATAAATCAGATCGAGAATCTGGATAACGAAGGCTTCACTGCCATCTCACCGCTCTACCTTCCGCACCGGACCCAGGTTCTCTCGGCCGAGACCCAGCTGGCCGGTGCAGTCGCCCCGCTTGCCCAGTCTCTGGACTCCAGTCCGGTTGCCGCCTGCCTGGTGGACGTGGAGAGCATATTGACGGGGGCTGCCGCGAACTGACCTCGACGCACTGCCGCCTATCTACCGGAGCCAGAGTGTCGTGTATCTACCGAGACTCCACACTTTTTCGAGCAAAACGTGAGCGCCCCCGGCAAGATTCGAACTTGCGCACACGGTTTAGGAAACCGATGCTCTATCCCCTGAGCTACGGGGGCTCAGTTGCCCACATCATTGCCTGCCGCCATGTGGACCCAATCAACGGTAGCGCCCGGTGACACGTATCCGAGGACAGGGTGGCGTCGCTAAGGTCCCTCGCCTCCCGAGGCTGTGCAGGAGCGGGGATCCCACGGTGCCAGGGCCTCGTCGGAGCTGGTCGGTGCGCTGAACAATCCGTTGCTGGGACTGGTTGTCGTGGTGGTCGGACTCGGGACTCCGGTGGTGGTGGTCGGGTGCGATGTCGTGGGGGTGGTTTTGGCCGGCGCCGGCGAGTTCACGGCGAAGTTTGAGCCTGTCACCACCGTCACGTTGGCATGGTCGGCCACCATGGAGGGATCGAATCCCAGAATCACCGACCCCGACATGGCGTGGGCCACGGATAACGCGTCGGCGACGATAGTCGGCGAGGTGGACCCGTAATAGACCACCGTCTCAGACTCCGCACCTACCGGTGTGTCGTCACCCTCGCCCATAATGTGGAATCCGAGCGTCTTCAGGGCGATGGCCGTCACGAAGGCTTGACCGGTGACCCCCGTCCCGTTCTCGACCGCAACACTGACGGTGTGCGGGCTGGGCAGGGGTAAGCCCGTCATGGGGTCCGTCGTGGCTGAGATGCCGAGAAACCGGTCAACCACCGACGCGTCCGTTGGCTCGATCGGAAATTCAATGTCGCCGTAGCTGCCACCTTCGTACCGGTAGCTCCCGAATTGATCCACCAGAACGGGAATGGTGAGTTGGGGTGCGGCGTCAATGTTGATGGAGTGATAGGTCAGGACCAGGTTGAGCATGTGACCCACCGACAGGCCGTTATCCACCACCAGATCGGGCGCCACACCGGTGATGATGTAGTGGTCGGTCAGCGGATTGTCCAGCCCCTTCGCCGCCACCGCAGTGGCCAGGACCCGGAGGAATTCATGGTCACGCCGGATCCGGGCCAGGTCGCTCTGACCTTCCATCGGCCAGTAGGCCGGATCGTCGGACGTAATGCCCGGCGATTTGTACTGCAGATGGCGGGCCCGCACGACTTCAAGCGCCTCGAACCCGTCGAGGTGGCTGCACCCAACCGTCTGCACGTTGAGGTCTGACTCGGCGTCGTAGACGGGTTCGGGGAAGTACATGTTGATGCCGCCCAGCGCATTGACCACATTGGCGAAGCTGTCGAAGTTGAGCTCGACGTAGTGCTGAATGGGGATGCCGAAGTCTTCTTGGATGGCCGCCACCAGTTGCGATGGTCCCTGGAACAGTGCGGCATCGATTTTGTTGGCTCCGTTGTTCCGTGCGTTCGGGATGAAGAGATCACGGGGTATGGACAGCACCGACACGGCATGGGTGTTCGGGTTGAGGTGAAGAATCATCACGACATCGCTGTTCACCCCGTTGACCCCCTGATTGCAGATCCCGTACCCGATGTACTGCGTCTTGAGGGCGCAACGGTTGGTCGATCCGACCAGAAGAATGTTCTCGGTGCCGGTCTCTGCTCCCTTGGTGACACGGGTCGTCAGTCCCTTGACGTTGATGCGGTGCACCAGGTGGTTGATGTAGTAGGCGTAGCCACCGGCACCGGCCACCACCAGGACCACCACGGTACCTAGAGCGATCAGTGTGCGGCGCAGCCGGCGCCGCCGCTTGGACACGGCATGACTATGCCGGCCCCGTCGTTTGGAGGCCTCCACCTGCTCCCCGAGCGCGCGCAGCGCGGCCTCGTTGGCCCCCAACTGGTTTTCCGACCCTGCTCCGTTCCCTGGCGCAGCCTTTGGCGCGGAATCGGACTGGTCGCGGGCGGACCCGCCGCTGTCCATATGGGGTCACGGTAGCAACTGGGGTCTCTGTGCTGGGATCGCCCTGGTCGGGCGGTGCGTCGGCCTCAATTTTCCCCGCACCCCATCTGACCAACTATTCTGTTGGCGGGTAAACGGCCTCCGACAGATGTCGGAGCACGTGCGCTGCGCCTCCGCCGTCTGGCCCGCAAAAGGCCTGCGCGCCCGCGCACGTGAATTCCAACCGACAAAGGAGTTGCTATGCCCAGCACTGAGACCGCGCCGCCATTCAAGGTGGCTGACCTCGGCGAGGCCGAATACGGCCGCAAAGAGATCGTCATGGCCGAACACGAGATGCCCGGCCTCATGGCCATGCGGGCCGAGTACGCCGAGAGTCAGCCACTGGCCGGCGCCCGCATCACCGGATCACTGCACATGACCATCCAGACGGCAGTGCTGATCGAGACCCTCACCGCCCTGGGCGCCCGGGTGCGTTGGGCCAGCTGCAACATCTTCTCCACCCAGGACCACGCCGCCGCGGCCGTCGCCGTCGGACCCGACGGCACGGTGGACAACCTCAAGGGTGTGCCCGTCTTCGCCTGGAAGGGCGAGACGCTGGAGGAGTACTGGTGGTGCACCGAGCAGGCGCTGTTGTGGCCTGGCGAGGGCGGCCCGAACATGATCCTCGATGATGGTGGCGACGCCACGCTCCTCGTGCACAAGGGAGTCGAGTTCGAGAAAGCCGGCGCCGTACCGGACCCGTCGACCGCCGACTCCGAGGAGTTCCAGTTCGTGCTGGCCCTCCTCGGTCGCAGCCTGGCCGAGGACTCGCAGCGCTGGACCTCCATCGCCAACGGGATCAAGGGCGTGACCGAGGAGACCACCACCGGCGTGCACCGCCTGGTCGAGATGGCCAAGAAGGGCGAGCTGCTCTTCCCCGCCATCAACGTCAATGACTCGGTCACCAAGTCCAAGTTCGACAACAAATACGGCTGCCGCCACTCGCTGATCGACGGCATCAACCGGGCCACCGACGTGCTCATCGGAGGCAAGGTGGCCGTTGTCTGCGGTTACGGTGACGTCGGGAAGGGCTGCGCGCAGTCACTGGCCGGCCAGGGTGCCCGCGTAGTGGTCACCGAGGTCGACCCCATCTGCGCCCTCCAGGCCGCCATGGAGGGTTTCCAGGTCACCACCCTGGAGGACATCCTTCCCATCGCCGACATCATCATCACCACGACCGGGAACTTCAACATCATCACTGCCGCCCACATGGCCGGCATGAAGCATCAGGCCATTGTCGGGAACATCGGTCACTTCGACAATGAGATCGACATGGCCGGCCTGATGAAGACGCCGGGGATCGAGCGGATCAACATCAAGCCGCAGGTCGACAAATGGATCTTCCCCGACGGGCACGCGGTGATCATCCTGTCCGAGGGTCGCTTGTTGAATCTCGGTAATGCCACCGGTCACCCGAGCTTCGTGATGTCGAACTCTTTCACCAACCAGACCATGGCCCAGCTGGAGCTGTTCAATCAGAATGGCCAATACGTCAACGATGTCTACGTGCTCCCCAAGCACCTCGACGAGAAAGTGGCTCGCCTCCACCTCAGCGCGCTGGGCGTCAAGCTCACTGAGCTATCGCAGGAGCAGGCCGACTACATCGGCGTGCCGGTCGAGGGCCCGTACAAGCCCGACACCTACCGCTACTAGGCAGTGGGTCAGCCCAACGGGGCGGTGGCGATCACCGTCCCGTTGGGCGACACCACCAGTGCCGTGCGCACGTTGTGCGGCGAGACGTGGAGCGGCGAGCCCCAGGCCCCATAACCCTCTTTGGCATTGAAGGCGCCGACCCGATGGGTCACCCCGTTGTCGGTTACCACCTCGCAGATCACTCGCCCACGGGCCGACGAATCGGCCAGTGTCATGACCATCCACGGCTTGGCGCCCCCGTAGGTGGCGACCCGGCCGACTGCCATCCCGTTCTCCACCAGGTTGGCAGAGGCCACCGGCATGCCGGCGGTCGGGTGGCCCCCCAAGGCCTGCCGGTACCCGGACGGGTGAGAACCCATGGAAAGGCCGATGGTGAGACCGACGACCAGGGCCACCACGGCGGCCGCACTGGCCAGGACCCACCGTGGCGGAACGGTGCGGCGGCGGACCGGAGTGTCGGTCACTCCCATGCGGGTGAACAGGCGCACCTCGAACCCCACCGGCGGCTCGACTTCGGGTGCCATCAGGACCACGTCGTCGGCGACCCGCGACAGCTGTTCCAGTTCCTCGGCACAGTGGGGGCACGCCTCGACGTGAGCCAGGGTGGCGGCGCGTTGGCGTCCCGTCAAAATGCCCAGGGCCAGTTCGGCCAGGCTGTCCGAGAACGAGTCACAGACGTCGGTACCGCTCATCGCTCCTGCTCCATGTCCTGCCGCGCTTCCACGGCGGCCCGCAACCGGATGAGCCCGGTTCGGATTCGCGTCTTGGCCGTCCCCAGCGGTATGCCCTCTTCTCCGCTGATCTCGAGCGCCGTGCGCCCGTAGACGGCGGCCAGGACCACGGCCCGCCGCTGTTCGGGCGGCAAATGGCCGAGGGCCGAATGCACCATGTCACGGACGTCACCGCGCTGGACGGCGTCCTCAGGGTTGTGCTCCAGGCTCAGCATGGCGATGGCGGCGAAGTCTTCAGGATCGGTCGGGACGGCTCGGCGCATCCGCAGGGCGTCAATCGTCAGGTTCCGGGTGATGGTGAGCACCCAACTGGTGACCGAGCCCCGCCGGGCGTCGAACACCGGGGCGTGACGCCACACCCTGATCAAGGCCTCCTGAGCCACCTCCTCAGCCAAGCCGGTGTCGCTGGTCATGGAGTAGGCCAACCCGAAGACTCGGCGTTGATAGCGCCGGACGAACGTCACCGCGGCGGCGTGCTCCCCCAGCGCCATGGCGGCGAGCAACGCCTCATCGGTCGGTCCGGCGTCGGCCATGCGCAATTGTCCCATCCACAGGTGTACGCCTCAGCTCTCCATCGGGATTCACCTCATCCCAATCCACCCGGCCCTCAGCGACGTAATGCCCGGGTATGCACCCACCGACATCCGACGGGGCCCCCTGCCCCGAACACCGACCATGAAGATGGACCTTTTGAAGCGAGGGCCGGGACGGCCCTCATCTCCCGCGGCCGTAGCGGCGACCGCGGCCTTCGTGGCCGGTGGGCTGCTCTTGGTCTGGTCGAGCTCCATCCACTTCCACCTCTGGCAGACCATCGGCTACAAGCACATCGCCACCATCGGCCCGCTGTTCCTCCTCCAGAGCATCGCCGGCCTGCTGCTCGGGGTTCTGGCCATTGCCGCCCGACAGGTGTGGGCCGCGGCCGCCGGCGCCGGGTTTGCCGCTTCCACCCTCGCCGGCTTCCTGCTCACCGTGTCCTTGCCCCACGGCCTCTTCAACTTCAAAGAGTCGTGGTCAGCCCCTTTCGCCCACCAGGCCTTCGCCATTGAGATCGCCGCCGTTGTCATGTTGCTGATCGCCGGGACGTTGAGCCTCGCACCATCGGCGCCCCCGACGAGAACCGGCACCGCCCCAGCCGGCAGTCCGTCGTAGGGCGCATAGCGGGCCGGGTCTGCGTCTTCTTCTCCCAGCAGGGACGCGGGCCCGGCTCAGTTCTCCGCTTTGTCAGCGCAATCCGGCAAAGAGGTCGTCTTCGGGAACCGGGGCGTCGGTCCTGTTGAAGACACGCACGAAGCTCTCTGTGCCCATCATGGTGGAGAACCGCTCCTCGCCCATCTGCAGGAAAAAGATGTTGTCGCTCTGGCTGGCGTGCGCCGCCAGTGATGCGAACTTGCGGCCGGCGAACTCGCTGCAGTCGACCGTGGTGGTGATGAGCTCGTCGGGCGTGCCGAATTCCGGATTCTCATCAACCTCAATCGGGTTCTCAATGCCAGCCTCAGCCAGAGTCTCGGCAAATCCCTTGAGGAGCGAGCGTGCCACGGCGGTGTAATACAACTTGTCCGGAATGCCGCACTCAACCAGCGCGGCGTGGGTGATCCGGTTGGCCTGAATGTGGTCGGGATGTCCGTAGAAGCCGTTCTCGTCGTAGGTGACCACAACCTGGGGTTCGTACGTGCGCATCAGCTCGGCCAGCTGGTGCCCGGCTCGTTCCACCGGCGCCTGCCAGAACGCATCGGCCGCCTTGTTCTGGGGCCAGCCCTCCATGCCCGAGTCGTGATAGCCCAGAAGCTCCAGATGGGACACCCCGAGTGCCTGACAGCTGGCTTCCAGTTCTCGGCGACGCAGTGGTACCACCACCCCTTCGTCGTGGGCCGGGTCGTCGGGCTTCACCCCTCCGGGCGCGTCGCCCAGCTCACCGTTGGTGCAGGTGACAAGCACGGTGGTTACGCCCTCTTCGGCGTAACGGGCCAGGACGCCGCCGGTCCCGAGAGCCTCGTCATCGGGATGGGCGTGCACCGCCATGAGGGTGAGTGGTCGATCGGCCATACTCAGGAGCGTACGGGATGCTCAGTGCTGCATCTGCAGGACGTCGGCCGCTCCCGCAAAGAAGCTCGGGCTGGCCCAGCGGCGCGTGCGTCGGCAGAAATCGGCCAGCCAGGACCATTCGGCCGGACCGCCGGGCGAAGTCGCGGCCAGCTCCACTTCATTGGCGTACGTCAGATCGACAAACAGCGTGACCTGGTCACGGTCGGGAATGACGTCGGTGCCGGTGAACCGGTCGAGGAAGCGAAGGCCGGCCAACGTGGTCTGCGCTGCTTCGAGCTGGGGATAGAAAATGTCACGATCACAGCTGGCATAGAAGTAGACCAGTGCCTCGGCCTCGACGCCGATCACGTCGGCCAACTGCGCCCGGTCGGCCAACTCGAGGATGTGGGGCTCGAAACCGTGGGTGCCGTAGGTGGCGTGGCCCAGCGCCACCAGGGCGAGGAGCTCGGAACCGCCCCAGGCGCGCACCAGGTCCTCCACTCCGGTCAGGTGGCTGAGCAGGTCGCCGAACATGTGGGGCGTGGTTGCGGTCTCGTGGCCTGTCAGGAACGCAAGGGCAGCTGCCCGCTGGTCGGCGAACGTGGCCGTCATGTCTGCAGGTACCCGACGGCGTCGGCCAGCGCTGCCAGCTCGCTGCGCCATTCGGTCGGCGGGGCCAGTGGGCGCACAATGAACTTGGAGAACCCGATGGCCAGGAACGACTCCATTAAGGTGCGCAACCCACCCAGTCCGATCGGGATGATCTGATCCAATGGGCGGCCCCGGGCCCGGCGGGCCAGGGCGGAAAGGGGTGCCGCACCCAGGTCGGTGCCTGGCGGGGCATAGGCCAGGCTGATCCCGAAATGCTCCGGACTGATGGCGCGGCCATGCTCGGCGGCCACGTCGTCAATCACCTTCTTGCCCGCTCTGGCATCCTCGGGCGTGCAGAAGGCCGGAATCCAACCGTCACCGATGCGACCGCACCGTTCAAGGGCCGCCGGCACATTGCCGCCCAGCCAGACGTCGAAGGGGTCCTGCACCGGGCGGGGTGACACCGACACATCGGTGAACGAACCGGCCGGTCCGTCATAGGTCACCACCTCACCGGCCCAGAGCTGGCGCAGCACGGGGAGCGCGGCGTCCATCAGGGCTCCCCGCTCGGCGGCGGGGATCCCGATGGCTTGGCGTTCGCCACCGATGGAGAGTCCGGGCACAAAGGTGAGCAGGAAGCGGCCGCCGGAGAGCAGGTCGAGCGTGGCCACGGCCTTGGCCAGCCACACCAAATTGCGGCCGGGCAACAACATGGTGGTCCCGATCTTCAGGCCGGGGCAGGCACCCGAGACCCACGCCAATCCCACCAGGGGGTCGGGGCCCGGACGCGACAGCACCTCGGGGAGCCACAAGGAGTCGAAGCAGTATTCCGTGACGGCTTGCCCGAGGGTCGTCATGGCTCCCGGGGCCAGGGACTCGCCACCGGCGCTGATGCCGATCCGCACCTTCATCAGTCCGGGGCTCCCGTCAGTGCGCCGATGACCCGGACCAGTCCGGCGTCGTCCACATCGTGATGGGTGACCAGGCGCATTGTGTTCGGTGCGATGGGTCCGGCCAGTATCCCTTCGCCGTGCAGGTGCGACAGCAGCTTTTCCGGCTCGTGATGGGTGAAGGTCACAATGTTGGTGCGCACGGTGGAGGGGTCCAGACCGCATTCGGGCCACCGTTGCGCCACCGCGTGGGCCAGCCGGCTGGCGCGCGCGTGATCCTCGGGCAGGCGGGCCACCATGGTGCGCAAGGCCAAGAGCCCCGGCGCGGCCAGCACGCCGGCCTGGCGCATGCCGCCACCGAGACGCTTGCGCTCCAGCCGCGCCTGCGTCATCAGATCTTCGGGTCCGGCCAGGAGGGAGCCCACCGGTGCGCACAATCCCTTGGAGAGGCAGCACATCACTGTCGTGGCCGGGGCCGCCCATTCGGCCGCGCTGACTCCGGTGGCCGCTTCGGCGTTGAAGAGCCGGGCGCCGTCCATGTGGATGGGCACGTTGCCTGCGGACTCCACCAGGGCGCGCCAACCGTCGGCGGACCAGGGGGCCCCACTGGCGGCCATGTGCGTGTTCTCCACGCTGATCAGCGAAATGGCCGGTTGGTGATACGCCGACGCCTCCCGGGCCCAGCGCACGTGTTCGGGGCGCAGCATGCCGTCGTCATCGCTGACGGCGTGGAATTGCACGCCTGAATTCCGCGCCGAGGCTCCGAACTCATAGGCCACCACGTGTTGGCGGGCCCCGGCCACCACCGCGGTGCCCCCGATGGCCAGCAGCCGGAAGGCGATCTGGTTGGCCATGGTTCCCGAGGGGACGAAGACGGCCGCCGGCTTGCCCACCCGCCCGGCGAAGGCCTCTTCAAGTTCCCGGACGGTGGGGTCCTCGCCGTAGTCGTCGTCGCCCACCACCGCATCGGCCATGGCCCGGCGCATGGCAGCGGTCGGCTGGGTGACGGTGTCACTGCGCAGATCGACCACGTCGGGCACAGGTTGAGACTAACCATGCCGCCGATAACATCCGGCCGTGCCCTCTCCACCCCCTCCCGCGAACGACGATCCCGCGCTGTTCCCCAGCGGACGCCACGACATTCACGAGCTGCTCGATGTCGAGGTTGTCGAAGCCAGCGGAGAACGAGTCGTCCTTCGCCTGCCTGTCACCTGGAAGGTCCACCAGCCCTACGGGATCCTGCATGGCGGCGTCTCCGCCCTGCTGGCCGAGTCGGCCGCCAGTTTCGGTGCCGCACTGAACGTCGGCCCGGACCGCCAGGTGGTGGGGATCGAGATCAGTGCCAGCCACCTGCGCTCGGTACGCGACGGCCATCTCATCGCCACCGCCACCCCGATCCGGGCCGGTCGCACGGTGCAGGTGTGGGCCATCCACCTGACCGATGACGAGGGTCGGGCCATCTGCGAGGCACGCTGCAGCCTGGCCGTCCTGGGCGGGCCCGGCGGAGCCACCGGAGCGGTGGCCGGCGCCAGCGAGCCGCAGTAGTCAATGCCACATCCTCGACGTAACATGTGGGTGTGACTCCGGTAGGAAACGGAGAGCGACGTCCGGCCCTCGGATTGATCCTCCCAGCCACCTTGCAGGGAGAACTGCCTGATCACGTTGGTGCTACCAGTGGTAGTACCCCAACCAGTGCCCAGGCCCTCTCGGAGCTCTGCCGGAGGGCGGAGGAAGGGGGAGCGGACTCCCTGTGGGCGGTTGACCATCTCTTCTGGCCCCATCCGATCAATGAATGCCTCACCACGTTGGCCATCGCGGCCGCGGCCACCCGGCGGCCCCTGCTGGGCAGTTGCGTCCTTCAGCTCCCCTTGCGTCAACCCGCGGCGGTGGCCAAGCAGGCCAGCGCCCTGCAGGACCTCAGTCAGGGCCGTTTCATTCTCGGGCTGGGTGTGGGCAGCCACCCGGGCGAGTACGCGCAGGTCGGGGTGGACTTCCACCAGCGTGGCCGCCTGATGGACCAGGGCATCGCCGCCATGCACTCCGCTTGGGGTTCGGCCCAGAACGCGGCCGGTTACCGCCAACAGCCGGCCTCGGCCACCGTGCCGCTGTGGATCGGAGGGTCGAGCGCAGCTGCCCGTCGACGGGCGGCATCGGTCGGCGACGGTTGGGTGCCGCTGTTCCTCACCGCCGACGAGTACGGGCCGGATCTCGCCCTGCTCCGTCAAGAGGCCGCCGCGGCCGGTCGCGACCCTCGGTGCGTAGAGTCGGCGGTCGTGGTCTTCGTGCGTGTGGGACCCGACGATCAGGCTCCTAAGGAAGGGGCACGGTGGTTGTCCGAGCTCTACGGCGTGCCGCCCCGGGCCTTCGAACGCCATCTGGTGGCCGGTAGGGCCGAAGTGTGTGCCGCGGCACTGGACCGTTATGTCCGGGCCGGGGCCGACCATATTGTGGTGATGATGGCCGGTGACCAGGCGGTGCAGCAGTTCAGTTCCCTCCGGGCCGCTTTCGTGGATCGCACCGAGACGGTGTTGGCCGGCGTACCGGCATGAGCCTGCCCTCGTGACCTCCGTGGACGTCGCCATTCTGGGTACCGGCATGACCGACATGAGCCGGCGTGACCTCTCCCCCGAAATGATGGCCTACCAGGTCACCCACGAAGCGCTCGATGATGCCGGGGTCTCCCCCGACCAGCTCGGCCTGGTCATTGTGGGCAACGCCATGGCCGGGCGGCTCAGCGACCAGGCGTGCGTGCGGGGTCAGACGTGGCTCCGCAAGGCCGGCCTGTCCGACACGGCGATCATCAACGTCGACAACTCCTGTGCCGGGGGAAGCTCCGCCCTCCACCTGGCCACCATGGTGGCGGCCACTGGGGACCGGCCGATCCTCGCCCTCGGGGTCGAGAAGATGTGGACCGGCAACCGGGCGGAGACCATGGCCGGCATTGAGGACGGGTTGCCGGCGGACTACCGGCACGACCTCCATGACCGACGCCACGCCGACGACAACCCGGCGGGCAGCATCCTGATGGGACTCAACAACGGCTGGGCCCAACGGATCATGAGCGAGCGGGGGGTCACGCCCCGCCAGATCGCCGCAGCCGCTTCCAAGGCGTTCGACCACGCGTCGCGCAATCCTCTGGCCCAGTGCCAACGGACCGCCTCCATTGACGAGGTGCTGGCCTCCCCCCAGGTGGCGGGCGTCCTGACCCGCCTCATGTGCAGTTCCTTCACCGACGGGGCGGCTGCCCTGGTGATCGGCGGGCCGGCGCCGGCACCGGCCTCCGCCCCCCGTATCATCGCGTCGGTGGCCCGTTCCGGAAATGGTCTGATCGACTATCACGACCGGCTGGCGCAGACCTGCGACGCCACCTGGCAGGCCTGCGGCTTGGGCCCCGATGACTTCGACCTGGTCGAATTGCACGACGCCACCTCCGCCGAGGAGCTCTACGCGCTCGAGTCCATCGGTCTCTTCGCCGAGGGCGAAGCGGGCCCGGCCACGGAGGCGGGGCGCACCAGCGTCGACACCCCGGGGCTGGTGGTCAACTCCAGCGGAGGTCTGGTCGGCCGCGGGCATCCCCTGGGGGCCACCGGATTGGCCCAGGTGGTCGAGTTGGCCGCGCAGTTCCGGGGACGGGCCGGGCATCGCCAGGTGAGCGGGGCCAGACTCGGCCTCGCTGTCAACACCGGAGGCATCATCGAGGGTGACGCCGGCTTCGTCGGCATCCATGTCATCGCGGCGGGGAACGCCGCCCGATGACCGGCATCAAAATCACCGGTTGGGGCATCGCCCTCCCCGATAAAATTGTGACCAACGACGATATGGCCGTCAGCCTCGATACGAGCGACAGCTGGATCGTGGAGCGCACCGGTATCCGGCAACGCCATATCGGCGGCACCACGTCAGGCCTGGCCGCCGAAGCGGGTCAGAACGCCCTCAATTCGGCTGGCCGCACTGCGGCGGAGATCGATCACCTCGTCCTGGCCACCACCACCCCCGATGGCATCGTCCCGGGCACGGCACCGAGCGTGCAGCACGCCCTGGGGATTACGGGTGGCGCCTTCGACATCAACGCGGCCTGTTCGGGCTTCGTCTACGGCCTGGTCACCGTGGCCGGGCTCATCGCGGCGGGCTCCGGACCGATTCTCCTGATCGGGTCCGAGACGCTCTCTCGGATCACCGACATGGACGACCGTTCCATCGCCATCATTGTGGGCGACGGTGCCGGCGCGGTGGTGGTCGAGCCGGTGGAGGGACCGGGCAGCCTCATCAGTTGGAACCTCAACTCTGATGGCTCGCTCCGCCACCTGCTCAAGTGCGAGCACGGAGGCACGCTCTACATGGATGGCAAGGAGGTCTTCCGCAAGGCCGTGCGGGTGGTGGTCGAGTCGGCCGAGCGGGCGATGGCTGACGCCGGGCTGGGGCCCGATGACATTTCGCTGCTGGTGCCGCATCAGGCCAACGTGCGCATCATTCAGGCGGCCTGCCAACGGCTGGGCATTCCCGAGTCGCGCACTGTGGTGGTCATCGACCGTTATGGCAACACATCCTCGGCCTCTATTCCCCTCGCCCTCCACGACGCCATCAGCAACGACCGCGTCCATGACGGTGACAACCTGCTGCTCACCGGGTTCGGCGGCGGCATGACGTGGGCCAGCGCGATCTTCCGCTGGGCCGCGTGAAGGGACCGTCGCTCGTCATTCTGGCGGCCGGTCGTGCCCGTCGCTATGGAGGCTGCAAACCCCTGGCTCCGGTGGGAATCCACGGGGAGGCGGTGATCGACCTGGTGGCCAGCGACGCCCTGGGCGCCGGTTTCGGGACCATTGTCCTCGTCCTCGGCCCGGATACGGGAGCGGCCATCCGCTACCACGTCGAACGCACCTGGCCGAAGGCGGTCGACGTCAGGTTCGTCCTGCAACCGGTGCCGAAGGGAACGGTCCATGCCGTCCTCTCGGCCTCCGCAGAGGTCGGTGCCACTCCCTATGGGGTGGGGAACGCCGACGACATCTACGGGCAGGCGGCTTGCGCACAGTTGGCCGAACACCTGTCCGCCTCGGAACCGACGAATGCCCTGGTCGGCTACAGGTTGGCCGACGCCGTGATCGGGCCGTCCCCGGTCACCCGGGGCATCTGTCAGGTCGATGGTGACGGTCGTCTGGTCGGCGTGGACGAACGCCGCCTGGTCAGCGCGCAGGACGATGGCGGGTTCGCCTCGGCCGATGGACGCCAACCCGTCCGACTGCCTCCCGATGCCCGGGTCTCGATGAATCTGTGGGGCTTCACCCCGGCGTTCCACCAGGTCCTCCACGCCGCCATGGCAGCGGCGGCCGATGCCTCCGAGGAAGCCGAGGTCCTGCTGCCCGAGGTCGTGGCCGAGGCGCTCGACACCAGTTCGTTCTCGGTGCTGCCGGCCGAGGGTCGCTGCATCGGGGTCACCCACCCCGACGACCTCGGCCTCGTGCAGTCCGAGTTGAACCGACAGGTCGGCCGGGGCGAGCGTCCCGCCGCACTGTGGACTTCGACCGGCTGAAGTCGGGGCGGCCCCTCTCAAATCCACAGACATGTGCCTTGGCGAATCACGCCGACGCCGGGTACCCTCCCAACATTGTGCGAATGCCGCGCGGTAAAGCAGCTGCACCACTGTTCTCGCTGTATGGGCCGCCCGAGCGCTAAGTCGACTGCGGACTCCGTGACCTCAGGCTCCGTAACCTCAGGCTCCGTGACCCCGGGCGCGACGCAACCCCGAGTAACCGTTCGGCCGAAGCCTCCCGTGCTCCTCGGGGCTACGTCTGCGACGACCCGCTGGCACCGTGCCGGGATCGTGTCGGACAATCCCAACCCGGGCCGGGTTCGGCGACTCCAGGGAAGTCACCGTTCCACAACACGGACCATCTGTATTCGGGTCCTTCCCCCCGCTCCGGCCGCGAGCCCCTTGCGGGACTCAAAGCCGACCCTCGATCCTGCCTTGCGGCATTCTCTCGGCCACCTTCTGGTCCACCTTGCGGCTTTCCTTCCGGCTTCCCGTCCTCCCACCTTGCGGTGCTTGGTTGGGGTTCGGCGGGCTTCCGTCTCCGAACTGAAGACAGATTGCGCTTCGCGTCACGCAAGGTCAATGGGATTTCGCGAAATCCAGATGTTCTCCCCACCTTTTCTGCGGTCGTCCCCAAGGTGGGGCGCAGCCATCCCCAACTCTTCCCCATGTTGAAGCGGCGACGGTCCGCTCGCCGAATCTCCCGCCGGCTGGTGGCTACCG
>Ga0302325_10014032_pt1 | contig 17064 bp, 14 predicted proteins | sample Palsa_T0_2_FD_201948 | JGI IMG/M metagenome (GOLD analysis project Ga0302325, IMG submission 201948) | Peat permafrost microbial communities from Stordalen Mire near Abisko, Sweden - Palsa_T0_2 | ecosystem: Environmental > Terrestrial > Soil > Palsa > Peat permafrost | place: Sweden: Abisko... | reverse complement strand
CTCGCGCCACTTTCACCGGGCGCGACTCAGCTCTTTGATCCGAGTTGATCACGAACACGAAATCGCCGGCTTGCCCTGTCTGCACTGCCTGCGTTGGAACCACGGTTGCATTTTCGTCCTCGGACAGACGCAGAGAAACGGTCGAAAATTGCCCCGGCCAGAGTCGGTATTCCGCGTTTGCAAAAGTACCTTTCAGCTTTATGGTGCCGGTGGTGTTGTCCACTGTGTTGTCAACGAAGCTGAGGTAGCCTGCTTCGGGCACCGTGTCGCCGTAAGGCGTGGCTTCAATTTGCAGTCGGCCACCGGCCATGTATTTTTTAATCACCCCAAGATATTGTTCCGGCACGGAAAAATCTTCGTACAGTGGAGCGATCTGGTTGATCACCACCAGCACTGGAACGTCGTTCTCTTTTACCAAGTTTCCCGGATACACCTGCAAAGCTCCCGTGCGCCCGTCCACCGGCGAATAGATCGCGCAATATTGCAGCTGGAGCTTTGCGGATTCAGCGGCGGCTTCGTCGGCGTGCACGGAGCCTTGTTGCGCCGCTGCGTTTGCCTGCATTTGGTCGTATTGCTCTTTGGGCGCGATGCCTTGGTCGTAGAGCTTCTTATAGCGCTCCGCCTGGACCACGGTGAGGTCAGCTTGGGCTTTGTCGCGATCGAGATTTGCTTGGGCTTGCGCCAGAGATGCCTGGAAAGGGCGCGCGTCAAGGGTGAAGAGCAAGTCGCCTTTTTTGACGAAGTCACCTTGCTTGAAGTGCACCTCCTTGAGCACAGCGTTCACTTGTCCCTTGATCGAAACCGTTGAGTACGCCTCCCCCGTGCTAATGGCGCTCAGTTCGATGGGAACAGTCTTCTTCACAGCCTTCGCCACACTCACTGGCACGGCGAGGTCGGGAGCGTTTGCCGCAGTCTTTGAACTGCAGGAGACGCTCGCAAGAGACGCTGCGAGCAGAAGCACGAGCGCGGCGGATGATTTCCTGTCTTTATTTGACGGCGATTTTTTCATGATTTCATTAGCGAGCCGCTACCTCTCCTGCCACTCATATCGGCAATTCCGCGCACTCCCCCGGAATTTCAAGCATACATTTTTTAGGAGTTTTCAACTGTAGTATTTAGACGTTCCGGCCTGCGAAAAGCTTCAAGAAAAGCCAACGCGAGGATCTCAGCCCGCTGCTGCTTGATCCAAGAACCAAACCGGTTCTCTCGCGGGATGAATCCTCGCAGCGGGATACTGACTGGGTTTGGAAGCAGGCTCGTCGCGAATGGCTGACAATATGGCGCGTTTGCCTTCGCCGGCCACTAGAAAAAATGTGTTACGCCCTTGGTTGAGAACCACAGGAGTGAGAGTGATGCGCTGCGGAGGCTGCGCTGCAACACGAACCGCGGCGACCCAGCGCACCTTTTCACCTAATGCAGGCGATCCCGGAAACAAGGAAGCGGTGTGGCCTTCATCGCCGATCCCCAGGAGCTGCACGTCGAACGCGGGCGGCTCGGATGCGAAGAATTTCAGGAGTTCGGTCTCGTACGCGCGGGCACATTCCTCCGGAGAGGATAAATTCGTCGGCATCGGATGCACATTTTCCGCCGGAATCGGAACGTGAGAGATCAGAGTCTCGCGCGCCATGCGGTAATTGCTTCGAGGATCGTCTGCGGGAACGAATCGCTCGTCACTCCAGAATAAATGGACGCGATCCCATGGAGTCTTGTTTCGGTATTGTTCCGTCTGCGCCCAGAGCGAATACATTTTCCCGGGCGTATGTCCACCCGAGAGCGCGATCGCAAACCTGCCGCGTTTGGTTACCGCTTCTTGAATGATAGGGAATGTTTCTTCCAGCACAGCTCGGCTGAGAGAAACAAGGTCCGGGAGCACACGAGCATCGAGCTTCATGGAGTCTTCGTTTATTCCCGCTGCGCTTAGCTTGCGGTTTTCCTTACGGCGTGCCCGCCGAATTCATTTCGCATCATGGCCAGGAGTTTGTTGGCAAACGGCTCGGGATCCTGCGAGCGAAAGCGGTTGTCCAGCGCCGACGAGATCGCCGGGAGGGCCACTCCGAGTTCCACTCCTTCGATGACTGTCCAGCGCCCTTCGCCTGAATCGGTGACGTAAGCCTCGATGCCTTGAAGCGTGGGATTCTTGCTCAAGGCATCGACGGTCAAATCGAGCAGCCAGGAACGGATCACGCTCCCGAACTGCCAAATCTGCCCGACCTGCAGCAGATCGAGTCCGAATTCTTTTTTGTGCCGAAGAAGATCCAGCCCTTCGGCATACGCCTGCATGATTGCGTACTCGATTCCGTTGTGAACCATTTTCACGAAATGTCCGGAGCCGGTTGGCCCCACGCGCCCCCAGCCTTTGTCAGGTCCGGGCGCGAGCGTCTGAAAGATTGGAGAAATTCGCTTGATAAGGTCCGCGTCGCCGCCGACCATCATGCTGTAGCCTTCCGTGATACCCCAGACTCCTCCGCTGGTGCCGCAGTCCACAAAGTTAATCTTCTTGGGGGCCAGAGCAGCGCCGCGTCGCACGGTATCCTTATAGTAGGAATTTCCGCCGTCGATAATCGTGTCACCCGGCACTAGATGAGCGGTGAGTTGTTCGATGGTTTGATCCACTGGCGCTCCGGAGGGAACCATCAGCCACACGATCCGAGGAGCCTTGAGCTGCGCGATCATTTTCTCCAGCGAATCCGCGCCCACGGCGCCCTTGGCCGCGAGTCCCTTCACCACGGCCGGATCGCGGTCGAATCCCACAACGCGATGGCCGCCCTTGATGAGCCGTTCCGTCATGAACCCGCCCATTTTCCCCAGACCAATCATTCCCAGTTCCATAAATTTTCCTCCTGATTATTTTCCATCAATCAAAATGTCAAAGTGCGCCAAGTCGGCGCGCAGTTGCGCCAGGTCCTTAAAGAGTATTGTTTGCATTCCAACCTCTCGCGCGCATTCCAGATTCAGGCCGCGGTCATCGATCAGAATACACTCGGCGGGGTCTTGCTGAGTAATTTTCAAAGCGAGACTATAGATTCCGAGGTCCGGCTTCCGGATACCCAGATAGCAAGAGCTGAAAAAAGCTTCAAAATAATCCCGCAGCTTAAATTTCTCGATACGATATTCGTTGATTTCGCGTGATTCGTTGTTCAGCGAGGCCACCAGGAAACGCCTCATGCGAGCGATCCTCCCCAGAAATGCCAGCGGCTCCGGATATGCCTGCGATTGCTCGAACATAAAAGCCTTGAAATCCGCGGGGGTGAAGGCTTGTTCACGATAAAAAACCGTGCGATGCAGATATTGATCCAAAGTCGCGCGGCCGGTTTCAAAAGCGTCGAGCATCAGCTCGTGGCGATCCTCGAAATCCGCCCAGTCAAGATGAAACTTTTCGACAGCCGCTCGGCGCGAGTGACGATCCCAGCCGTTCGTCAGGATCACACCACCGTTGTCCCAGAACAAAGCTTTGATTGCTGGCACAGGATCCTCAGTTTATATTCCGCAGTCCCCTGTTGGGTCTTTGGAAAGGGCTCTATTATCACCGTTCAGGCATCGCCGCTAAAGCAAAATCCTGGGCTCAGGCGTCGACCGGCCCACGCCCTTGCCGTATGATTAATCGATGATGTATGCCTGCGCATAAAAAGCATAAGAAACAGACAATTTTCACCATCGGCCATTCGACGCGTCCTCTCAGCGAGCTGGTAAAATTGCTGCGAGCGCATGGGGTTCGCCGCGTAATCGACATCCGCGCCATACCTCGTTCACGCCACAACCCTCAATATAACCGCGAAACTCTGGGACCGGCGCTGCGATCCAACAAAATCGGGTACGTGCACCTTAAGGCGCTTGGTGGGCTACGCCGCACGAAACCCGATTCCAAAAATGTCGGCTGGTACAACGCAAGTTTTCGCGGCTTCGCCGATTACATGCAGACGGCCGAATTCGAAGTTGCGCTCGCGCGTGCGATTAAGCTTTCCAAAGTTAAGCCCAGCGTCCTGATGTGCGCTGAAGCGCTGCCCTGGCGCTGTCACCGATCGCTTGTGTCAGACGCGCTTGCGGCGCGGAAATTCTCCGTGGAACACATCATGAGCGTGACGCGTGCAAACCAGCATAAGCTGACCTCGTTTGCGCGAGTGCGCGGCAAGAAAGTTACGTATCCCTCAGACAAACCCGTCCGGCGTACGCGAACGGCCCCGAAATCCAAACGGCGATCAAAATCACCAACAAGGCAATGAGGGTACTCTTGGTTTCTCAGAGTTACCTGCTCGGTGTCGTTTACAACTGCGGCAAATCGCGTCCTTCGCCGGAAGCAAGCGTGAAAAAAGGGTTCAGAGGTTTGCGCGCATCGAGCGCCCGCCGCAATTCGTTCACAGGCTCGTCTTCTCCGTCGTCGGCCAAGCGAAAAGTTCCAAAGTGGATTCCAATGCTCGTGGCCGTCCCCAGCTCTGCGTGGGCACGCACTGCGTCAGCGGGCGAAACGTGGACTGGTCCCATAAACCATTGCGGAATGTAAGCGCCGATGGGAAGAAACGCCAGGCGAATCTCGGGAAAGCGGCGCTTAATCTCCTGGAAGTGCGAACCGTATCCACTGTCGCCTGCGAAATAGACGGCGCCGGAAGGACTCTGTACTACGTAGCCGCACCAAAGGGTTTTGTTCCGATCGCGCAAACTGCGTCCCGAGAAATGCCTGGCAGGCACCGAAGTAATTTTCATATTGTTGCCCATATCGGCTGTTTGCCACCAATCGAGTTCGCTGATTTGTTCGGGCGAGGTGATCCTCTTTCGCGCGAATCGAGCGCGTACGCCCAGAGGCACTACGAACTTCGGGTGCCACCGCGACGCGATTCTTTTCACCGTAGGAATGTCCAGATGATCGTAGTGATCGTGACTCTGTAAGACAATATCGATGGAAGGTAGATCTTCAAATCGAATGCCCGGCGCGCGGTGCCTGCGAGGACCGATCCATGAAAAGGGGCTGGCCCGCATCGACCATATCGGATCGGTGAGAATATTCATTCCGTCCATTTGAATCAGGACGGTGGAATGACCAACAAACGTCGCTCTGATTTTTCCGCCTGTGACTCGTTCCGGCGGCGGCGCTCCGGGCGGCTCGTCTATCCATTTGCGCCACGGTCCCGGCTTGCGATTTGCCAGCCACCGGAGAACGCTGCCGGTGCCGCGCAATCCAGTTCCTGAATTAAAAAAATGCTGCCCGTCAAAGTGGTCCGTAGCGGGCCCTCGATAAAAGTTCATCTAGATTAAGACCCGCCTACTTTTCCGCCGCATTCGCTTTTGGTTTCTCAGCCGTCACAGCGCGCCGAGGGGGAGCAGCAGCCCAAGCATTCACGGGATTTTCGCCCATGACCCTATTTTGTATGGCAGGCCCAAAAAATGTGTAAGGGTGAAACAGTTCGATTGCACTTGCATCGTCCAGACGCTTTCTAAGCTCCGCGGGGATTGTGAATTCAATCGCACCGAGATTATCCTGGAGTTGCGGAACGTTCGAAGCGCCGATGATGGTTGAAGTAATTCCCGGCTGCGTCGAAACCCAATTTAACGCTACTTGCGCCGGTTTCTTATCGAGCTGTTTCGCTACATCCAGGAGAGCATCCAGCACTCCCCAGTTGTGCTCCGTGAATCTATCAAACAGTTGAGCGAACTTGGCCTGGTCAAGCCGTCCGTCGCCCTTTCCGGTATTTCCTTCCCGCTTGTATTTCCCACTCAAGAAACCGCCTGCCAACGGACTCCAGGGACAAATCCCAATCCCGAGTTCTTGCGCGACCGGAACGTGTTCGCGTTCGATATTGCGCTCGACAAGTGAGTACTCTAATTGAAGGGCGATCAGACCCTCCTTGCCTTCCTTTTCCGCCAGCGTTTGCGCGCGCGCCACATACCATGCCGGCACATCCGAGAATCCGAAGTGGCGGATTTTTCCCGTACGCACGAGATCGTTCAACGTGGAGAGAACTTCTTCCACCGGTGTGACCATGTCCCACACATGCATCCAGTACAAATCAATGTAGTCCGTCTTCAGGCGCCGAAGCGATCCCTCCAAAGCACGGTAAATATTCTTGCGGCCGTTTCCCCCCGCATTCGGATTGCTGGGGTCGCCGTTAAAAGTAAACTTCGTGGCAAGCACCACGCGCTCGCGCAAACCGCGTTCCGCAATAAATTGGCCCACTAACTCTTCGCTTTTCCCCATGGTGTAGCCATCTGCCGTATCGACGAAGTTCCCGCCCTGTTCGATGTAACGGTCGAAAACCTGGTGCGCCACCGCCGGTTCGCTTCCCCATCCCCACTCGGTGCCGAATGTCATCGTTCCCAGCGCCAGCGGACTTACGCGAAGTCCGGAGCGTCCCAGCGTCACATACTGTTTCAAGCTCATCGTCGAGCCTCCATGTCCATCTTGGATGCAAAAACAGGAAGGATTGATTCGTTTTCCTTCGGCAAAGGCAGCTCTATAAATCCGCCGGGAATGCAACTTTTGCATTTTCTACTTAGCGAGACCACGCTAAGTATGCTTCCATAGAGCGCGAGTAAAGGGGCCCATTTGATGGAGAGCGTTGCGACGGAGACAGTTTCGCTGAAAGTGGACGACGGAACAGAGATGAATGCATACGTGGCGCGTCCATCCGGCGATGGCAAGTATCCCGGCGTGCTGGTTTTCCAGGAAGCTTTCGGCGTGAACGCGCATATTCGAGACGTCACCGAACGCCTCGCCCGTGAAGGCTATGTATCAATCGCTCCTGAACTCTACCATCGTACCGCTCCCGGCTTTGAAGGCAAATACGACGACTTCCAGTCCGTGATTCCGCATATGAAAGCCATGACCGAGAAAGGCACAGTCGAAGATATTCGCGCAGCCCACGCCTGGCTAACACGCAGTTCGCGCGTTATGCCGCACAAAATCGCCAGCATCGGATTCTGCATGGGCGGACGGGCTTCTTTTTTGGCCGCCACGAGTCTGCCCCTGCAAGCGTCAATCTCATTTTACGGCGGGAATATCGCGCCGGCGCTGCTTCCGCGGGTTGCGGACCTGCATGCACCCATCCTATTTTTCTGGGGCGGTCTCGACAAACACATCGGCCCGGACCAGACGCGCGCTATCGTGGAAGAATGCAAACGCCTGGGCAAAACGTATGTGAATGTCGAGTTCTCGAACGCGGATCACGGGTTTTTCTGCGATGTTCGCCCCAGCTACCATCCGGCCGCGGCATCCCTGGCTTGGAGCCTTGCCAAGACTTATCTTCTCCTCCACCTCGTCAAGGTTGACGAGCGCTCGCGCTTGATCTAATGTCGCAACTCTCTGCGGTTCCTCGGCCACGTTGTGCTAGCATCTCTGATTCAAAGTTCATCGCTTGTGCAGTGTGCTAACTGGGAATTCACTACGTTTCGAGGTTAGATGAGCGCCGCGAAAGATCGCTTGAAAGTGTTGGTTGCCGATGACTCGGCCGTTTATCGCAAGCTGGTGGAGCAGGCTTTTTGCGAAGCCGACTTCTCCATCTTATTTGCGCGAAGCGGCCGCGAAGCCATCGAGCTCTTCACCGAGCACACGCCCGCCATCGTAATCACGGATTGGGTGATGCCGGATATTAGCGGCATTGAGCTCTGCCGTCGAATCCGCGCAGGATCTCCAATTTCCTACACTTACATCATCATACTAACCAGCGTCTCCGACAAAGAAAACGTCGTAAAAGGCCTGGCTGCCGGCGCAGACGATTACCTCACCAAGCCTTTTCATCCCAAGGAATTGTTGGCGCGCGCCGAGGTTGGCCGCCGGATTGTGGAATTACACCGCCAAGTGGAAGCGAAAAACCGCCTGCTCGAAGAGCTGGCGCTTACAGATTCCCTAACCGGCCTTCCCAACCGCCGCGCCATTGACGAATGGGCAGCCCGACAGCTTAGCGGCGCGGCCCGCCACGGCTTTCCTTTTTGGGTGGTGATGGTTGACCTGGATAATTTCAAGAGCGTGAACGATTCGAGCGGGCACGACGCCGGCGATAAAGTTCTCAGGAAATTTGCCGAGATTCTGAAAACGAATTCGCGGCGTTCTAATATCTGCGGGCGGATTGGAGGCGAAGAATTTCTTTTCGTTCTCACTCACGCGGACAAAGACAATGTGGAGTTCGTGGCCGAGCGCATTCGCAAAGAATTCGAAGAGCAGGAATTCTCGTTTGGCGGACGCGTGATCAAAGTCACCGCAAGTTTTGGCATCTCAGGTTTTCAAGGGAAAAAAGCTCCGGAGTTCCGTCAACTCATGAACCAGGCGGACGCCGCGCTCTACACCGCAAAACACCGCGGACGCAACCGCATCGAGTTCGCCCCCTCTGAATAACGAGGCAGTTGGAAGCGCAAGTTACGGGGTAAGCAAACGTGGTTGCCGCCGAACGCAGAGTAGCGCAGATTCCAAAAACTAAAATATTTGGCGGGTGAGCCTGTAAGCCGGATTCTGTCCGCTGCGCGTCCGTAATCCTGACTTGCATCAGGATCCGTTCGATGTGCAGCGCGATGATCATTCCTCTAGGTCCCGAATCGCTCCGGGACTCAAGCAGCCTACCCGAGGGTCGCAGCAGTTCACTCCTTCGAGTGAATTTGCATACGGGCTGGGCCAGCCCTCCCCTCCTATTTGGCCTTGCTCCACGCGGGGTTTTCCGTGCCCCGGATGTTGCCACCCGGGCGGTGGGCTCTTACCCCACCTTTTCACCCTTGCCAAATGCGCCGACCGATAGTGGCGAGCCCTAGGTTTTGCCTCGGGCCTGCCGCCGAAGTTCAAGCGTCACCGGCGGTTTATTTTCTGTGGCACTTTCCGTAGCCGCGCCTCAGACCTGCTTTCGCAAACCTGAAATGCAGCCCCCTGGCGTTACCAGGCGCGTTGCCCTTCACCCTGAGGAACTGCCAGTGGCAGTTTCGAAGGGTTGGGGAGTCCGGACTTTCCTCCCGCCCGCCCCGCTTGCGCGAAACGGACCGGCGATCACCCGGCTCACCCGCCATCGAAATTATACGCTGTCACGCTGAGGGCAACAATGGAGCGATTGTGCCGATGAGTATTGCGACGAAACCCCTCGCTCACAATACGGGCGAGCTCGGTCTCTTATTTCGCTGAAACCAGTTTTTCGAATTGCGTTTCATCCACGACCGGAACGCCTAGGGACTTCGCTTTCTCCAGCTTCGATCCGGCGTCACTGCCGACAACCACGTAGCTCGTTTTCTTGCTAACGGACCCACCCGCTTTTCCGCCGTGCGCGGCGACCAGCGCCTCTGCTTCCTCTCTCGTGCGGTTCGCCAGCGTCCCGGTGAATACAAACGTCTTGCCTGCAAATTTCGCGCTGATCGGGGCCGCGCGCTCTTCCTTCATATTTACGCCGGCAACGCGCAAGTGCTCGATGAGTTTCCGATTAGCCGATTCAGAGAAAAATTCCAGCACGCCTTCCGCGACCTTGGGACCCACCTCGCCCACTTCCATCAATTTCTCCGCCGAAGCTGCCGCCAGTTTATCCATGGAACCGAAGTGCTCCGCCAGCAATTGCGCTGTGCGCTCCCCGACGAACGGCATTCCAATCGCGTAAATCAGCCGCGCCAGGCTGTTTTTCTTGCTTGCCGCGATCTCGTCGATCAAATTCTGCGCGGACTTCTCAGCCATGCGGTCCAAATTCGCAAGGCGTTCCAGGTCTAGCTTGTAAAGATCCCCAAAGTCCTTCACCACATCTTTTTCGAGCAGTTGATCCACGATCTTTTCTCCCAGTCCGTCGATATTCATCGCGTGCCGCCCTGCAAAATGAAGGAACGATTCCCTTCTGCGCACCGGACAAGAAACATTCACGCAACGATATGCAATCTCGCCTTCCACGTGATGCACATGCATCCCGCATACTGGGCATTTGTCCGGCATCTTGAACGGCTTCTCTTCAGATCCGTGCTTCACCACTTTTAGAACGTGAGGTATCACTTCGCCTGCGCGTTCCACCAGCACCGTATCTCCGGCATGAATACCCAGCCGTTCGACTTCGTCCATGTTGTGCAGCGTGGACTTCACCACCGTGACCCCGCCTATCTGTACTGGCTCAAAAACTGCGAAAGGGGTCAGCACGCCCGTTCTTCCCACGCTGACGAGAATTTCCCTGACGAGCGTTGTTTCCTGATGCGCGGGATATTTATAAGCGATCGCCCAGCGCGGAGCCTTGGAGGTGAAGCCCACTTCATTCTGCAGCGCAATTTCGTTCACTTTGACCACAATTCCATCAATCTCGAACGGAAGCTTCTCGCGTTTCGATTCCCATTTATTAATGTATTTCTCGACTGCCTCTATGGACTCGCATAGTTCCCAATCCTCGCTGACCTTGAAGCGCAGATCGGAAAGCGCCTCCAGATTCTCCGAGTGCCGCTTCTTGGGCGCGCGCCCGTCCACCAGCAAGTAGTAAGCGAAAAAGTCCAGGCGTCGTGAAGCGGTGATACTGGGATCCAGCACACGCACCGCCCCCGCTGCGGCGTTGCGGGCATTCGCGTATCGCTTGCCGCCAACCGCGTCTTGCTGTTCGTTGAGTCTCTCAAAGGATTTGCGCGTCATGATGCCCTCGCCGCGCACTTCCAAATTGCCCGTCAGGCCGGCCTTCTTTAGCCGTCCAGCGTCCAAATTCAGCGGAATTGAGCGAATCGTCTTCACGTTTGGCGTCACGTCTTCGCCAGTCCTGCCGTCGCCGCGCGTAACGCCTTTCACCAGCAAACCGTTTTCGTACAACAACGACATGCTTAGCCCGTCAAACTTATGCTCGGTCGTGTATTCGATTTTTTCGCGGCCGGTAGCCTGCCTCACGCGCCGGTCGAAATTGGCCAATTCTTCGAATGAGAAAGCGTTATCCAAACTCACCATCGGCGTTCTATGAACAACGGTTTGAAAACCCTCGCGCGGCGCGCCGCCGATTCTCTGCGTAGGCGAGTCCGCCGTGACCAGCTTGGGGTTTTCGGCCTCCAACTTCTTGAGTTGATTCATCAACCGGTCGTAGGCGGCATCAGAAATTTCCGGGTCGTCCGCCACATGATAGAGATATTCGTGGTGGCGAAGTTTTTCGCGAAGACGCTCGACCTCTTTTGTGATCTCACGACTCTTGGACATAGAAACCCCGGACGGATGCAATCAGCCGAAACCGCTAATTATTATACAATGCACGCTTGCCTCGCAGGCAGCGACGAACTCTATGGCCCACGGCATCACCGACGCGCTTTTGATCTATAACCCCACCAGCGGGCGCCGCCGTCGTCGCCGGTTTGTTGAAATTGAACAGAGCGTCCGCATTCTGAAAGAAGCCGGAATTGAGACCGAATTGGCGCCCACTACCGGGCCCGGGCACGCCAAAGAAATCGCGCGGCTCGCCGTGGAGCAGCATCGTGGAATGCTCATCGCCTGCGGCGGCGACGGCACCATCAATGAGATCATCAATGGACTGGCGGGAAGCCAAGTCCCCTTGGCCTTGCTTCCGGCCGGGACCGCGAATATCCTCGCGAAAGAGCTCGGAATTCCGTGGGACATTCCGCACGCGGCTCGTCTGATTGCAGATGGCCTGGTGCGGCGCATCGCTGTCGGACTGGCGATACCCGGCAACGGAAATCATTCTGCTAACGTTCCCCAAGAAGGCCGGTATTTTCTCTCCGTGGGAGGCGCGGGCCCCGACGGCGCAATCGTCAACGGCGTTGACGAAGGACTGAAGAAACGTGCGGGCGTGGCAGCCTACTGGGTCGAGGGGTTTCGCCAACTGGTGAGTTACGGTTTTCCTGAAATGAACATTCATTGCGATGGACAAACGCGGCGCGCCTCCATCATCGTCGTCGGCAGAACGGTGAATTACGGCGGCCCCTTCAAGATCACTACCGGCGCGAGCTTGTTCGACGATTCTTTCGAGATGGTCACGAATTCCACTTGCAGTCGGTTGCGTTATCTCGCTTGCCTCCCGGCCCTCTGGCTCGGCAAACTCCGTACCATGCGCGGGATCGATTCGTGGAAGGCTAAGGAACTAACCTGCGAGCCGGCCGGAACGGGGGCAGTTTACGCGCAAGTGGATGGCGAACCGATTGGCCGGTTGCCTTTCATTTTTCGCATTGTGCCCGACGCGTTGTCCATCGTCACTCCAGCGGCGCTGCGAGCATAGTCGCCTCGAAAGGAACGGATCCTGGATCCCGTAAGCCATAGCCTGGCGTCGCTCACCCTGGCGCGTGCCGGACAAAAACACCTGCCGCGATACGGCACGCCTATGCTTGTGATTTCCGGCGTTGCGGCCGATCTGGACTATGCAAGCTACTTTGGCGGCCCAAGCGTATTTCTGCGGTTTCACCAAACCCTGCTGCATTCTGTTCTTGGCTCCGCGATGATCGCATGTGTGCTCGCTGCGGCATTCTTCATCGTGGACAAAATCCGTACCTGGAAATTACGGACGCGAAATCCAAACTCTCCGCGACCTGGCCTTACATTCGGCCTCGCATTAGTCGTTTGTGCCATCGGTGCGGCAAGCCACATATTGTTGGACCTGGTCAGCGGAATCGGCGTCCAACTTTTCTTCCCATTCCGCGCCGGGTGGCAAGGCCGGAATCTGCTGAACAATCTTGATCCGTGGGTTTTAGCTTTATTTGCAATCGCTCTCCTGTTGCCGCAATTATTCCGCTTGGTCAGCGAGGAAATCGGTGAGCGAAAAAAAATTCCTCGCGGGCGCCGGGCGGCGTTCACCGCGCTGGCGATTCTTGTTCTTTACATCGGCGCCCGGGCCAACTTGCATAGCAAAGCGATTAGCTTGCTCGATTCCCGCGAATACCATGGCAGTCCGCCGGTTTCGGCCGGCGCGTTTCCTCTCGCTTCCACTCCTTTTAGTTGGCGGGGCGTGGTGTCCACGGACACCACGGTTGATGAACTGCAAATCTCGCTGCTCCCGGGCTCGGAATTCGATCCCGATCGCAGTCTTACGCAATATAAACCCGAGCCTTCCGCCGTGCTCGATGCCGGCCAGCGCACCCAGGCCGCCAAAACATTTCTTGCATACGCCCGTATCCCTTTCGCCAGCGTTGAACGCCTCGAAGACGGTTATCGGTTTGACTTGCGCGACTTGCGGTTTCCGCGCAGCGACTCAAGCCCGGAAAACATCATCGTGCGTGTGGATTTCAACGGCAGTCTTCAGATTCGGCGTGCAGAATTGCGTTACGCCTCGTCCAACGCCCCCTGATTTTCACCTCCGGAATCCGCCAGCGCAGGACAAGTTCTACTTTTTTGAAGCCGAATCGCGGAATGTTAGATGAGTTGCAATGTACAGAACTACCAGGACTCCAACCACGGAAATCGCAAACGACCGGCTGTGCGCGATTAAGAAATCCAGCGCTGCATCCCCATACACCACAGCGAGAATCCCTTCAGCGCCGTAACGCAAGCCCCTTCCAAGCAAAACTGCCGTCACAAAAGTCCGCAGCGGTACTTGAAAAACTCCCTCCGCCAGAACGAATGCCTTGAATGGCAGCGGCGGCGGGAGAATGGAAGGAATGAAAATACTCAAAAATCCATTCTGCTCCACCCAGTTTCTAATCTTTTCCGCTTTTCCGCCCGCATGGCGGTGGAAAAATGCTTCCCCGCCTTTTTTCGCCAGCAGATACAGCCAGATGCACCCGGCAATCGAACCGATCGCAGCCATCCCCGCGTAATACGGCATTCGTTTCGGATTCACGAACGAAAGCTGGATCACCAGCGCGTCCGTCACAAACGGAAAGGAAAGCACGGATGAATCCAGGAACGCGACGAGAAACAATCCCCCGCCCCCCATCGTCGCAACAAGTTTTTGCAGCCAAACCGGCAGCTTGTGCGGATGCATCCGTCTCCAATTCCCCCGGCAAATCGCAAGATTGTAGCAGAGTTCTTCTCGGCTGCTCGCGCCCCGCTCCGAATCGAAAATTGCTGATTGATGGCAGGTCGGATAGAATTCCTTCCTTGAGTGCTCCTCATCCTTCCATGACACTTCTGAAAGATCTGAATGAACGCCAGCGCGAAGCTGTGCTCGCCACCGAAGGCCCGCTTCTCGTCCTTGCGGGCGCGGGCACCGGCAAAACGCGGGTCATCACCTATCGCGTAGCCCATCTGCTCGAAAAAGGCGTTCCTGGTAATTCGATTCTCGCGGTCACTTTCACCAACAAAGCCGCGGACGTAATGAAACAGCGCATTACCGATCTGCTGCGCTCCAGCGGGCGCGATGCCTCGGATGTTTGGGTCTCCACATTTCATTCTTTCTGCGCGCGCCTCTTGCGCCGCGAAGCGAAGAATCTCGGCCTTCCCCGCGACTTTGCAATTTACGATGACGACAACCAGAAAACCGCGATCAAGCGCGCCATCGAGCAGTTGGATTTCTCGGCTGAAGACTATCCTCCCAGAAGCGTCCGCGCCCAGATCAGTCACGCAAAAAATAACGGCATCACTCCGGACATCATGGAAGCGGAGGCTCAACAAGCGCGCGATAAAGATCGCGAAGACGTCGCCACAATTTTCCGTATGTATGACGCCATGCTGCGAAAAGCAAATGCTCTTGATTTCGACGACCTCCTTTTGCGCGCAGGCGAACTCCTGCGCGAGCACCCCAAAGTGCGCGAAGCCTGGAATTCGCGGTTTCAATATTTAATGGTTGACGAGTTTCAGGACACCAATCGCGCGCAAGAAGAAATCGTCCGCCTCCTCGCCGGATCCCGAAAGAACATCTGCGTCGTCGGCGACGAGGATCAATCCATCTACGGATGGCGCGGCGCGCGCGCGGGAAACCTCAAACGCTTCACCGAGGATTTTCCCGACGCCAAAATCATCCGCCTCGAGGAAAATTACCGCTCCACGCAAACAATTTTGGACGCGGCCGCCGCAGTCGTTAAAAACAATACCGACCGCCTGGGGAAGACTCTTCAGGCTACTTTAGGCGCCGGAGCCAAATTACGTTTTTTCGAGGCGCCCGACGCTCCCGCCGAAGCAGAATTCATATGCGGCGAGATTGCCACGCTCGTGCGCAACGATCGTGACGCCCGCGTCTCGGTACTCTATCGCACGGGCGCGCAGTCGCGTTCCTTCGAGGAAGTTCTGCGCCGGCTCGGAATCCGTTATCGTGTCGTGGGCGGCTTCAGCTTTTACGAGCGCGCCGAAGTCCGCAATGCTCTGGCCTACGTTCGTTTGCTCTTTCATCCCGAAGACGACGTTGCGCTTCTTCGCGTGCTGAACGTTCCCCCGCGCGGCATCGGCGCTGTCACCATCTCCATGCTGGAAGCTCGCGCAAAAGAAACCAACCAATCTCTGTGGGGCGTAATTCGCTCCGGCGAGTTTCTTACCGGTAAAAAATTCAGCGGCGCGCTGAACTACTTCCGCCAGCTCATGGAAGACTTGCAAGCCGAATGCGCGGAGATGGCGCCCGCGCAGCTCATCGAGCGTGTGCTCGAACAAACGGGTTATCTCGATTGGGTCGAGCAGCAAGACAACCTGGAGCACACTTCCCGTGGCGAAAACTTGCGCGAGCTCGCCAACGCAATGGCCGAAGCCACCGCGCAGGGGCAGACGCTCGAAGACGTCCTCGATCGCGCCGCGCTGATAGCCGACTCCGATGAATATGATGAAACGATTCCCGTATCACTCATGACTCTTCATAGTGCCAAAGGGCTCGAATTCGATTGCGTTTTTCTTGCCGGCCTCGAAGAAGGCGTCCTGCCCCACGGCCGTTCGCTCTCGAAGCCTGCGGATATTGAAGAGGAGCGCCGCCTTTTTTACGTGGGAATGACGCGGGCAAAGCAGTCTCTGTTTTTCTCACGCGCGATCTACCGCCGTAGTTACGGTGAAGACCGTTTGCGGGCCTCGCTTCCCTCTCGCTTCCTGGCCGAAATTCCGGGCGACCTTATCGAGTCGGCATCCGGCTCATTGTCGGACCCGGGCGAGACGCGCCGTTACGAACCTGACCCGGATTACGCCGAGAATCAGGCTTATCGCCCGCAGCGCCGTCGCGCTCCTTACGCCTCAACATCGAAACCCCCGCGCGGCACGAAAGATCCCCTCATCGGCACGCGCGTCCGCCATTCCAAATACGGGGTAGGAACGATCATTGAGGTAGAGGGGGAAGGCGAAGACCGCAAGTTGACCGTAAGCTTCCAGGATTATGGCGCAAAAAAACTGGTCGAGCGGTACGCGAACCTCCAACTAGCCTAGACCACGAACGAATTGCAGCCAGGATGGTTGCGCGAAAGCGCGGCACAGGGTACAGTTTTCGCCTGCAACGGGAAGGTGGCGATTGGGCGTACAGCTTTTCCGCAAGAAAGACATTGACCAGCTCATCACCGATTCGCAGGACCCCGAAAAACGGTTAAAGAAATCCCTAGGCTGGCTGAGCCTTACTTCCCTCGGCATCGGCGCCGTAATCGGCTCGGGAATTTTTACCGTGGTCGGCACCGCCATCGCAGGCCAAAAACTTCAGTTCAAGTCGATTCTGAACGCGCCGCTTCTCGAATACCTGATTTATCATTCCGCTTCTTTTGGCAGGCCTGGCGCGGGCCCTGCGATTGCTCTCTCATTTGTTCTAGTGGCAGTCGTTTGCGGTTTCGCGGCGCTGTGTTATGCCGAACTTGCGGCCATGATACCGATCGCCGGCAGCGCCTACACTTATACCTACGCGACCATGGGCGAGCTGGTCGCCTGGATCATCGGCTGGGATTTGATTCTCGAATACGCCGTCTCGAACATGGCCGTCAGCGTCGGGTTCTCCGCGCACGTGGTCGACTTGCTGGATTGGTTTGGCATCCGCCCGCCCATTCGCTGGATTGTTCCGGCCTATCTTCCGAGCGGCTTGACCGATTTGCAGGGAAACACCATCTACGGACCCGGATGGCATTTCGGCTTCAACTTTCCTGCTTTGATTATCGTCATGCTGCTTACCGTTATTCTGGTGCGCGGAATCCGCGAATCCGCTGAAGCGAACAACGTGATGGTTTTCCTGAAAATTATCGCCATTCTTATTTTCATCGGCTTTGGATTGCACTTCATTCATCCGAGCAACTGGCATCCTTTCGCTCCTAACGGATGGCCGGGAATTTTGACCGGCG
>Ga0302325_10014031_pt1 | contig 17065 bp, 9 predicted proteins | sample Palsa_T0_2_FD_201948 | JGI IMG/M metagenome (GOLD analysis project Ga0302325, IMG submission 201948) | Peat permafrost microbial communities from Stordalen Mire near Abisko, Sweden - Palsa_T0_2 | ecosystem: Environmental > Terrestrial > Soil > Palsa > Peat permafrost | place: Sweden: Abisko... | reverse complement strand
CTGGATCGCCGACCGGGCGGCCTGCCGCGAACCGGTACCGTAACGGGAGTGCAGCAGTCACGGTCGCGCTTTCCCGCGCGGTGCCGGTAGTCTTCCCAGCCGCTGACTGTGCAATCGACCGACTCTGTTAGCAGGAGACCATGGCTGTGAAATCCCGGCGGAGACGCCGTCGCCGCATCCTGGCGTTGATCGCCGCCGCCGCCACCGCGCTCGTGGTGGGACTGGTCATTTTCGCCGTGGTCGGCGTTCTGCGGCAACGGGAAACCCCGCCGAGCGCGGTGCCGCCCAGCATCGTGCCGCCGACCAGCACTGCGGCCTTCCCGCACAAGCCGCGACCAGCCTCGCAAGACTCCAGCTGCCCCGACGTGCAACTGCTCGCGATCCCCGGCACCTGGGAATCGTCGTTGCAGGACGACCCGCTCAACCCCGTCCAGTTCCCAAAAGCCTTGCTGCTCAACGTGACCCGGCCGATCAGCGAGCAGTTCAACTCGCGTCGGGTCGAGACGTTCACGGTTCCCTACACCGCTCAGTTCCATAACCCGCTGAGCGGTGACCCGCAGATTTCCTACGACAACAGCCGGGCCGAGGGAACCCGCGCCGCGGTCAAGGCGATGACCGACATGAACACCAAGTGCCCGCTGACCAGTTACGTGCTGGTCGGCTTCTCGCAGGGCGCGGTGATCGCCGGTGACATCGCCAGCGACATCGGCAACGGCCGGGGACCCGTCGACGACGACCTGGTGCTCGGCGTGACGCTGATCGCCGACGGCCGCCGCCAGCAGGCGGTGGGCCAGGATATCGGACCCAATCCGCCGGGCGAGGGCGCCGAGATCATCCTGCACGAGGTGCCGGTGCTGTCGAACCTGGGCTTGACGATGACCGGCGCGCGGCCGGGCGGTTTCGGAGAGCTCAATGCCAAGACCAATGAGATCTGCGGGCCCGGCGACCTGATCTGCGCTGCTCCGCCGGAGGCGTTCAGCCTCGCCAACCTGCCCAGGACGCTGGACATCCTGGCCGGTGGCGCAGGCCAGCCGGTGCACGCGCTGTATGCCACCACCCAGTTCTGGAGTCTGGACGGTCAGCCGGCGACAGAGTGGGCCTTGAATTGGGCGCACAATGCGATCGAAAACGCGCCTCATCCCAAACACGGGTGATCGGACGCGTTACTTCGGCCCCGCATCATCGGTAACGATTAGGACAAGCGGTACCTTCGGATTTGGTTCGCGGCGCACTGGCCCCTAAGATTAAGAGAAATTTAAGAACAGCTGTGTCGGCCCACCGCGTCGATGCGTTGCGGATCGCCGGGCGCGCTTCTGTAGCATCTGTGAGGTTTGCCGTTCGCGACAGCCCTGCGCAGTCGAAACACGCGGTGCCCGAGTGGCCGACCCACATCTGATGTAGCCGTCGGCCAGCCCGCACGACCGCGGCCGACTGAGAACGGTAGTTCTGACAGGAGAGAATGGCATGGCGTACCACAACCCGTTCATCGCGAACGGCAAGATCAGGTTTCCCGAAAACACCGACCTGGTCCGCCACGTGGAGAAGTGGGCCAAGGTGCGCGGGGACCAGATGGCGTACCGGTTCCTGGACTTCTCCACCGAACGCGATGGCGTGGCGAAGGACATTTCGTGGTCCGAGTTCGGAGCCCGTAACCGTGCGGTGGGCGCCCGGCTGCAGCAGGTCACCGAGCCGGGCGACCGCGTCGCCATTCTGTGCCCGCAGAGCCTGGACTACCTTGTCGCGTTCTTCGGCACCCTGTACGCCGCCCGGATTGCGGTGCCGCTGTTCGATCCCGCCGAGCCGGGTCACGTGGGCCGGCTACATGCGGTGCTCGACGACTGCACCCCGTCGGCGATCCTGACCACCAGCGCCTCCGCCGAGGGGGTCCGCAAGTTCTTCCGCAGCAGGCCGGCCAAGGAGCGGCCACGCGTCATCGCCGTGGACGCAGTGCCCAACGATGTCGCCGCCACCTGGCAGCCCGTGCTGGCCGGCCACGACACCGTCGCCTATCTGCAGTACACCTCCGGCTCCACCCGCAGCCCGACGGGCGTCCAGATCACACATCTGAACCTGCCCACCAACGTGGTCCAGGTGATCGATGCTTTGGAAGGAGTGGAAGGCGACCGGGGTGTGAGCTGGCTGCCGTTCTTCCACGACATGGGCCTGATCACCACCTTGTTGTCGACGGTGGTCGGCTACAGCTTCACCTTCATGACGCCCGCCGCCTTCGTGCGCCGGCCCAGCCGGTGGATTCGCGAGCTCGCGCGCAAGGATGGCGAGACCGGCGGGGTCTTCTCGGCCGCACCGAACTTCGCCTTCGAACACGCGGCGCTGCGAGGCTTACCCAAAGAGGGTGAGCCGCCGCTGGACCTGAGCAATGTCAAGGCGATCCTCAACGGCAGCGAGCCGGTGTCGGCGGCGTCGATCCGCAAATTCAACGAGGCGTTTGCGCCGTACGGATTCCGGGAGCAGGCGATCAAGCCGTCCTACGGTCTGGCCGAGGCCACCCTGTTCGTCTCGACCACCCCGATGGACGAGGCGCCCACGATCATTCACGTCGACCGGGAGGCGCTGAACAACAAGCAGTTCGTCGAGGTGCCCGCCGACGCGCCGAGCGCCGTCGCGCAGGCATCGGCAGGCAAGATCGGTGTCGACGAGTGGGCGGCCATCGTCGACGCCGAGACCGCCACCGAAGTGCCCGACGGGCAGATCGGCGAAGTCTGGCTGCACGGCAAAAACATGGGTGCCGGCTACTGGAACCGAGAAGAAGAGACGACCGAGACGTTCAAGAACATTCTCAAGTCGCGCACCAACCCGTCCCGCGCTGAAGGCGCCCCCGACGACGGGACGTGGGTACGGACCGGTGACTACGGCACCTACCACAACGATCATCTCTACATCACCGGCCGGGTCAAGGATCTGGTCATCGTCGACGGGCGCAACCACTATCCGCAGGATCTCGAGTACTCGGCACAGGAAGCCAGCCGGGCGCTACGCACGGGTTACGTGGCGGCCTTCTCGGTGCCGAGCAACCAGCTGTCCACCGAAGTGTTCGACAACGCGCACGCCGGGCTCAAATACGACTCAGAAGACACCTCCGAACAACTGGTGATCGTCGCTGAGCGTGCCCCCGGCGCGCACAAGCTCGACTACCAGCCCATCGCCGACGACATCCGGACGGCTATCGCCGTCCGCCACGGGGTGACCGTGCGCGACGTGCTGCTGGTGCAGGCCGGCTCGGTGCCCCGTACCTCCAGCGGCAAGATCGGCCGCCGCGCCACCCGCGCCGCCTACATCGACGGCACCCTGCGCAGCGGCGTCGCGGCCCCGAATTCCTTCCCGGACCAGGCCGACTGATCACTGACATGACTGATATAGACGTCGATCCCCAGCCGACCGCCGGCGAAGCCCCCGAAGCCGCCGCTGAGCCCGTCAGCATCCCTGCTCGCACCGACATGACCGTCGCCGAGGTGCGGCTATGGCTGCGGAACTGGGTCTCCCAGGCCACCGGGCGGTCGCCCGACGTGATCGACGAGGTCACGCCGATGGTGGAACTGGGTCTGTCGTCTCGCGATGCGGTGGCGATGGCCGCCGATATCGAGGACCGCACCGGAGTCACGGTGTCGATCGCGGCCGCCTTCGAGCACCCGACGATCGAAGCTCTGGCCACCTGGATCGTCGAGGGCGACCCCGACCTCGACAGTGGCGACGACGACACCGACTGGACGCGTAGCGGGCCGATCGAGCGGGTCGACATTGCCGTGGTGGGCCTGGCCACCCGGTTGCCCGGCGACATGAACAGCCCCGCGGAAACCTGGCAGGCGCTGCTGGAGGGCCGCGACGCGATCACCGATCTGCCCGAGGGCCGCTGGTCGGAATTCATGGACGAGCCGCGGCTGGCCGAGCTGATCACCAAGGCCCGCACCCGCGGCGGCTACCTCAAGGACATCAAGGGCTTCGACTCCGAGTTCTTCGCGCTGTCGAAGACCGAGGCCGACAACATCGATCCGCAGCAGCGGATGGCGCTGGAGCTGACCTGGGAGGCGCTCGAGCACGCGCGCATCCCCGCGTCGAGCCTGCGCGGTACGTCCGTGGGTGTGTTCATCGGCACCTCCGTTGCCGACTACCAGTTCCTGGCAATGTCCGACCCGACGGTGGCCCACCCCTACGCGATCACCGGCACCGCGAGTTCGATTGTCGCCAACCGGGTTTCGTACTTCTACGACTTCCACGGCCCGTCCGTCGCGGTCGACACCGCCTGCTCGAGTTCGCTGGTCGCGACCCACCAGGCCGTCCAGGCGCTGCGCAGCGGCGAGTGCGACGCGGCCCTGGCCGGTGGTGTCAACGCACTGATCACCCCGGTGGTGACGCTCGGCTTCGACGAGATCGGCCAGGTGCTGTCGCCGGACGGCCGGATCAAGTCGTTCTCGTCGGACGCCGACGGCTATACGCGCTCCGAGGGCGGTGCCCTGCTGGTGCTCAAGCGCGTCGACGACGCCCGCCGTGACGGCGACCAGATCCTCGCCGTGATCGCCGGCAGCGCGGTCAACCACGACGGCCGGTCCAACGGCCTGATCGCACCCAACCCGGACGCGCAGGCCGACGTGCTGCGCCGGGCCTACAAGGACGCCGGCATCAACCCGCGCACCGTCGACTACATCGAGGCCCACGGCACCGGAACCGTGCTGGGTGACCCGATCGAGGCCCAGGCGCTGGGCCGGGTCATCGGCCGCGGCCGTCCCGCCGACAAGCCGGCCCTGCTCGGCGCGGTGAAAACCAACATCGGACACCTGGAATCGGGTGCCGGTGCGGCCAGCCTGTCCAAGATGGTGCTGGCCCTGCAGCACGACAAACTGCCGCCGTCGATCAACTACGCCGGGCCCAACCCCTATATCGACTTCGACGCAGCGCATCTGCGCGTCCTGGACACCGTCGCCGACTGGCCCCGCTACGGCGGGTATGCCGTGGCGGGCGTGTCCAGCTTCGGCTTCGGCGGCGCCAATGCGCATGTGGTGCTGCGCGAGGTGCTGCCCCGCGACGTCGTCGAACGTGCGCCCGAACCACCACCCGCGGCACCCGCCGACGAGCAGCACGCCGAGCCCGTCGAGCACGTCGGGGGGATGCGTTTCGACGAGTACGGCGAGTTCTTGGATTCTGGCGAAGACGGCGCCACGCCGGCCGAAGCCGAATACGAACTGCCCGGCATCACCGACGAAGCCAGGCGGCTCAAAGAGATCGCACTCGAAGAGCTTGCGGGCGAAGAGCTTCCAGCGCCGCTGGTGCCGCTGCCGGTGTCGGCGTTTTTGACGTCACGCAAAAAGGTGGCCGCCGCCGAGCTTGCCGATTGGTTGGAAACCCCGGAGGGCCAGGCGTCGTCGCTGGAATCGATCGGCCGGGCGCTGTCGCGACGCAATCACGGCCGTTCCCGCGCCGTGGTGCTGGCCCACGACCACGACGAGGCGGTCAAGGGTCTGCGCGCGGTCGCCGACGGCAAGCAGAAGCCGAACGTGTTCAGCACCGACGGGCCGGCGACCAACGGCCCGGTGTGGGCCATGGCCGGTTTCGGCGCGCAGCACCGCAAGATGGGCAAGAGCCTGTATCTGCGCGACGAGGTCTTCGCCGAGTGGATCGACAAGGTCGACGCGCTGATCCAGGATGAGCGGGGCTACTCGGTGCTCGAGCTGATCCTCGACGACTCGCACGAGTACGGCATCGAAACCAGCAACGTCGTCATCTTCGCGATCCAGATCGCGCTGGGCGAGGTGCTGCGCCAGCACGGCGCGAAACCCGCTGCGGTCATTGGCCAGTCGCTGGGTGAACCCGCGTCGGCGTATTTCGCCGGGGGGTTGTCACTCGCGGACGCCGCCCGGGTGATCTGCTCGCGCTCGCACCTGATGGGTGAGGGCGAGGCGATGTTGTTCGGCGAGTACATCCGGCTGATGGCGCTCGTCGAGTACTCCGCCGACGAACTCAAGACGGTTTTCGCCGACTTCCCGGGGCTGGAGGTGTGCGTCTACGCCGCTCCGAGCCAGACCGTCATCGGCGGCCCGCCAGAGCAGATCGACGCGATTGTGGCCCGCGCCGAAGCTGAGGGACGTTTCGCGCGCAAACTTCAGACCAAGGGCGCCGGCCACACCTCGCAGATGGATCCGCTGCTGGGCGAGTTCTCCGCCGAGTTGCAGGGCATCGCGCCGACGAGTCCGAAGGTCGGGATCTTCTCGACCGTGCACGAAGGGAATTACGTCCGGCCGGGCGGCGAGCCGATCCACGATGTCGACTACTGGCTCAAGGGAATGCGGCACTCGGTCTACTTCACCCACGGCGTCCGCAACGCCGTCGACAACGGGTACACCACGTTCTTGGAGCTGGCGCCCAACCCGGTCGCGCTGATGCAGATCGGTTTGACCACCGCCGCCGCGGGATTGCCTGACGCGCAACTGATCGCGACGCTGGCCCGCAAGCAGGACGATGTCGAAGCGATGACCACGGCGATGGCGCAGTTGTTCGTGTTGGGACACGACCTCGACATCCGGACGCTGTTCACCCGCGCAGGTGGACCAAAAGATTTTGCCAACATCCCGCCGACCCGGTTCCGCCGCAAGGAGCACTGGCTCGACGCGCACTTCTCCGGCGACGGCTCGGTGTTGATGCCCGGCACGCATGTGGCGCTGCCCGATGGCAGGCACGTGTGGGAGTACGCGCCACGTGGTGAGACCGATTTAGCGGCGTTGGTGAAAGCCGCTGCAACACGGGTGCTTCCGGATGCGGTGCTCACGGCGTCCGAGCAGCGCGCAGTTCCGGGAGACAAAGCCCGGCTGGTGACGACGTTGACCCGTCATCCCGGTGGGGCGGCGGTTCAGGTGCATGCACGCATCGACGAGTCCTTCACGCTGGTCTACGACGCGCTGGTGTCCCGGGCGGGGGCGGCTTCGGTGTTGCCGACGGCAGTCGGTGCGGGCGCGGCGATCGCCTCGACGGTCACCGAGGTGGCGGAGCCCGAACCGGATGCCGACGTCCTCACCGACAGCCTCACCGCGCGCCACTTGAGTGGGATATCCAGGTGGACACCGGATTCCGGTGAGACCGTGCGTGATCGGCTGGCCTCGATCGTGTCGATGGCGATGGGCTATGAGCCCGAGGACCTGCCCTGGGAGGTTCCGCTCATCGAGCTCGGCCTGGACTCGATGATGGCCGTGCGGATCAAGAACCGCGTCGAATACGACTTCGACCTGCCGCCGATTCAGCTGCAGGCGGTCCGCGACGCCAACCTCTACGGCGTCGAAAAGCTCATCGAGTACGCGATCGAGCACCGCGACGAGGTGCAGGAGCTGCACGAGCACCAGAAGACCCAGACGGCCGACGAGATCGCCAGGGAGCAGGCCGCCCTGCTGTCCGGGGCGACACCGGCTTCGGTGACGGCCCCCGCGCCGGCGGCCCCGGTCGAGCCCGCAGCGCAGCCGGAGGCGCCCATCCCGCCGCCGCCGACCGACCCGTCCGGTCCGTCTGCGGCACCCGCGCAACCCAACCTGGCCGCGGCCGCCCAGACGCTCAACCAGCAGGCCGTCGCCGATGCGCTGGGTTCGGACATACCGCCGCGCGATGCCGCCGAGCGGGTTGCCTTCGCCACCTGGGCGATCGTCACCGGCAAGTCGCCGGGCGGCATCTTCAACCAGTTGCCCAAGCTCGACGACGGCGCTGCCGCCAAGATGGCGCAGCGCCTCGCTGAGCGCGCCGAAGGCCCGATCACCGCCGACAACGTCAAGGCCGCCGCCACCATCGAGGAACTCGCGACCACGGTGCGCGAATTCCTGGAGGCCGGCCAGATCGACGGTTTCGTGCGCATCATTCGGGCCCGCCCCGAAGGCTCCACCAGGCCGCCGGTGTTCGTGTTCCACGCCGCGGGCGGGTCGACGGTGGTCTACGAGCCGCTGCTGAATCGCCTGCCGGCGGATACGCCGATGTACGGCTTCGAGCGTGTCGAGGGCACCATCGAAGAACGGGCCGCGCAGTACGTGCCCAAGCTGCGCGAACTGCAGGGCGACGGGCCGTTCATCCTGGCCGGCTGGTCGCTGGGCGGGGCGCTGGCCTACGCCTGCGCGATCGGGTTGAAGCAGCAGGGCTGCGACGTGCCGTTCGTCGGGCTGATCGACGCGGTGATGCCCGGCGAGCCGATCCTGCAAACCAAGGAAGAGACCCGTAAGCGCTGGGACCGCTACGCGCGCTTCGCCGAGCGGACCTTCAACGTCGAGGTGCCCGAAATCCCTTACGAGCAACTCGAAGAACTCGACGACGAGGGTCAGGTCAGGTTCATCCTCGAGGCGATCAGTCAGAGCGGCGTGCAGATCCCGGGCGGGATCATCGAGCACCAGCGCACGTCATACCTGGACCAACGCGCGATCGACACGGCCGACTACCAGCCCTACGACGGTCACGTCACGCTGTACATGGCCGACCGTTACCACGACGACGCGATCACGTTCGAGCCCGCCTACGCCACCCGTAAACCCGACGGCGGCTGGGGCGAGTACGCGCCCGACCTGGAGGTGGTGCCGATTGGTGGCGAGCACATCCAGGCCATCGACGAGCCGATCATCGCGAAGGTCGGTGCGCATATGACCCAGGCGCTCAACAAGATCGACGCAGAGCAGAAAGAGGCGTAAGTGACCACCAAGACCACCGCCGAGCTGCTGGCAGAACTGCGCGAAAAGCTGGAGCTGGCCAAGGAACCCGGTGGCGAGAAGGCCGCTGCCAAGCGCGACAAGAAGGGCATCGCGAGCGCCCGCGCCCGTGTCCACGCGCTGCTGGATCCGGGCAGCTTCTTGGAGACCGGTGCGCTGGCCCGCACGCCGGGAGATCCCAACGCGCTCTTCGGCGACGGGGTGGTCACCGGCCGCGGCACCATCGACGGCCGTCCGGTCGGGGTGTTCTCCCATGACCAGACCGTATTCGGCGGAACTGTCGGAGAGATGTTCGGGCGCAAGGTCGCTCAGTTGATGGAGTGGTGCGCGATGGTGGCGTGCCCGATCATCGGTATCAACGACTCCGGCGGCGCGCGCATCCAGGACGCGGTGACCTCGCTCGCGTGGTACGCCGAGCTGGGCCGTCGCCACGAGGCTTTGAGCGGCGTGGTACCGCAGATCTCCATCATCCTCGGCAAATGTGCTGGGGGAGCGGTCTATTCGCCGATCCAAGACGACCTCTTGGTCGCGGTACGCGACCAAGGTTACTTCTTCGTCACCGGACCGGACGTCATCAGGGAAGTCACCGGCGAAGACGTCAGCCTTGACGAGCTGGGCGGCGCCGACGCCCAGGCCCGCTACGGCAATCTGCAACAGGTGGTGGAATCCGAGGCCGCCGCGTTCCAGTACGTGCGCGAATTCCTGTCCTTCCTGCCGTCCAATTGCTTTGACCGAGCACCGGTTATCAACCCGGGGCTGGAGCCGGAAATCACTCCGAGCGACCTGGAACTCGACTCGATCGTCCCGGATTCCGACAACACGGCCTACGACATGCACGAGATCCTGCTGCGCATCTTCGACGACGGCGATTTCCTCGACGTCGCTGCGCAGTCCGGCCCGGCCATCATCACCGGGTTCGCCCGGGTCGACGGGCGCCCGGTCGGGGTGGTGGCCAACCAGCCAATGCATCTGTCCGGCTCGATCGACAACGAGGCCTCGGACAAGGCGACTCGGTTCATCCGGTTCTGCGACGCCTTCGAGGTCCCGCTGGTGTTCGTTGTCGACACCCCCGGCTTCCTGCCCGGCGTGGAGCAGGAAAAGAACGGAATCATCAAGCGCGGCGGGCGATTCCTGTACTCGGTCGTAGAAGCTGACGTCCCGAAGGTGACCATCACCATCCGCAAGTCCTACGGCGGCGCCTATGCCGTGATGGGATCCAGACAGCTCACCGCCGACTTCAACTTCGCCTGGCCGACGGCGCGCATCGCGGTGATCGGCGCCGAGGGCGCCGCCCAGTTGCTGATGAAGAGATTTCCTGACCCGACCACGCCCGAGGCGCGGGCGATCAAGAAGGACTTCATCGACGGCTACAACCTCAACGTGGCGATTCCGTGGACCGCCGCGGAACGCGGGTTCATCGACGCCGTGGTCGAACCGCACCACACTCGGCTGCTGCTGCGCCGATCGCTGCACCTGCTACGCGATAAGCAGATGTATACGCGAATCGGCCGTAAGCACGGCCTGATTCCGGTCTAGAGCCGGGTTATTAGACCGGCGCGACGAAGTCTGACGTGTAGACCTCGGCCGGGCTCTGCGAATACGGGTTCGGTTGCTGGATCAACACCCAGACTCCCGTCGTGCCCGGCCGGATGCTGTCCTGGACCGTGGTCGTCGCCTGACCCACGCCGTCGCTGTCGAGACTGCCGACTGCGACACCCGGACCTGGCGACGTGCACGGCGCACTCGACGCCCGGGGCGCCTGGATCAGGCTGACGTTGTAGTGGGCGCCCGGAGCGCCGGGTTCGGCTAGATGAACCTCAGCGGTCACCGTGCCGCTGTTGGAGCGGATGATCGCCGAGGCCGCGGCACGACTCTGCGACGCACCACCGGGGAGTGGACTGAAGTCGCAAGCCCGCAGAATGCTTCTCATGGGAACCACTGTTCCGCCGCTCGTGCCGGTGGGAACAGCCGCTGCGACAGCGGGATTCAACGCGGACGCCGCCACGAGAACTGCGGGAAAGGAGCGACGGGCCAGCGTGGAAACCCTAATTGACATTCTGTCAATTATCCCCGTCCGATCACCCGTGGCCTACGCCTGAGCAGGAGAGATGCCTTACAGGAGAGGCACTGATGTGACGCGTGACACTGCTTTTCGGCTAGTGCTGCTTGCCGGAGCCTGTCGCCTCGTTCTGAACTTTCGCGCCCGCCTCAGTGGACTCTCTGAGTTCCTTCTTGGCCTGCGCGGCCTCGTCGGCCAATTCGCCGATGGATTCGTCGCCTTCTTCAGCGCGCACGATGGCTCCTCCTTCATTGTCGAAATGCCTTCGGTGTGGGCTACCCGACATTGGCTGTGCCGAATCACCAGGGAGAGTTGCCTTAGTTCGTAATACCAACTAGTTTAGATCGCAGAACGAACTATCAACCGTTCGTCAGGAGGACTCTCATGCACGCAGCTGTGGTCACATCGTTCGATGCACCGCCGTCGTACCAGGAGTTCCCCACCCCGACGCCGCACGGCTCCGACGAGGAGCTGGTCGATGTCGTCGCCTCCGGTCTGCATCGGCGGGTCCGGTCGCAAGCGGACGGTTCGCACTACACCAGCACCGGCGAGCTGCCGTTGGTCCCCGGCGTCGACGGGGTGGGACGCATGCCCGACGGGACACTGCGTTATTTCGCGCTCGGCGACACGACGTCGGGCGCGATGGCCGAGCAGACGGTGATCGACCTGCGCCAGAGTTTCCCGTTGCCGGACGGCACCGACCCGGTGCTGGTGGCGGCGGCGATGAACCCGGCGATGTCGTCGTGGGTGGCGCTGCGCCGGCGGATCGACTTTCAGGCAGGCCAGACCGTGCTGGTCTTGGGTGCGACCGGCAGCTCGGGTCAGATGGCCGTTCAGGTCGCCAAGCGCCTCGGCGCCGGCCGCGTTATCGCCGCCGGACGTAACCCCAAGCTGCTGGCCGCGTTGCCGGAGCTCGGCGCTGACACCATCGTCCGCCTGGGCGAGACCCCCGGCCTTGGCGAGGCGGCTGCCGATGTCGACGTGGTGCTCGATTATCTGTGGGGACAGCCCACCGTCGACGCGATGACGGCCATCGCCACCAACCGCAACGATGGCGATCGCCGGCTTACCTGGGTTGAGATCGGCTCGGTCGCCGGGCCGACCGCTGCGATTCCGTCGGCGGCACTGCGAGCGCTGCCGTTGCAGATCGTGGGAAGCGGACAAGGATCGGTTTCCACCGCTGGAATCCTGGCCGAGTTACCCGCTCTTGTCGCCGAAATCAACAGCGGCGCTTTGCGTATCGACGCCCGCGCGGTCCCACTGGCCGACGTCACAAGTGCGTGGCAGGGCATCGGGCCTGACGCGCGGGTGGTGCTGACCCCTTAGCCCCGTCGAAACGCGAAACCGGGCGGCAATGACGAAAGTCATTGCCGCCCAGCCACATTCTTACTTTATTCGGCTGCCTTCTGGCGAGCCTTGGCAGCCGACTCAGCGGCGCGCGAGGCCGCGGCCTCGGCCTCTTTCTTGGCCACGTCACGCGCGGCCTTGGCCTTGTCCTGCTGGGCGCGGCCTTCCTCACGCAGACCGTCGCGGTTGGCGACGATCCCGATGATCTCCTTGGCCTTGCCTTTGACGTCCTCCACGATGCCTTTGACGGCTTCTTCGGGTCCACTGCTGCCCATTATTTTCCTTTCGATCGAGGGGTGTGATGTCCGTACCCCGCGGCAGTCGATTCCGAACGTCTAGTGACGTGCAACAAGTCGAATGGGGGTGTGACAGTGGTCACGACCCGCGCCGTTCAAGGCTTGATGGCTAGGGCTTGATGCGGATCTTGCCCGGCGAATACCAGCCGAAATGGGTGGTGGTGCCCAGATCCAGATCGGCGGGCGGCGCGTCGACCAGGGTGTCGAATCGACGCAGCGAACCCCAGTCGCGGCCCCAGTCGTGGGACAGGTACGTCGACATCACGTGCGCCCGCAGCAACAGGTCGGTGATGCCCAGCAGGCCGCCGTTGACGCCGTCTTGCCAGGTATCGGTGTCCTGCTTCTTGGCGTTGTAGTCCGGGGTGATGCGGAACTTGGGGATCTCGGTGACGCCGTCGGAGTGCAGCATTGGCTGCTGGCAGGGGAAGGCCAGTCCGACTGCCCAGTCCAACAGCACCGGCTGCGTCGAACCGATGTACTCCTGCAGCGAGCGCATCTCCGGCACGCGCGGCGGGGTCAGCGCGACCCAGTCGTCCGGCGTCAGCGACAGATCCTCGGCGACCACCCGGACGAAGGTTGCGTCGGCGGGCATCTGAGACCGCGCGAACCGCAGGTTTCGCCACACCTTAGGCTGCTCGCCGTACAGGTCGTACGGGACCAGGCGGCCGGCCGGCTGCACATTGTCAATTCCGGAGCCGCCGGGCCCGGGCCTGCCGAATTCCAGCTGCACGGTCTGCCCGCTGGTGTGGTGGTGCAGCACGCTGCTGCCGGCGATCGTGCCCGCGGCGGTGACCACCACCAGGGGATGCCCGGCGTTCGCCTTCGGCAGCTGGTACCACGCCGAGGTCAGCCTGCTCTGCTGCTGCGTGCCGGTGGTGTAGCTACCGGCCAGCGGAACCCGCGCGGGGTCGAGGCCGTAGGGCAACGGCACCGTCGAGCCGTTGATGCCCGGCGTCGTCAGCTTGGTCGGCGCATCCCAGTCGTAGTCGGTGCCGGGCTGCGCCACCGCCGTCTCCTTGACCGACTCGGCCAGGGTGCGTTCCGGCACGCCGTTGGGGCTAAAGCCCGTTGAGTCGACGCCACCCAGCGCGCCGAGCGGGCCGTAGTCGCCGGGGAGCGGCGGCATGAAGCCGGCGTTGCTGTCCGGTTCGACGAGCACGTCGTCGGCCAGTCCGCAGCCTCCGCTGAACTCCCGCAGGTTGTCCCAGCCGTTGGAGTAGGTGGGGTACTGGCGGACGATGCCGGCGACCATCGAGGCCACGAACACCAGCGCCATGAATCCGGCCGCGAGGGGGATGGGGGCCGCCGTCACCGCACGCGCCAGCCAGCCTTCGCCATGGTCGCGCGACGCGAAATGCAGATACGTCGCGTACAGCACGGCGATTACGAACAGCGCGAAAAAGACTGTGCTGATGCTGATTCCGCCGATCCTCGGCATGGTGTTGTTGAACGGGACGCCGTAGCTCGAGACGTACCACCAGCCGTTGGTCGTGGCGAAACACAGCGCCAATATGAAGAACACCGCCGCCAGGAACGCCATGCGGTTTCGCGACCAGCGCAACACCTTTGGCGACACCAGCACCGTCGTCAACGCCGCCATCGCCGCGCCCACCGCGGCGAACAGCCCGAAGTGGTGCACCCACTTGGTCGGGGTGAACATCAGGAAGAACATGGTGCCGAAGATGACGCCCATCAGCCGCCACGCGGGCCCGCGGGCCACACCGCGAACCCGCTTGCGCCGCAACATGATGAAAACCGCGGTGAACAAACACAGGGCGGTGATCAGGAAGCCGAACCGGCGCGACAGCGAACCGTCGACGGTGGGCAGGATCAGGTAGTAGTAGCGCAGGTTCTCGGTGTACCAAGCCTGGCTCGGGCCGATCGCGGCGCGAATCCTGGTGGCTTCCCACACCGTTGCCAGTGTCTGGTCGGCGAACACCGCCGTCAGGACCACCGTCCCGGCGGCCAGCATCGGCGCCACCAACGGCCAGCTGCCGACCACGCGATGACGGCGCACGAAGATCCGCAGGATCGGCCGACCACCGGCCGCCAACGCGGCGACCGCGATCAAACCGGTGGGCTGAACGCCGAGGGTGAACGCCGCGGCGATCACTGCCAGCGCCGCGGGCGTCAGCCGGCTGTAGCGCATGGAGCGCTCGATCAGCACGTAGGTGACCAGCGAACCGAGGGCGATGATCGGCTCGGGGCGCAGGCCGTTGTTGAACGGCATCCACGCCGTCAGCAGCACCATGCCCGCCGCCCAGTTTGCGGCCTTGCTGGAGGCGACCGCGGGTCCCAACCGGGGCAGCACCTCACGCGACAGCAGCAGCCAGCACACCACCCCGGCGATCAGGTCCGGCAGTCGCATCCACAGGCTGCCGTCGCTGACGTGGGTCATCAGCGCCAGCAGGTTGTAGTACCAGCCGAAAGGGTCCTCCGGGCTCCCGAACCAGCGGAAGTAGTTCGACATGTAGCCGGCGCGGTCGGCGACCCGGGCCATCCCCAGGATGTAGCCGTCGTCCGACGAGTTCGCCCCGATCACTTGCCACAGCACGAACCCGAAGATCACCGCGACGTCGGCCACGGTGAACGTGCGCCAATTCGCCGGGATGAGCCGGCGCATCCGATGACCGTCGAGCTGGTCCAGGCGCCACAGCGCGACCAGCGCGACGATGGTGGAGACGATCGCCAGCACCATCGCGGCCAGTTTGAGTGTCGTCGGTGTGGTCGAGAAGCGGGTGTCGATGGTCGCCGACAGCTTCAGGCCCGCGGGCGCGGGTCCGTTCAGATCGGTGAAGACCCCGACGATCTGGGGGCGCAGGTTGGGATCCGGGAAGCCACCGCGGACCGGCTTACCGGCCGGATCGGTCAACCCGACGAAGGTGGCATAGGCGCCGGCCTGTGTGGAGGTGATCTCGATGCGCTGGCATTGCGGGGACGCCGCCTGGTCGCGGGACACGCTGGCGATCACCACGTTGCGGTCGGTGACGTCGACGCGCTTGCTGTTGGCGACGACGAACAACGCGTTCAGGGCGGCGTCCTTGCCCTTCTTGGGCGCCGTGCTGAGGATCACCCCGCCTTCGGGCGGCAGGTCGCGCAGCAGCGAGCAGGGCACGGTCACAGTCACGTCGACCGGCGTGAGCGAAATCAGGGGTGCGGTAACGCTATTCAGCTGGCCGCTCTGCGGCCAATTGAGCGTGGCGGTGGTCTGCACGACGGGCAGCAGCGGGGTCGCGACCGACAAGACGAAGCCGATCAGCCCGGCAACGATGGCGACCCAGCGCGTCACCCCCGCCCTCATGGGAGCGCCCGAATCGGTCCTTGCCGGCTCCAGCCGCGCACTGTCATCACACCCTGTTCGATTACGGCTTGCGGTGCCTGGTCAGTCGGCACCAGCGGGTAGTACTGCTCGATCGAGCCCCAGTCGCGGTACCAGTCACCGCGCAGGTACGTCGAGATCGTCGAGGTGCGCAGCATCGCCCGGGTGATCAGGAACGGGCCGCCCGCCTCGCCGGCCTGCCATCCGTTCGACGACGACGCCGTCTGCTTGTGGTCGGGCAGGAGCCGGTACGCCGGAAGTTGGGCAACGCCAAGGTGTTCGGAGAACGGCTGCTGGCACGGGAAGTTGGCGGCGGTTGCGATGTCCATCAGCACGGGCGTGTGCGAGCCGATCAGCTGCTGCAGGGTCTGTAGCACCGGGACCCGCGGCGGCGTGAACGCGAACCACTGGTCCGAACTCAGATTCGGATCGTAGGCGACGATGCGCGCCACGTTGGCCTCCGGCGGCGCCCAGGTCAGTGGGAACCGCAGGTTGCGCCAGGCAGGTTCCGGCCCGATGTCGATCGGCTGCACCTCGGCGAGCGGCTGGGTGGTGCCGTCGGGGCGGGCGACGCCCCACTGCAACTTCAGCGACTGCCCGTAGGTGAAGGTGCCGTCCTCCTTGTATGACCAGATCGCGCCGGACGCCGAAACCACGACGATCGGCCGGTCCGCGGTCCGCGGCGGCAACTGGTACCAGGACGAAGTGGCGGTGGCGGCCAGCGAGTTCTCGCCGTAGCTGCCCATCACCGGTGTGCGCGCCGGGTCGAGGCCGAACGGCAGGGCTATGTTCGACCCGTTCACCCCGACGGGGCCCTGCCCGCCGGCCGTGCCCGCGGAGTCGCTCATGGCGGCGTTGGGCTTGTTGGGTGACGCGTCGGAGTTCACCACGCCCGGCTTGGTCACCACGGGGTACGACCTCAGGTCGTCGCCCACGCCGTCGGGCTTGAAACCAACCGGGTTGACGCCGCCGAGCGGGCCGTCGGGGCCGAAGGTCTGGCCCGGCGCCGGCTGCAGCAGGCCCGCGTTGGGGTCGGGCTCGGTGAGCACGTCGTCGGCCATCGCGCAGCTGCGGGGCGACAGCCCGGTGCTCAGCGCGGCCAGGTCGGCCTTGGCGGTGGTGTAGAGCGGATAGCGGAAGACGGCGCCCTTGGCCAGGGAACCGACCTCGCCGAGCACCATGATCGTCGCGACGACCAGCAGCGGGGTCGACGCCAGGACGCGGTTGCGCCGGTTGTCCTTGACCTCGGTGTGGCCCGCGTAGTCCATCCGGAAGTGCTGCCAGGCGGCCAGCAGGCCGGTGGCGATCGACAGGCTGAGGAACTTGGTCGTCACCGGGTGGCTGGCGATGACCGGCTGGATGTCCC
>Ga0302325_10014029_pt1 | contig 17066 bp, 19 predicted proteins | sample Palsa_T0_2_FD_201948 | JGI IMG/M metagenome (GOLD analysis project Ga0302325, IMG submission 201948) | Peat permafrost microbial communities from Stordalen Mire near Abisko, Sweden - Palsa_T0_2 | ecosystem: Environmental > Terrestrial > Soil > Palsa > Peat permafrost | place: Sweden: Abisko... | reverse complement strand
AGACGAATGGCTCTGCGTCGTAGCGGTCGTCAAAGCTGGGGACATGTTAGCTTGGGCTTAGGATGGGAGGATGGTACGGCTCGTCGTCTCCGCCGCCGTAGTCGGACATGTTTGGCTATTCGAGAAGATCTTCAGCTGGCTTCAAGACGAAGGCGACACAGAAAGTTTCGGTGATATTTCGATCGGGACTAGACGTGGGCTATGCGGAGCCGACCGACACTTTGCTGCCCGCCTGCGTACCAGATTTGATATTGAAGGCATACCGCTTAATTCATCCACCGCCACGGGGGCGGTTGATTGAACGGCAATTTCTGTTACTGCCACGAAGTTGTCGTGGTCGTTGCTGTGCCTCACAAAATCCGTCAGCGCCGATTTTGACCGACTCGAGGTCGGGAAGGCGTGATCAAGGCACGGTTGACGGAATCAAGTGTGCGAAGAGCGCTCAAGGGACTTGGAGATGAAGAGAGGAGGATTCCTGCGTGATGGAATTCTTCTTCTTCACAAGCCGGTAATTACCCACATTTCTTATATCTCACTAGCTTCGATAGACAGCGAGGCCGACGAAACTCAACTTCACGCGGACAATCAGTTCCATACGCTCCCACACTTCCGTCCTCTCCGCGACCTCATTCCGAATACCCCCCGCTTCTTGCCTTCGCAAGACATTCCCCCTCAAACAACACTCTCCATGTATAGCAATCCGTCACCATGCCGACAGAGGCGACAATCGTCCCAGTCCGCCAGAACTGGACCTCAAGGCCCAGCCGGAACAAATGAACGAACTCCAAAAGGAAGCAGAAATAAAAGAACAACAGAAGAAATCCCGTGAATCGTTGAAAGCGGATATCCTACAGGAATCAGAGATGTCCAAGGCCGAACAAAGGAAAGTCAATTGGGGAATACTAATGACTCTCGTGAAGTATATTTGGCCGAAGGCATCTCACTCGATGTTGGCGAGGCTGATGGTAGGATAATATTGGGTTTCGAGTTCGTGTGGTCGTTGCGCTGTCATTGCTTGTAGGGGCGAAGGTATGCTTACCTGGGCGAGAATGTTTAACTGACTGGGTAGGTTTTGAATGTCCAAGTGCCGTTCTTTTTCAAGGATATCATAGATAAAGTTAATGTCGATTTCACTCAACTCGGCGAAGGCGGTTCCGTCCAAGCAAAAGTCCTCACCGTCGTCGGCACCGCCATAATCGGCTGTAACCCCCCCTCGCCCCTCGCCCCTCCGCATTCCTATCCCTCCGCGGTCTCTTTTGCGATGCACATTGCTTACATGGTATAGATGGCCTCGCACGCATCGGCTCCACTATCTTCCAAGAACTAAGAAACGCAATCTTCGCCAACGTAGCCCAAAAAGCAATCCGCCAAGTCGCCTGCAACACATTCAGTCATTTACTTGCCATGGACCTGGGATTCCACTTATCGCGTCAGACGGGCGGGCTTTCGCGCGCTATTGATAGGGGAACAAAGGGGATTAGTAGTATGTTGACGTGGATTGTGTTTCATATCGCCCCGACGTTACTTGAGATTGGCATGGTTTCGGGGATCCTCGTAAAACCCCTCCTTGGGCTGGGTTGGGACAGTGCATTGATGGCTAGGGGTATAAGTTTGGGTGGCAGTATGCCGGGGTTGCGGTTGCGACGATGGGGTTGTATATTTTGTTTACGGTGAAGACTACTGCGTGGAGGTAACTTCCCTTTCGCTGGAGGATTTTTCTGAATGCTAGGACAAAGTTTCGAAAACAGGCAAATGCAGCGGACAACAAAGCTGCCACAATCATCATCGATTCCCTCATCAACTACGAAGCCGTCAAAGTAATCCCACTATTGATTCGCACGAGATCTGACGTCCTAGCACTTCAACAACGAAAAATACCAAGTCCAATTATACGACTCAGCAATGCAATCCTACGAAAAATCTTCCCTCAAAATAGCCACGTCCCTAGCTTTCCTCAATTCCGGCCAGAATATCATCTTCTCGACTGCCCTGACAGGAATCATGTGGATGGCCGCAACCAATATCGTCGGCGGGGGAAACATAACAGTCGGAGATCTAGTCCTCATAAACCAACTCCTCTTCCAATTGTCCGTGCCGTTGAATTTCCTCGGAACAGTGTATAGGGAGTTAACGCAGAGTATGACGGATATGGAAACGTTGTTCAAGTTACAGGAAGTTAACGCTACGATCAAGGTACATCCTACTCCAGGACGGGTGCGGGTGGTTTTGGGCGGATCAGTGTTGATGACAGGACGCGCCGGATGCGAAACCTTTTGTGTTCAAGGGGGGCAATATCGAATTCCAGAATGTTACGTTCGGATACCATCCTGAGCGACCTATTCTCAAGGACGTCAGTTTCGTCATCCCAGCGGGTCAAAAGACCGCCATCGTCGGACCCAGTGGATGTGGGTACGACCCTCTCTCCCACCACCGACTTAATTCTAATAATAGAAAATCCACTGTCCTTCGACTCTTGTACCGGTTCTTCGACGTCCAATCAGGACGAATATTAATCGATGGACAAGACATCCGGTCCATCACAGTTGCCTCTCTGCGCGAAAAGATCGGCGTCGTCCCGCAGGATACACCCCTTTTCAACGATACCATAGAACATAATATCCGGTACGGCAGGATCGATGCATCTCACGAGGAAGTCATGGCAGTGGCACGCAAAGCAGAGATCGACAGGACGATTAATTCCCTGCCAGATGGATATGAGACCAAAGTAGGGGAGAGGGGTTTAATGATCTCGGGGGGTGAGAAACAGCGCCTGGCGGTTTCGAGAGTGTTATTGAAGGATCCGCCGGTGTTGTTCTTTGACGAAGCGGTATTATCTCTTGATGATGGGGAGGGTTGACGTAGACTTCCGCATTGGATACGAGAACGGAACTTGCGTTGTTGAAAAATATTGAGAAGATATTGAAGGAGAAGATGAGAACGAGTGTATTCATCGCACACAGATTGAAGACTATCTCCAATAGCGGTGATCACAATTTATAAAGTAATGCTGATGGTAGATAAAATTATTGTGTTGGATCAGGGACGGGTGGCGGAGAGTGGATCACATGGCGAGTTATTGAGTCATGATGGCCATTACTCGAAGATGTGGAAAGAGCAGAGAGCGGCGGAGGGGAGTGAATAGATGGGGATATAGGGTTGGAATTGGACGGTTCGATACATACTATAGATCTGGCGTTCTTCTCCAGGTGTTCTCTCAGGTCGAATGGAGGAAGCTCCGCACACCGCTAAGTCGTTGAGAAATTGGCTGCGAATGGTGTGCGGGAGGTTACAAACATTCTTCGAAGGGAAAGAGGATGGACCTTTCGCAAGTCTCAAAACGATTGAGGATACATACATCAACTGCAACTGCACTAGTACTACGTCATGCCTAAACCTCCGCAATCGCCCCCAACATGACTATCCCCCGGGCTTATTTCCCACGCACAGACCCCATCTAATTTGCCGTTAAATCAAATCAAGAGCGCTCAAGCCCTCCTCTCCTGCACCAATAAGTGGCAATAACCGCGCTGGCACGAAATGAACGCCTGTGCACGCTGCCATCTCCGACGGCACGCGCGACGAAATGCCCGACTTCGTTTCCAGGGGCTGGTCCTCGCGGCCACTGGCCAATCATTTCCGTCCGCTGGAATGAGGGGTTCAGACATCGGACCGCCACCAGCCAGTCACACGCCGGATTGACGTGCGTGAAATGAAAGTGTCTTAGAGCCCTGTGCTCGCGGCTGGCTGTGTGTTTGTGCGTGCGAACCTTATAATAGATACATACACTTTTATGTCGCTGCTGTGGCCCGAGCCGGATTCACTGCAACCAACAAACACACTGCGCGAGAGGACGGTACGTACGGGTGACAAAGGAAGAGAGGAACAAGGGATATGGCGGATATTATTGAGCGGATAAAGAAACAGTACGAGGCGTGGAAGTTGGAGCAGAAGTACATGAAACGCAGAAAAAGCCGGATCATGCGTAAGTCTCCCCTGTCCCCATACATACCTTGATATCGTTCTCTCGATCGAGTAGAATCGAGCTTTCCTCGGAAAGGTTTGTTGCATAAGGCTGATCTGTGTAGAAAGTTCGTATAAGTATGATAACGGGGATTATGTTCCTGCGGCACAGCCTCCTTCGCCGGCTGCTTCCGAGCGATCCAACCCGATGAGTCTGAAAAATCGGCGGAGCTGGATTGGCAGATAAACAGTGCCACGAACGGGACAACTGGACTGAATGGAGGGTATTGGCGTTTGAGAGATTCCGGTGCGCGAACAGAGACAGGGACTACCTCGGGTTTAGGCGTTATTAAAGGTGTGTGTGTTGAGTAATGGGTGATTGAAGTAAGGGAGACGATTGCAAGAACGTCGGCTGGTTAGAGTAAAGAAATTCAGTAATGCTTTGGAGATATCAAGGACGCTTTTCGTTGCAAACGGCCGTTTGACGCCCCCAAACAGAAACGCACCCCAAGTATTCGTGTTTTGAGATATCCCGCGAGGTAACCGCCTTCACGATCAATCAGTGAATACATCGAGCGTGTCAATTTATTCAATTACATTGTCTATTCAACATATACTTCCAATCACGCCAGCCAAGCCCGTCGACAGCGCATTTTGCACAACTAAACCACTCCCCACAACACCCGCTCATTCACCCTCCTCGATCCTACTTCCTCGGAGCCAGTTTCCGAATAATCAACTTAGCATACCCCTTCGAAAGAGGTCTATCCCCCGCCCTCGTCAATCGCTGCTGATGCGTCTCCCCCGTCCGTTTATGTCCATGTAAAGTATATCCCTAGCATAAGCCTCAACAATCCCCCCATCAAAACACGCAAATACCAAAGCCATTGTGCGAAAAAGGGATTTTCGACGGTCGCCGCGAGTGGGTTTGGGGAGGTTACTCGTTTTATAAAATCAGAGTGACTGGACTTTGACTTGCGGAAACGTAGTTTATAGCTCTGTGGGGGGTCAGAATTGTGCAAGCGGGATTAAAAGTACAGAACATGATTTGAGTTTGTATGTTCGCAGGGGAGTAAGTTGTTGGAGAACTGATGATTTCTTCGACAGCGGGAATGGTGGTATTCGAGCGGGTATACATTGAGATTGTGTAAGAAACGTTCTTCTGAAGAGAGGAAGTGTTGCAGACAGCATTCGATGGTCTGCTATTCTTGGAAGAGGAAGGATTCGAGCCAGCATCGAAGGTATCATCATTATCCTCGAAGTTCAATCCTCCCGAAAATCGATGTGATGTTTTGCCCTACTTTCCATCCCTCAGTGTTGTTTGACTTTTAGGGTTCAGTTTTCCGCTTTGGCGGCCCGCCGCCGCGTCGCTCAGGGGGCACCTAACTCAAAAGATACAGAAATTAACTTTCTCCCACGCCAAAATCGCCCACAATGACACCTCTCTTGCGCCACACAACGTCTCTCCGATTACTCGATATCACACATTATGACGAACCGGGAGTATACTCCAATCTATATACATTATCCTGGGAAGTGTAGATCTCCGATTTCGTTCCGATCATGATTATATCCCACGGAATCGTCAGCCACAAGGGGGGTCACATTGGCATATTAGATATGAATACGGGTGCCGCAAAGATTGCGCTTTATGGGATTAATATACATATATTTTTAGGTTGTATGACGGGTTCGGAAGTTGGTCTGGTGGAAAGGTACGCACTCTCTGCGCGCGTCACTTATTTTCTGATCTTCTGATCGATCGTGAGGAAACGGAACCTCCTTTCCCTTTCTCAACGGACCCATTCAACAATGACCATCAGACCAAACTAGTCCCTTTCACATCACTTAGACCGCCCTCTCCCAGCCCTCCTCCCAGCTCTTTTACAGGCCCCCCTCTGTTTCCCATCACAGCATCACAGCATAAGTACCACGCCGCTCCCATCCCAAATGTCCGCACCCAAAGCAATGTACCCACCCAACACCATCCTCGCAGAAACACCAACCTACCAAATCCAGAACTTCGCTCCCCCCGTTCGGCCAGGCGGTAATCTCCGCGAGGGCGGCAAATTCCATCCCATAAAGTATTCCTCGCCGCAAGATCTGAGGGATGCGCTTGTCCCAGAGGAGTTTAGAGAGGTTTTCAACTTGCCTTCTGAGCGGGCTGGGGAGGAGAGTGTTGTTGAGAGGGTGACCGTCGGGGGGAGTTATGGCACGGGGAATAGGCGGGTTTATAAGGGTCCTCCTACGGACGAGGGACAGGGGAAGAAAGGTAAGGGCAGCTGTTGTTTGGGTGGGGTTGATGGGTGTAGGGAAGAGTGGAGGGTGTTGTGTTGTTTGTTAGGGACGGATGGGATGGTGGGGTATATGTCGAGGTGTGCTTGAGATGGTGCTGTTGACCTTAAAGCAACTTGACGGCGGTGTTTTCAGAGGGAGATTTGCAGTCGAGGTAGAAGTGACTATGTAGGCTGCAGTTCGGTCTCAAAGGGTGTTTGTGTCATTACTGAGGGTTCATCTGTTCGTCCACCACACTATCCCTTAATAAAAGATGCCGTTATTCCATGATGAAGAATCAAGTCTTTTTCGCGAAGGTTATATACGCCTGTTTGGCAAGTGGCCAGAAATAGGTACAAGGTTGTCCCTGAGTTCTGAAAGAAGCAAGCATCAAGAACTTGCCTCTGGGGAAAGGCCCAGTGTGTTCCGTCTTCGTAATACCTGCTCATTCCAGAAACTCTCCAAGAAAAGTACTTCCCCCCTTGCAAAGTTCCTGTGAAATCTTCCTAAAGGCTGGTGAGAGACCTCATGGCCCCGTCGTCACTCGTTCAGTCAAAATTGATCAGCGATAAAAATTCGAAACAAATCTTTTCGCAGATCACCTCCGCCTCACAACAGACCAGGTCCAACAATGGACCCAAAAACATTCCCCGACTGGCAAGCCAAGCTTCTCAAACAGCTCGTGCAGACCACAAAGGCGGCCTCGGCAGTAGGCAGCCACGACATCTCCTTTGAACGGTCCATCGACTCGACTTTCGACTCGAATCTGAATGCTGTGACGGACCGTCTTCTGAGTTTATCGAATCAGCTGCTGAGGTTTGCAGGACTTGGGGGCGAGGAGTTTGAGGATGAGGAGGATCTGGGGGATCGATGGGGCGAGGTCGTCGATGTGGTTGATGGGTTGCTGGAACGGGCGGTATGTTCTGTTGTGTAAAGACATTGGGACTGATGGTAGGATACTTGTGTGGATGAGTTTTCGGGGGCGACGTCGAAGGGGAAGGAGACGGTTACGCCGACTGTTGCACGGGTCACGAAGGTTGCTTGGCGATTTGAAGGGATGGCTGACGGTAGACGGGGAAGGGGAAAGAGAAGTTGGAGTATAATATTTTTCACGCGAATATTCCGAGGCCGCAGTTGAAGTTTAAGAATGTCCCGGATAATGTCGAGGGAAGTCCCTGGCGGCCTCTATTAAAGGAGAAGCCCAATGCACTTGTGCCACTAGAGCAATCATTGGCATCACTCGACGAAAATGGCGAAGAGAATCGAGAGTACCGTCTCCCTCTGTCCTTCACTGACTGTAGTTCCCCTCCAAATCCCTACCAATACGAAATTATCCACTCTACCTATCCGCCGCATCTCTTTGATACGGAAACAGAGCCAGTACGTCCTATACCACTAGAAGACAACGATGTGATTTGGGTCGACAATTCTAAATCCCTTGCGTCAATGTTGAAGGAACTTAAGAAGGCGAAGGAAATCGCCGTCGACCTCGAACATCACGATTATAGATCATACCATGGTTTTGTGTGTTTAATGCAAGTCAGTACAAGAGAGCAGGACTGGATAGTAGATACCCTGGAGTTACGAGAGGAATTGGTTACATTAAATGAAGTATTTACAGATCCTAATATCGTCAAGGTAGTCCCGTTTTCAGAAGATACTGATACAAGGTATTTCATGGAGCGAGATCGGACGTCGTATGGCTGCAACGAGATTTCGGACTATACCTGGTCAACTTATTCGATACCTTTCATGCTTCCAACGCACTACAATTCCCATCTAAATCACTCGCGTTTCTACTCCTCAAATACGTCGATATCGAAGCAGATAAGAAATACCAATTAGCAGACTGGCGGATACGTCCTCTTCCTACCGAAATGATGGCCTACGCCCGCTCAGATACACACTACCTTCTCTACATCTACGACCAACTCCGCCGCGATCTCTCCTCTCGTTCGAAAGACTTGAACCACGATCTCCTCACCGACGTCCTCGATGCCTCCCGCAAAGTAGCAATGATTTCCTACCGCCGCGAACGCTACGATTTCGAAGAAGGTTCCGGCGTAGACGGCTGGCGAAAACTGCTCATGAACAACAGGGGCCCGAATCTCCATTCGAATCTGCAGATGACGGTGTTTAAACGGATTCATCGATGGCGAGACCAGATTGCGAGGGAAGAAGATGAGTCGGTTAATTATGTCCTGCCGAATCGGTCGTTGATGAATATCGCGACGTCACTGCCTCATAATATGCAGGCTGTGGTGGCGGCGTGTCATCCTGTGCCGCCGTTGGTACAGGTTTATGCGGAGGATATTGCGTATATTGTGCAGAAGACGAGGAAGGAGTTGGCGGAAGAGGTTGCCAAGGCGGAAGCCATTGCTGCAGAGGCAATTACTGGGACAGTGGATTCAAGTGTCAAGAATGGAGTAACTGGTTCGACTCATCTGTGGTATAAGAATGAGGACACCGCGCCTAATGGAGTCAAATCGGTCATCGAGGCAGTGAAACATGGTTCTCAGTTCGATGTTTGGGGAGCTCAGAATGATCGGGTGCATTCTTTGATACAGACTTCTTCACAGTTCTGGGAACCGTTGCATAGAGAGTATAAAGCCCCGATATATGAGCTTGGCGGGGATATGGAGGATGTCAAGTTATCGGTGCCATTACCTCCTCTTACGGCTCAGATTTATATGACGGCGGAAGATGTCCAGTCACTACGTACGGAGAAGAAAGAGGATAATGTCGCAGCATTAGCGGACCATCCTTTTGTCCAACGGTCCAAGGAAGAACGGGACGAAAAGTCGCAGCCAAAGGGATCAGAAATCATTATTGCTCGGAAAATGGGCAAGAAGGAGAAAAAGAAACGACAGCGCGAAGAAATTGATGTCGATATCGTCAATGGGGATAACGGAATTACTTCACCTTCCGCTGTTTCTGCGGTACCGTCCATAACGACAACTTCTGCAGACGACAAGCCGATCCGTCCAAAAAAGAAGGCCAGACGCGGGAAAAGCTTAAAAGACAAAGTCGAGGCGAAAATCCATGAACCACAGGAACAATTCGATCCATACAAGATCACCGAAGCACCGAAACAAAAGAACAAGGAAATTAAAGGAAAGGGACCAGGGGCAGGCAAGAGCATGACGTTCAAGTAACACACACACACACGCAAAAAGGCGGGCGGTTAGATTTAATTAGCATAGCACTTAGTAGACAGAATGTACACCATCTGGGGGTTCCACCTTTCTGTATGCATAGTATGGGTCCACTTCTCTCATCCCGCGTTTTGTGCCAGGATAAGTAATGGTTGCGCCCGCGAATGCACAGTGACGCATTGTGCGTGGAGGTGTAACCCTCCGACACCGGCGCACGTCGGCAGAACGCATGCCGGGGGCACAAATAGCATCGCCAGCAGGACCCTGGTGGCAGCCCATATGCGGTAAGGCCTGTGCAACCACTCGCTGACGTCGTGTGTTATCCTGGGGGGCGCTGTAGACTTTCTTGCCCACACGATTGGTCGATATGAACGTGGCGTCGGGTAAGTTCGCTTGAATGAAGCAATACAATTCGCCTCTGATGTGCTGTTTCACATTCCTCGGGGGAACTGATGTGCTGTCACACCGGGGCACATGCATTATGTGCCGCATCAAGCCGCTGCAGCCGACCAGCTCCAGTCAAACACTATATCTATCTTCTTTGCAAAACTATATCTTCTTTGCAAACCTCACTTGGGAACGGCAATCTTGAAATCGCAAATCTCGGGCTCTGTCATACAAGATGTTTTTGATCGCACGAGGGGTGCCTAGTATCATCTTTTCAATTTTGTTCACCGCGTTGTTGTTGGGCTCGCTTTGGTGTGCGAAGACCTGGGGACGAAGATCTGGGTATCTCAAACTATGCGCCTTTTGTGCTAGTATAATCCCTTCCTCATGCGCAAAGGCTAATCAAAAGTCCGAATGGGAGCAGCGATCTGTGGCATCATCGTCGCAGCTGACAATTACTCCAACGTCAATGTCATTATCGCGGAAATGGTCCTGACTCAAGTCGGATCTTTCATGATCTATTACTCCATCGTTGGATTCTATCAAGTCTCGTACGTCTCATGTTGCAGGAATTGACTGACTTCAGCGCCAAGTACTACGGATTCTGGCAAGGAGATAAAGCCAAGTTGGTGTATACTATGCAGCGTCTGACTTTGTACGTGCTTATCGCGCTTGCCATTGCAAGTGGTGTGGAGGGAGCGAGCTATGATGATCCGTCGTCCGTGGCAGTGGCTTCCAATCTTGCCAAAGCATACTCCATTATCTGTACTTCCCTCTTGCGCAGTCTCGCTCATGCCAGATATTTTCCTCCTTACAGTCAATGTGATTCAATGGGGTGCTCTATGGTTTGGCGCTCGAATGGGCAACGATGTGGTATATTCTTTGTGCACACCCTGACTAATTCAAGTTCTCCATCTGTTGTACCCTGGCCCTATTTTTCGTGTATCTCAAGGCTATTTATCTCGTTGTATCCGCTTGGATCATCGACATCTCTGTCCGCAATCCGTTCGTTGTACTGCCCCTCCAATATGCATCGAGTTGACTAACCTCAGAACGCGGGGTGGTATGTCGGCGCTGCATTCGCACCAGGTACTCACTCTCAAATACCAAGTTAGATATATATACTGACGACAGATTTCCTTGCCGCACTGCTTTGCGTTGTGGCCGGTCTAATGGCTCCCTTTGAGCGTCGCGAAGCCGCCAAGGAGTTTGTCACCGAACAACAACTGCAGCAGGAAGGAGCGCGATACAACTACGACGGTGGCCCGCCCGTAGAACAGTCGAAATACAACGGCCGCGTGAATCCCGCTGCAGGCATGAGCTACGCACGTTAATAAAGGGATATAATAACACATTCATTTGGAGTATAGGGATTTCTATTTGAGTTCTTGTAGATTCGTTCCAGGAAGATTTAATACATGTTATTATTTATCGGGTTAATGTAACCTTTTTGGTACTCGTAATTTCGCTTCTGATAGCCGCTAGGTATCTCGGATGACGACGAGGTTATCTCCCGCCGCACGTTGGTACCTCGTGGCTCCCGATACGAATTACTGCACATGGCAGATCAACGTGCGAATATCTCTATAAATAACACCCTCTCGGCTGATGAAACGCGCTGCCGAGCGGGGAACTCGTCTAGCAAGCCAAAGGTGTCTATATTGATAGCTATTTATGGGTATATTAATCGCCGATGGCGACATGATGGACTTCCGGGCAAACGAATAGCGGAAGTCTAAATCTCGTACCCCTGACCGGGAAATGAGACATGATCCCAGCCATTGGACGCTTGACTCTCCGATTGAGTATTGACAAACCGCCGCAACGTGATCATCAACGGACAACCGTCGCGTCTAGATGTTTCATAAATTTCCCGAGCGGTAATATTTCCGAGATCCAGGAGATTGCAGTTATCAAAACTAAGCGAAACATGAAATAGGTTGTATGTATATGTATCATGTAAGGGATTCACACCACCTGCAACTCGAGCACACACGTTCTAACTTCTCGCTATCAGTCAACTCGTGCTCCGTCCCGCGGCCGGCCATATCGCGCACGGACCCAAATTCGGGTTTTCGGTTTACTCCAACCGTAGACTGCAGGGATCCGGTCCGTCCGCATGCCAAAATGCTGTGGAGCGGACGCTAGGATCGCTCGGATCTCCTTGCGTGTAAAATTACAGTGAACACAATTGCTGGAAAGATGCATTCCGATGTTCGCGCGGGTGCTGGAGTGTGGCGAGGGAAAAAGGGGCACGTCCCCCCTTGGCTTTGCCTCCACGGGTCCCTAGCGTGTAGCGAATCAGTGCGTGGAGATTACTAAAACGACGGGAGGGGAAATGTCGAGATGAAACGCGACGAATTTCCACCAACAGAAATGGGCATTTACCGCGAGAGAGGGCAAGCCGGAGGGATATCAGAGTCTTAGGAGGTTGGGATTTTGATCGGCGTACGTGAGTGCGGGTGCGGTGATAATGCTTGTGGCGGGTGGTGCACTGGGAGAGCCTGGGATGATGTGTGGTGGACGTGTTGAGTGCGTGTTTCGTGAACAAAGGAAGGATAATCGGATTCAATTTGATCCGGGCGTCTGCCCCAATTAAGTTTTAAGGTGAGCTGGACAAGGTTTTCTTCCGTGTGTTCGAGCTTTCTGCTTAGTCAAGGAAGTGCGCTTGGACCTCCTCGTGGTTTCCGTGGAGGTTGTTTGGCAGCAAGAAACGACTGTAAACTGGGCGAAATAGACTTTTGCATAAGTAGGAAATGTACAGGCGGCTTCCTGTGGTGATCCGAAAAGGGTCCTCGTTCCGAGGAGGCTATCTTAGACACATGCCAGCAGTGATTGATATGAGCATCAATCACACTTTCCATTTCCTCTGCCGAGAAGTATAAAAATATATTTCTGTTGGCGGTGGTGGTGGTGCAGCTGGCGTGAATTTTCTCGTGGTTGTTCGTTCCCCTGGGAGCCCCTAGCCAGTCTGACTAAACGGTTTGTGCCTGCCGTCCACCACAAACGCCCCTCGCCCTTCAAAACTAATACAGTGTACGAATCATCGCTCACACGCATCGACGAGCAGCAGCAGCAGCAGCACGCACGCACGCCCTCCACCACCACCACCACTCACCGCATCAGCTGGCCACTCCCATCCACGCCGCTGCCTAATCCTAATATCCTCCTCTCTCTGCCTCAACGGAGCCTCCTCCTTTTCCTCGCCCGTCTGCGTCCCTCCCACACACACCGCTTCCTTTCTCCTTGATCCGCCGCCGTCCTCATCCCGTTTTATTCTCCGACACTTGCCCGAGCCGCTGTCCGACGCTTCCACCCCCCCAACGGTCCTCTGGCCTTATTTCTTGGCCCTCTGGCTCCAGCTCGACCACCGCACAGCCTCTGAATCACGAGCAATCCACGTTCTGCTCTTCCACGCTCTTTAATCGGAACACAAACAAATCGGATCGGCCTCTGTCACGCGTACCTCCATCCGACCCATCCTCCGTCGTTGAACGGCCATGTCAGTCGTCATCTCCTCGTCCTTGCCATCATCTGCAAATTCCTCCACGATGACCCTCCCGCTCACGTCTGCTCGTCCCAGACTGAGCGCCTTTGTCTCAGAGGCCGAGAGGGCCACAAGAGCCAGCAAACGACACAGCGTCTCCAAGCTCTACTCCATGGTCCATGCGGAACATGACACCGAAGTCGAAGACGAGTTATCACGAAGTATCCCCCCTATCAAGTCCTATCTAATGGGTAGCGCAAAAGCAGTTACGAGATTTAAAAGGCAAGATCTCTGCTCAATCAAAGAAGAATTTCGTGCTGGAGCGGGATGTACGATATCTCGATTCACGAATAGCTCTTTTAATTCAAAATCGGATGGCGCTGGATGAACAGAATGAATTTGCTGCGCGGATCGAAGATGCGATGGATACGAATATTGGACACTTTCCTGATGATCGGAAAGTTCAGGTACACCATTGATCCCGACTGTGTTGACGATAGCAATATGGAAATCTGTTTCATTTACTGCAAGCCGAACCACGACACATAGCCACGTTATGTCGGCTAGTCACGATGCAAGAGATCGATTCATTATTGCAAACTGTAATGTTTACTATTTTCGGAAACCAGTATGAGAGTCGGGAAGAACATCTACTATTGACCATGTTTCAGGTATATATCCATTCTTACAACGCTGATAAAAGATGGTTCTCGCACATCAATTTGAAGAGACGACCGAGTTTTCCAACTTGTTACGACAAAACACACCCGTCTCACGAATGATGACCACCTACACCCGACGCGGCCCAGGTCAACTATACCTCAAAAACGTCCTAGGCAACCGCATCAATTCCCTCATTGAACACTCGGACCTGAACCTCGAAATCAACCCCCTCAAGATCCACGAGGAACTCACCAAACTCGAAGAAGAAAAGAACCCCTCAGGCGAAATCCGCCCCGGTGTCACCGCCGAAGAAGCCGCCCAAAACAAAGCCGTCCAAGAAACCATCCCCTCACGCGTCCAAATCCTAATGCAACTCGCCAGCTCCTTCCTCAACACCATCATCGACAGCATCGACCAAGTCCCCTACGGCATCCGCTGGATCTGCAAACAAATCCGCAGTCTCACGAAACGCAAGTTCCCGGATGCCACAGAAGTCGCGGTATGTACTCAGATCGGCGGGTTCTTCTTTCTGCGGTATATCAATCCGGCGATTGTGACCCCCCAGGCGTACATGTTGATCGAGAATTGTCCCGAGGAACAGCCTAGACGGACATTGACTTTGATTGCCAAGATGTTGCAGAACTTGGCGAATAAGCCGAGTTATGCAAAGGAGCCGTATATGGTGCATTTGGCTCCGTTTATTGATACGAATAAGGCTCGTATGAATGCGTTTTTGAACAAATTGTGCGAAGTCCCTGATTTTTACGATACTTTGGAGGTACTGTCCCACCCAAATGATATTGACATTAGATGGATCAATATATTGCGCTGTCGAAGAAGGACTCCAAAATCAATATTACGCTGAATGAAATTTACAGCACACATTCCCTCCTTGCTAAACACATCGACACAATGGTACCCCTTTCTAATGGACGTTGCTAACATAGACAACCGAAAACGATCCGCGTTTGGCCACCCTTCTGAAAGACCTCGGCCCACCAAATCCTCAACTCCCACGTAAAGAAAACGTCACCATCGAACTCCCTCTCTACAGCCGTTTCGAAATGCCCATCGCAGAACTGACCTCCTCCCTCGATCTAACTCACGAAGACATCCTCTACATGGAAACCAAAACCGTCTTTGTCCAACTCTTACGGGTTCTGCCTGCCTCGACCGCCATCTCCCGCCCTCTCAATCTCCCCAAAGTCGCCGACGCGGCAGCCCTACTTAAAGACCCCGTCATGGTCCGCAAGGGCATCAAAGCCATGGCCAACCTTCGGGATCTAGAAGACATGAACCTCGTGGACCCGCGGGATCGATATAATCCGCTTGTATCTGAGATTGAGCAGGAACTAGTCCACCTGGGGTCGCAAAGGACAAAGGCGCTAGACGAATTGAAGTCCCTGGAGTCGGTGTATAATACGATCCTGGAACACAATGCGTATTTGAGAAACCAACTGAGTACGTATAAACAGTACTTGCAGAACGTGCGGTTGGTGAGTGGTGGAGATAAAAGTAAGGGGGGATCGACTACTGGATTTGGAGTGACTAGTGTTGGTGGCAAGACGAAAGCGAAGAAGGCTCCGAAATCGCAATTGATTGGGCCGTACAAGTATACTTATCATCAACTGGAGAGAGCACAAATCATTAGTGAGAGCAATGTCCCCGAGTCAAAGTAATCCCCCTCATATTGAACAATCTGACCTGTGTAGCAAAGGATTAGTATACTTCAAGATCTCGTCGCCTATTCCAGGGACATTCATCATCTGTTTCAATCACAAGGGTATTTATCCCTCATCTCATGAAAGGTATTGACAAGTAGAAAAATCTCGCACATTGCTCGAGATCGATTTAAAACTAGATGACCTCCTCGAAATGCAACAAGCCCAAATCCAATGGCTCGATCTCCGTTTCGTGCAACTCGATGTTCCCCGCCTAATCGCCCTTCTCAACCGCTCCTTCGCCCGCAAAAAGAACTAATCAACAAACATTCAACTAAAACAAACCAACGATCCCAAGTCCCGTGATGCTTCGCTGGCCGAATTCACACAACTTAGAGACTCGTTTTTGGTGGGATATTTTTTCTTCAATTCATACATACGACGGACGGTCCTCTAGCAGGATCACGCGTACATTACTTTTTAAAATCAACCATGTTGCATACAAAATCTAATGGAAAATGGACGTCAATGACATTCGATGATGGTGATGATGATTATGAACGCGCGGGAAAGGAGAGTTGAGGGTTTTGAAATTTGGTTATGCGGATTTGGTTGTTGCCTGCGAAACTCGAGGATAGGGGACAGCGTACCTTTGTCACAGGGGGCGAATGGGATGGAATTGACCCGCAAGGGATTGATCATATTGGGGCGGAAGGGATACAATATTGGGATTTCTTGGGTTGTGTGGAATTGTTTGTTTCTTCCTTTTCAGTAGTGCGTAGTTCACCCATTGTTCTTGTATTACATATCTAGGTCAATACCCATTTCATCACCATCCCTGTTCCATAACCCCTTGATCGCGTATCTTACACTTGTCCTCAAAACAACAAACCGGAATTTTCCCTCGTTCGGGGGCTATGAGTATACATTTACTACTTCCTTTGCGCGTTCGACCTTTGCGGATGTTGCGGGGACGAACTTTTTGAGATCTTTGAGGACTTTCATGCCGTTTGTGAAAGTTTCTTTGATCTCGTCGTCGCGGGGGATAGCAAGTGGTGGACTCGCAGTAGTATCGACAACACTTTCAGGAAGAGGAGGAACATCCGGTATACTGGAGTAAGATTGTTTGATTATCGTCGCAGCTTCTAAAGGCTTTGATCGTCGAGCAGATGTGATATTCAGGATTTGTTGTTCGATCTCTTGATGGAGCGATTGTACGCGTGCCAGTAAATTCGCATCAAATGGCTCAATGTCTACAGTATCAGAGGTTGTCCAACCCGTGTGAGAAAAGTACCTTGTTGTTCCGTTGACGATAGTAATGACGGTTTCATTCCGTTTATGAGCAATGACGAGCTCGCCATTTCAAACGTCCGATTCACGTACTATCGTCAACTCTCTGCTCCGGGGGACAAGGGGGAGGTACCTCATCGAGCATCTCCTCGACGCGTTTTCTGAGAGTGTCGGAGTGGATGTTAGGCA
>Ga0302325_10014026_pt1 | contig 17067 bp, 15 predicted proteins | sample Palsa_T0_2_FD_201948 | JGI IMG/M metagenome (GOLD analysis project Ga0302325, IMG submission 201948) | Peat permafrost microbial communities from Stordalen Mire near Abisko, Sweden - Palsa_T0_2 | ecosystem: Environmental > Terrestrial > Soil > Palsa > Peat permafrost | place: Sweden: Abisko... | reverse complement strand
ATTTGTATGCAAAGGTACATAATTTTATGCTATGTGGCCCGCGCGACCCCCCCTTGCTAGCGTGGGCAATGTCTCACCGGTCGAAGGGATACCTTCCTTCGGTTGCCTAATCTAGACTAGCGCTGTCACGTGACCTACAACCCAGTGAATATGAATGTACCAACATTTAGCAATACATTTCGACACGACTATTTTAAATAATTTAAGCTAAGCGAATTAAATTAAATATAAGAATTCTAATTAATATATTTTCTTTATTAATATTTAATATTTAATTACCTTATTTAGCTTTTAATGTCTTAATTTTTATATCCCAAAAGATTTCTTGCCTCTTTTAGCCTAAAGTAAGGCTTTCGCTTCGCTTAAATCCACAAGGGGACACCTCCCTTCCCACTATTTTGTCCTCCCTTTTTATATTTCTTTAAAATATATTTTACTTTTTTTTTATTTAATATTTCAAGACCTTTTTTTTTTTAAAAAAAAAAAAATTTAAAGCCCTTTCATAAATTAAAATTGTAAAAGTTATCGCCTCGTCTGCTGAGACAGTGTTTGCGCTAGCGGTCGCATAATGCAGATGGCCTGATTGGAGGAGATGGTTGTATTTTGGCCTATTCGCGTGCGGACACTGTCTCAGCAGACGAGGAGATAATAGTTTCAAATAAAAACCAAGCGAATACCCTTGAGTTTTGCGCCCGATGCCGAATCGCGACTGCGAAGAAATTTATTCCCCCCGCCCCCCTTAAAGCATTTAATTAAAGCTATTTAATTAATTTAAATTAAAGTGAATAAGCAAAAATATTATTTAACAAAGTACATTTATTTGAATTAAAAGTAGCTCGATTATTTAATTTTTTTTTAAAATCAAAGCCAGAAATGCGCGTCGTCAAATGCGAGTTGCAATAGGATGGCCCGAAGCTCGGTATCAGTCTCGGGCTCGGCAAGCTATTTGACTTACTCGTAGCCGAAGGCGCTAACACCCCCTGAGCGAGGCTTGCAGGTAGGGCTCTAATGGCGGCGGATTGCGCACATGCAGCCTCGAAATCGAAACATGAGATAAGAACAGGACTCCCCTCAAATGCCAGCCTCAGCAACCTTCGCTCAACATCGATGCTCCTTAACATACTCTTAAGTCCTGGGAAACAATGGCGGATGCCTTGACGATTATCGGTACCGCCGCGTCAGTTGTACAAATCGTTGAAGTGCTGGCCAAGACGTTGAGTAGGCTTAGCGAGCTCAACGAGCGATGGAGGCAAGCAGATTGCACGTTCATCAATCTCATTGCGCAGCTCTCTGCTCTCAAGGCCGCCTTGAACAAGATCCAAGAATGGATGGACGCAGATATTGACGAAACGCATCACCAACTGGTTATGGATCTAGGGCTTTCGATAGAATGTTGCCGGGTGCTGATTGATAAGATGGATTCCGAGGTTTCTGGGCTACATCGGAGTGCTGACAATGGGCTGAATTCCCAGGGTAAAATCAAACTCATGATCAAGAATGGTAAATTGGAGGAGTTACAGAAGATGGTTGAGAGACAGACAAATGCCTTGACGCTTCTGCTCACCGTTTGTAACTGGTAAGATAACTGCGATATGTTCCTCATATTGATAGGCTAACAGCCTACAGCAAAGCTATTTCCGAACAGAAGAAGCTCCTCGAGAAGCCCTCTGCCCGCAAAGTCTTCCAACGAATTCAGGACGACTCTTCTTCGCTGTACGGCCAAAGAGACTCTGCTTCACTATCCAGCTGGCGTACAGGCAAGCTATCTCGGATCTCGAAATTGTTCGAGTTCGACCGCGAACTCTTTGTCACGAAGGTGTATGAAAAAGTATTGCAAAGTTCCTTGAAGGACAACATCGAAAATCTACGCCGACCGAGCACACCGCGGCTCCGTGTAGAACCTACACCGCAAGAAATCAAAAGAACTGCGATTATTGATCAGAAACTTAAAGAAGACTCAAAAAAGCGACGCCGAGAGTGTAAAGTACTGATCCTAGGCGACCAGAATTGCACCCAAACATTCATGAATCAAATGAGGATTTCACATATGAGAGGATTCACCGATGACGAGCGAGTATCGTACCAAACCACAGTAAGGAACAATGTAGTGGATATTGTGAAAGAACTTTCTTCTATCATAGCAAATGGTGAGGTTGAGCTTGACCAGACGGCGAAGATTCACGCAACACTTCTATCCAGGGAATTAACGAACTGGGAGACAGGTCCAAAGAACATTACTGTGGAAGTCGCGAACGCGGTGCAGGGCTTGTGGACAAATGAGCAATTGAAATCAGCATTATTCGATTCCAACAACGTATACACTTCTAACTCAGCCCCTTAGTAGGTCCAGTATCTTGTTCAAGTAGACTCGCTTGCTAACTGAAAAAAAAATTAGTTTCATCAAGGAGATCCACCGTGTCATCGAGAGAAACTACATCCCCACCGAGACCGACATTCTTATGGCAAGGACCAGGGCCTCCGGGATTCAAGAGTGTAGATTCGACATGGGTTCACTTGGTGTTCACATGTTCAGCTTAGGCGGCCAACGTTTGGATAAAAAGAAGTTCATCCACCAATTTGAAGACATAACCAGCATCGTCTTCTCTGTGGACCTCAGTGGCTATGACCAAGTTCTCCCCGACGGGTCAAATCAAAACCAAATCATCGAGAGTCTTCAGGTCTTCGCGTCAGTTGTAAACTCTCGCTGGTTTCTGCGTACCTCGATTATTCTGCTCCTCTGCAACGCGGAACTGTTCAAACGGAAACTTGCACGGTCTCCAATGAGCAAGCAATTTCCGGATTACACTGGTGGAAGTGATGTCGCCCAAGCCTCGGAATATATCTTTTGGCGATTCAACCAGCTCAATCGGATGGATTTAATTTTGTTTCCACATTTTTGCGAAGCTTCGGGTATGACAACCTTTGATACATTCCCTGTATCCTCTGCAATACGTTGCCTTCTGGAGGAAGACTGACGCTGGAATGTTGAACGTTTAGACACTTCGAACATTCGGGTTGTATTCGCAGCAATCAAAGACACCATTATTTTCAATGCAATAAAGGACTCGGGCATACCAGTAGAGAGGAAGAGCTCAGCTGCCTCAGCAGCATCACCGAGCCGGAAAGGATCAAATGGCACGATAGTCGAAAAGGGGGTCGGGGGTAAGGGCGATGTAGGTGAAAAAGAAGAAAATGAACAAGTGTTAGAAGGCGACACGCTTCAAGGAGAAAATGACGGTGGGGATAATGTGAAGGAAGAGTGGGTAGAAAATATTGGGAACCAGGGCGCTCAAAATAATAGTATGGAGAATTATGGTCCTGGAAAAGAGTGTTGGAACGAACCAACACCTTCGGAAATTGGCGTGGCACTGTAAAGGAGCCGGAAAGTCACTCTTCGATTGTTCTCATAATGCACACGAATAATAATTCAACTCTGAACCGCTGACTTGTAGGTGACAGGTGTTCTTTTTAGGGATCTTGCTCTAAGCTGCGGGATGGATTGAGCAGTTTGATACTCTCAATTTGTCTGGGGTGGGGAACACTTTGTCACCATTCAACCACGAACCGATTCATTTGTAACGCAAAAATAAGTCAATAAGAAAACCAACTTTTGATTAATAATGGTATCCATCTTGAAAAATTCGCACGATATATTCACCTCATTAACTTCCTTCACTCCTTTTCACCCAAGCACCTCACAAAGGCGGCGCATTCGGATCCTCCAAACACTGATCAACCCTCATCAACTGCTTCCCCGTCTGCTTGGCAATCGCAACAAACTGCGGCAAATAGCTCACCGTTGTATTATACAAATAATGCATGACGACCAAATTCCCTCCCTTATTCACATCGCTCTGAAAATTCGTGATCTGGTTCTCCGGCGTATCGGTCAGTGCCCACAACCAATCCTGTACATCAACACTCCATTCCACGAACTTGGCGCCGGGGATAGCAGCTGCGAGTCGTTGTCGAATACGGGCGCCTTCGGTGCCGAAAGGAGGACGGAAGTAGGTTGAGGAAATACCGAGAGTTTGTGAGACGGCGGCGATGTCGTTGTTTAGTTCCCAGTCGATGGCAGCGAGGGTGGGGAGGCCTTCCATGGGTGGATGTGTGTATGAGTGGTAGGCTACCTGGTGCCCGGCTGCGAGCATGGATTTGTAGACGTTGGTGAGGTTCGTACTGGTGTCGAGGAGGGCTGCACCAACAGTGAAAAAGGTCACGTGAATACCGGCTGCGGCGACGGATGAGACGATGCGTTGGGCGTATTGTGGATCTCCGTCGTCGATGGCGAAGGCGAAAGAGTTGGGGCGTGTACAGGCAAAGATTAAGGGGGCTGTGGTAAGTTTGCTGGGGACGAGGAATCCGGTTGGAACGGTCTTTACGATTTCAATTTTGGAGAAGACGGTCGAGGTAGCAGTATAGAAACCTTTCAGAGCGAAACCAACAGTCAGAGTTCGATTGATGTTGAAGTGAGATAGCGGTACGTAAAGATCGGTCTGTGCTGTGTTGGAGTATCGAGATGCTTCCACCGAATCCCAAGTATATGGAAAGGGGTTGATGTTTGGGTCGCAGGTTGGATTATGTTGTTGGAGGGCGACAGTAAATGCGTTGCTACCAGTGTAAGCAATGTGTATATAACTGTTGTCATTTGCAGTAAAGTCACTGCAGCCATTGGATACTTGAGTGTACCATGACAGATCTGAGTTGCCTTTGGTGTTGATGGTCATCTTCCCACCCGAGAGTGTATATGTTGTGGCGTCATCACCTCCGTGGTAGAAGCCGAGATTGTTGCTATCTGCGTTGCCGAAAGTATCAATGACAAATGTTGAAGGACCCGTTGTTGCCGGAACTGTGGAAGTAGGTTCTACAACTGGGATGGTAGTTGGTATTGGGTATGCGGTTCCTGTGGAGCCGCAATAAAATGCAATGGGACCAAAAGTGACAGTGTTGCTGATGGAGGAGAAGAGTACCGCGATCAAGTGATCAGTGTCAAGTCCTGGAAATTTCGAAAAGGGGATAGTGTAGTACTTTTCAGTGCCGTCGAAGGTCCATCCAAGATCCGTGGACATGAGATCGTTGAGAGTTGGATTGTTTGAACTACACGCAGTCGAAGTTTGAATTTCAACGCCTAGGGTAGTGCCTTTGGGCGCTTTGATAGTCAATCCGATTCCGCCATACACGTTTGTCGCCTTTAGGCAGTCAAACATTGAGTACCAGTAAGAGGATCCATCTGAGAGGGAAGTCAAGGTAACATGGTTGTTTGCCACTATAACACTTGTACTGGTATCCACTCTTCCTGTGACGGGTGCCATGGTGCCATCGTCTGAAGACGGCTGTAGCATGGCGTTGTAGAAAAGGAATGTCAATCGCGACTGGGACGCGAAATCATCGATCAGGAGACTGGTGCATTGCCCAGATGGTGCCGATGCACTCGCACTGCTTGACAGTACTTTTAAAGTGCTACTGGCAGTGACAGTTACTGATTTGCTGGTCGAGACTGAGGAAGAGACACTTGTTGAAGTTTTAATACTGCTGCTAGTTCTGCTAGTTGCAGATGAGACAGTGGAAAGAGTTGATGACTTCACCGTGCTGGTGATACTGGGAGAGCTTTTGGAACTACTGCTTGTCAACGAGACAATGTTTCCCACACTGCTCGATTTGACGTTTGCGCATACCAACTGTGTCTGCCCAATCTCCCAAGCACCATTGATGCTGAATGACTCAAAGAGAATGCTGTCAATAGCGTTCAAGTTCGCTCCTAAAAAGGCACTTAGAGGAACTGTGTAAGTCTGGGTAGCTCCCGTCACGCCCGTCAACGTTGTATAATAACTTGTATATGCCGTGGTTGAGCATGAGGTTGAGGTCTGCAGCTCCATCGTGAATTGTGCCCCAGCGGGACCTTTGATTGGGAAGGTGATAGCATTGTATTGATCTGTGGTTGCCTTCTCACAGGCAAACGTCGTGTAAAAATAGCTATTGGCGTTACTCGTAAAGGTGATCTTCTTGTTGGCAACATCCGCTTTTAGATTCGTGGTTGTGCCATCATCTATTCAAATGTAAGTCCCTAACCAAATTCTAGATCGAGAAGACTCACCACTGGTCCACTGACCCAATGAATTGAGATTATTGGCATAATTGGCATAGTTGTCAATCAGTAAATTGGTGGTGCATGCTGCTTGAGCAGCTCCCGCGCACACAAGAACTATGGAGGCACTAGAAAATATTTTCATGATGATAATAATAATCGAGCGAATGTGAGGGGAACGAAGGGACGTCGACAACGACTAAACGTTTCGCACAAAGTACAAACGAGCGCGGTGGCAAGCCGAGTCAATATGACTTCGAAAAAGACGAAAGTTGAAGCACAAAGCAGTAGGAAATCCACAAGACTTTAAGGCCTATATGAACTACAATTTAATTCACGCAAGACCAGGCGAAGAAACTTCCTAGCTTCCGCCTTGTCTTCTCCCACGTCAGGCGATGTCAAGTCGACTTGCAGGCCGTCGACCCAGACTGCAGCCAAACCGCATTTGACGGCTTTGCGAATCCCTAAATAGAAATAAACATGCACGCCGTCACGGATAGCTCAGGGGCGCCATGGACTAGAGGCTTGGCATCTCGTAACCCCAGGATCTGCTCGGGAGGATCAGCCGAGCCAAGATGAAATTCGAGAAAAGAGTTCGTTCGAGTGGTGCCGGGACTGCATGTCTTTCTTCTCGGCTGTCGCATACAGAACTATTATATGCAGGTCTCAAAGTCAATTATATACGTGGCAGGTTTTCTTTTTAGTGCTCTCTTGTGGCGTTCAGCTGAAATGTTGTCCAATTAGCACAGATTTTTGGGGGGCGAAATTTGCTTCTGTGCAATCCGGCCGCACTGGCCAATATTTAGGCTTAAAATTGTCTGGTCTCGCTCCAATAGGCTGCCTCGGCTGCATTCTCAGGGGTTGACCAGTGGGCTGTTTCCTTCTCTCCATGTGAGGATAAATACGTTTTCGTGTCTAAACGCAAGGGCATCTATATGACAATATCCAGAGCTGTCGGATTACTTGTGACAATGATACCTTCATGACAAGTTAGGCCTACCTAGCAACTAATCACCTCCTTCAAAGTCACGTGTGAATAAGCCGCCAACACAGCTGCACGAACGCCATGCCGTATTAAAATGACATCTGCGTCGGGCGAATATGCGAAGGCTCTGAGAAGCCTTGCACCACAACATTATCAATCCGACCCATCGCAACTAAAATATTTAGCACACAACAGCATCTCGAGAACTCTCTCAGCTATCTAATCTCCACTTGTGTCTGCTGAGTCGAATGCGAAATCGTAAGACAGGCGATCGTTGGGCACCTATTGCGGCTGACTGATTGTTCACCAGCAGGCAACAGCTTCTCTAGAGCCCTATTCACGAGTCTATTAGACAACTCAAGCCTTGGTCACCAACAGCATCCATTTTACCCATGGCCGATCCCCTCAGCATCGTCGGCACAGCGGCTGGCCTAGTCTCACTTGGCCTACAAGTGTATGGTGGCATCAAAAACTACCTTGACGCTATTCAAGGTCGACAAGATGACCTTGCAAGTATCCATAGGCATGCTACGGTGCTGAAAAATGCCTTGGAGGCTATTGAGGCAGGAATTCAAAGCCGATCAGTCATCAATCAAACCTCCGCCCCGGCAGCAATCTCCTGCTTACATTCTTGTGGGGCTGAACTAAATGCTCTTAATTCGGTTCTCACGGAAATCACCCCCACATCTTCGGCACCGGGTCCAAATACTTTCAGGCTCAAATTCAAGGAGAATAAGATGAAACTAGCGTATCCATTCAAGCGTTTGAATCTAACTAACCTCGAAGAAAGACTACAAAACGCGAATCTCATCCTTCATACAGCTCTTCACACTTTGGGAATGTAAGTCTACTATATCAGCTTCATTGATTTTGCGTATTAAGGGGCAAACACAGAAACCTGTTGGCTACGCTAAATGACACGGTTTCCGATTACAGAATACAATCCGACACGCTTGCCGCGGGTATGATATCTCTCTGTTCAGAATCGGCCAGCATTAATGCTTCTATTCATGCCGTCAGTGGGTCCTCACCGGCAGTGTTGGATGGTGTTCAAGCCTTAGGTCCACTGATTGAAACGGAATCGACAAAAATTTTAAGTCAAATTCATCACGATGGACAAATACTTCGCCAAAATATATCATATTTAGAAAAACAAATGGATGCTTCTTTTCTATCACAGAAAAGTCGGTTGGAGCGAATCGAAAGTCACCTAGTCCATAGGTTTCAAGAGGATGAACGTCTAAGGCGTCTTGAGGAAATCTTAGCTGGCCTGGAGTTGACTGATCTGCCTGGACGACAAGTAAGTCCAAAGCCCCCTTGTCGATTGAAGACTGAGTCTCATATTCTCTCAAGCATGACAGTGCCACATGGTATCTCGGTCGTCTTGTTGCAAAACCAGACAATTTGAAGTTCATGTGTGACGAGTTCACTTCCCAAGAATCCGCCCGCGAACCATACTCCTCCAGAACCATCCAAGCAGAAAACTTCGCCCTTCAATCTCGCAAGAAAATCCAAAGTAGTTGTTCCTGCGGAGCTATCCGGGGTCACAAAAGACACTATAGTCGATGGGGCCATTTGCTAATTTTCAAGATGAAGACGGCGGAGCTACACATCTTCGGGACTGCAAATACGCAGGATTTAATATACCCGAAAGCTTTCGGAAAATCGGAGCTACATATTTTGGATCTGGAAATCTACTTAGATGTGCAATCGGAATTACCTTTTCAATGAGACGTGGCGCAGGTGGAGCCAGTATGGGTGCTAATTTAGTCTACTACAACGTCGTCAATACCCAAACAGCGCCCGCGTTCCAGTTGATGAGTGTGCTAGAAATAGCGCTACAGTTTAGAGGATCAATGATCCCGGAATGTGATACAAGTAGACTTTTCGGAGAGTGTAGCTCAAGAATAAGACATCTGTATCAGACTGGGAAGGCAGGACCGAAGGACTTAACGCCTCAAGGTCAATCTATCTTGCATTCCTCTTCTTTTCTGGTAAAGTAACTTCTTTGCGCACTTTATAGTTATATACTAATGATTAGATACAACGCATGAAAAACAGAGCTACCTCTGCAGATTTCCGCTGTCTTAGGTATTTCATAGTTGACTTGTTAAACTACGGCATCCCAGCAGGAGTATCCGACGACTACGGCCGGTAAGCAGCTTCAACAACTTTGTGTTTAAGCCTCCGAGGCTATGGACCAAAATGACTGACATGCTACTAGTACTCCACTTGTCGGGGTGTTGGCTTTCTTGGAAGATGATTCTCGTCAAACAAAATGTGCCGAGATTTATGATTTGCTCTTTTCTAAGGGCGCAGACCTTCCCATAAGCGACTTCCGACAAGCTAGACAACTTGTAAGCCTAAGATACGGTGGGAAGTTCGCTAAACTTCTTGGCATTTCGTTGCCGGCGGCCGAAGGTATCAGTGTCTCCTATACTTCGTACGACTGATGTAATATCAGGTATTGACCCTCACAGTTCTTGGCTGCAATCCCCTGAGCATTGCGGTCCTACAGCGAAACTTCCTCGAAACCAAAAGGTTGGTTGATGTGGACCCCTCACTTTGCTTTGAGAGGAATGTGTTTAGCCAAACGCCTATCCATTTCGCAATCCACTGGCCCAATGGGCTGAAACAATTGCTCAGGGCCAGCAGTCTGCCACCAGAGATCCCAGTTGAATTGGAAACACCACTTAGTGCTTCAACAAGTTACAGTTCGTATTTCTGCAAGGAAGGGGATCATCCGGTGCATTGCTCGAATTGCTCATGTTACGAGTCTGCCGAGATAATTCTGAGTTACGACTGCAGCATAGTTGACCTTCATGCCTGTATCATCTCAGCGTCTCACAGAACTAAGCTCAAACTGTTCGAGCATCTCAAAGATCGTCGGGTTCGACTACGGGAGTTCTGCTTAAAAAAGCTTCCAGAGGAAAGTTCTAAGCTTGGGCTTCATTCCAACCAAATCCCAGACTCCAAAGCAAATGATGTTGTTGAATTATTACAACAGAAAGGGATAGAGATTCCACGACCTTTACGAATTAGAATCGAAAGAGATTCGGCAACTTCAACCAATACCTATTATTGGAGATCTGTGTATCATACTATCAACTGCCCTGCAACAGCGGATATGCTTCTCCAACTAGGCTTCACAGATCCAGATTCGAATGACACTCAGGGCAATACTCCACTGTCGATAGCTACTTCTCCTGAATACGCCCTCTGGCTCATTGACCATGGGGCAGACATAACTGCTCCGTCAGCTACTACTGTCGGCTCAAAACTCAATCAAATGATAGCTCATGGCGTTGGTTATGAATTTGGGTTATACTTCTTTTATCTATATCTTAGAAGGAACAAGTGAATGCGAAAGATCGATATCGAGTCTAGAAATCGCCTCCTCCGTTTGATATGCAACTCGGATGGACCCGATAATTGCCGATGCGCTTGTTCTACCCAATGTTGCATTCCATTCATCTTTCTCCTCAAAGGGGTTTTAAATATATGGCCCAACTGCTCCCATAGCGCAATCTATTTAAGGGGAATACGGAAAGATTCGACTGAATTGTACAATGTTTTCCCTCAGGAAATTTTGGAGAAGCCAGGAATTTTCCTCACGACGTTAAGATATATAACCTTCCTAGCCCTCGGGATCCGACATACCTGTTGCCATTCATCTTGTAGTCTTCGTATGCGAAATTTTGAAGAATTCGACGAAGAGGACTTCGAAGAATTCAGAGAAGAAGACAGTCTTCTTGTTGAACTTCTCGAGGAATTGATGGAAGAGTTTGAAACCGAGTGTGAATTTCCAGATGCGGACTTCATTGATTTCTTGGAGGGCTATTGGAAGGATCGTATGGAAGGAGTACTAATGGAAATGGAAGAAAGTAAAATGACGGATGAGCAGAAAAGGAAGTTGGAAGATATTGGAGTGAAATTGTATGAAGAAGTAGAGAAAGTCCCTCGGGCTATGGAAGAGGAAATGCAGGAGAAAAAGGATTTGAGTTATTGGATCAAGAGGATGGATGAGATCGTCTCCATATGAAAGCTACTGGGGATGAAAACAAGCCCAGTCTAGCGGGGCGACCTGGCGACTTCCATTAGACGCATTTACGATAGGGCGAGCCGCTGTTTCGGAAGTGAACATTTGAGAAGAGGGTAAAATGCTAGTGAATAGAGTTCATTGTACTGCAAAAAAATAATATGGAACATTTCTTTACATTTAATAACCCCCTTTAGTCTATCTGAAGCGCATTGCCATTAAGGGCCATATCTTGGAGCATTGGATATCCCCTTGAGGATCTAGTTTACTTCGGTAGATATCCCCGCAAAACTTCTAACGTCGATTTACTCTTAAACAAGTTAGTTTTCCGTATTTGAACTCTAAGAATTATTGAATCATAATCAATGATACACAGCAGTTTGTGTTAATTAAAATTGGGTTATTCTTCGGACACTTACGAGGAGGCCATAAGATTCAAGGTCGAAAATCTGATCATTAGCAAACGATACGAGCGTCCGGCCGACTACTATATTTCAAGCGTTCCTGCTCTATAGAAAGTGCTCAATGATCCACATGTTGCAGTGCTGTATTGCGTTGATGTCAGAGACTGGATCTGCAATGCCATTGGTGTTTCCCGAAGCTAGATAATGCGAAATGGAAGTAGCATGCCAAATTCCGTGGAACTGACATGACCGAATTGCCCCGGAAGACTATCGGGGGCGATGCCAGAGGACAGATGCGAGGGGTAGACGGCTTGTGGCACTTTGAACTGAACGGCGGAGGACATCTGGTATGTAAACAGAGCTGTCTAAAAATTCGTACCTCGATGTCAAGAAGTCAATGCTAACTGCGAAACCCAGATGTCGTACAACCAACCGCGTTCCACGCTTTTGATGATTTAGAATTAGTTGAATGTAGTATAGTCGAATGCTACTAACCACGGCCAGGACGCTCTAACTATGGCAAGATATCAAGGACCAGCAGATGGAATGGAACGTGCAACTGGACAGCAACCGATATAAGATCTCCAGCTCCAGGGTTCCAGAGAAGATAACCCTATCTACATGTCAGAATCAAGGCGAAACTTGACCCTCACTCGTTGTACGGGCTCGGAATCAGCTTCAGTTTTGATAATAATTTGGCTTGCAACTTACTACTGCAACACCTTCCAAACTCAGAATTAATCATATATGATGATATGAGTCTTTGCTCATTCGAATTTGCCTCTCTGCAACAATTATACGGCCAAGAGGTAAAATGGGGGAGAAATTAACGGGATGCTAAGGATACAGTAAGAAGTGCGCAAGAAAGTGACATTCAATTGATCCTTGGCTAAGTCATTTTCCAATTTGTCGTCGCCCTGTTGATTGAGTCCACTATTTAAAGTACTATGTGTTTTGTCTTGGTATCTCCTAGCTGACACACTTGTGAATCGACTCAAAAATAGAGCAGTCCTGCGGGGTAATCGCCAAAGGAATCTCATGGCAACTGGTGTTAGGATATAAGCGTAATTGACAGCGGAATATTGAGGTAAAATGGAGTGCAAAGTGAGGTGTTCCAGTGGAATATATTATCTGTGTACAATGATGATAAAGTTAGGTAGGGTGGAAACGCCATTTATATACACAATAATCTAGCGGGCCCTAGCGGCTCACGTGCCATTATTCCAATAGTCGGTCGTGTTAAGATTACGAGCTTGCGGAAGGACAGAATGGTGTAAATATCGATGGAAATGCACGAAACAATGGTACAATTGATGGAATTGTATTCAGGCTAAGATGCATAGGTAGAATGGTGCGCCCGGTGCACTGAATTGTAAATATAGGGTTCCTGGATGACTCAGCACCCTGAAACACCCTAAATTCTAACAGGTCGACCTGAATGAAAAGGCGTTATCGCAGCCCTTTTGTTCTTGGCGTCTGGATACACTTAAGTGAAGAGTTCCACGAAGTTCTCAACCGAGCAATTTCCGTGATGTAGGAAACGGCACACGCCTTCGACTGCAATTATTCCGTCAATGAGTACTGATTTCTACGAGCGGATGCTAATCCTGCGGAATTTTTTTTTGGCGGGGTGATCTGCATACCCCACCTACCACATTCGGACATTACGAGGTTAGGACTACCCGGGGTGTTCTTCCCCTCTTGCTTCAACGACAGCTCCTCTCAAAATCAACAACAATGTCATCTTGAAGGAAGAATAATTTTTCTCAGCTTTCGGTAAGTTAGTGGGGGTGCCACAACTGTGAAAAGTGATCCGTAAGCATCGGAAGAATGCACTACCGGTATCCCCTCGTCCGGTAAGACATGGTCCACGCCAGGCATCGCAGCTAAGCGGTACATATCTGCCTGATGACTTTCGCTGTGGTGCCTGGCGTGGACCATGTCTCACCGGACGAGGGGATAACACAACTCACTCGGATTCCATGCGCCAAACACTTTAACGAGCCATATTCATAATTTCTAATTAATATTCAAGGAAATCCATAATGAAATCTCTGACTCCTCTGCTGTGGTTCATTACTTTCACTATAAGTTTCTTCTCTGGAGCCTCGTCCTGTTCGCCACCAAGAAACAAAGCTTGCATTATTCCATCAAAATATGCCTCATCGAACGAAAAGTAGATGATTCTTCGGCAATTGTTCAGTGAAGGGGTCAATTACAACGTCTTCAACCCAATTTCAGCGACCAACTTGTCGAATATTGCTATCCAGGATATATGGAAAATCACATGTGGAGGTATAGGGGATCGATATATTGGTTGCCACTGAAAGACCAGCTGGCGACGGAGAAGGAACCCTGGGCTCGCTTAATCATGAAGTTATCGGTCATATTACTAATAGTCGGACTAAACGTCGGGCTAAGGAGCCCTGGCCCTTAGCCGGGGAAAGCAAGTTGTCCGCCGCGTTCAACGCATGCTCAAATAATTCTACATTTCATATGCTAAATAATAAATAATAGGTGATGCAATTATTAATTATGCTATTGCAAATACAATGCGCTTTTTGAAATTAAATAATGTGTAGTTATAAAGTTATTAAAGTTACTGCGTGCTAATAATCGCGACCGACAACAAAAGATCGCGATTTGCTGTCGATGAAGATGAGCAAAAAACTAGCTTGTATCGTATAACCTTAGTAGATTTCTAGCCACCGCATTTAATAATTTATTTTTAAGCTATGCAATTATATATTAAGGCTTTGCGAATACAGTGCACTTTTTAGAATTAAATAATAACGTGTTTATATGGAGATATTAAGTAAATAATACGAACGCGGACGTCTTGCTTTCCGCGGACAACTTGCTTTCCCCGGCTAAGGGCTAGGGTCCCTTAGCGCGACGTTTAGTCCGGCTATTATTAAGTCGACTGATAATCAATCAGTCGCTTATCAGGCCTATTAAAAACTACCATGTTTGTTCATTGAACCGGACCTCCCGCTCACCAATAGGAGCCCCGAATACAAGCCGGACGTCCGGTTCTTGCCATCCCACTTACCAAGAGGAGCTGAAGTCCTGTTGGCCATGAGAGTAAGTGAAAGAGGATGCCCGGTTCGTATTCGGGGCTCCAATTGGCCAACGGGTGGTCCGATCGGCCAGTTGGGGGCTTCCGTACCGTGAATGGGAGTCTGGGAGATATTGGCCAACTGGAGAGACCAGTTCGATCAAAACGAATACCAACCAAGAGTTCCTACCTTGATCGGGTTCCGATGGGAATTCGATTCCAGGTGATACCAGTATAACTTTTGTTGATGTTATACCACCTTCACTACGCCACATTTTAGCTAGCATGGAGCAATATATTAGGGACATGCAACGCTCCGTCCTATTTAGACCAACCCCTCATGTCTAAGACTTGATAGATTGAAGCGCAGCCAAATCCACTAACCCGCAGTTGATCATCCATCGACGATAGACCTAGTCCGAGAGTCTAGGGGAAAGTTATCTCTAATGGCTTCGAAAACGAATCGCCGCGGAGTTGGTCCCTTGCCACCGTCATTCGCTGTTCCAGGTGGAATTCCAACAGTCAGTCTCGATGTTCCAATCACAGCAGCATTTTTGTTGCTCTTCGTCATAGGAGGTGCTTTCCATTTTACTATGCACGAGAAGAACGGGAAAAGGGGCCACAAGTTCCATTTATCTGCCGTGGTGTTCGACTTTTGTCTAGTTAGGGTCATTACATGCGCAATGAGGATCGTGTGGGCATTTAGTCCAGATAATAATGGTATCATTGTCGCGGCTCTGATATTTGAGAATGCTGGGTAAGTCAACCCAACCCCGTAACATATTCTAAGTTCTAACCTTACTCCCGCCTATAGAGCCGTCGTACTCTTTGCCGTCAACTCAGTCCTTACCCAGCGGATTATTCGAGCTATCCATCCAGGCTTTGGTTGGTATCCAGCTGTCAACAACTTCTTTCTTGTAATCCTCTTTTCGGTCCCGGTCATGATAATCTATAATATCATTTTCTTCACCATCGGCTTCTTCGCGCTGGACACCAGAGTTCTCGACGTCGCTCGGGGATTGCTGCTCTTCGGCATTTCCTACAACACTTTCCTCTCGATCCTTCCGATTCTCCTCATCCCTCCCGCAGCTATCATTCCAAATCCATCTCCAGTCGAGAAGTTCGCTCTTGGACGCTTCCGGACCAAAATCATCGTCCTTCTTTTTTCCTCGGCATTGCTTTCCACTGGAGCCATCATACGCTTGCTCACAGCGATAAACCCTCGACCTGCAAATTATCCAGCGAAGATTGACAGCAAAGAGGTATTCTACACAACAGGCTTTATGCTGGAGATCATTGTTGTGATAATGTTTGCCATCGTCCGACTCGATCTTCTGTTCTGGGTCCCAAACGGCTGCAAGGGGCCAGGAGATTATCGGTACTTGATTCCCCAGAGGGATGCAAACGGGAAGAAGCTCTATCAGTATATCGACGTTAGACTGAAGATGAAAACTCATTACGGGACGTACACGCGGGATAGCAGCAGCACTACTGACCTGTGTCTCAAACCAACGAGGGAGCAAGTCCGACAAGCGATTTACAATCTTGGGATTCAACCTGAAGTTACACTTCCGCCAATTGTTGATGGAGAGTCGGAGATTTTAGTTTATGCAATTAGAGTGAGGAAGCTGGAGACAGAGGATCAGTTCGATGGGATACCGAGGCCGTTACCATGCCTAGGGCCGTAACCCATTACAGTCGATATTAGACATTGCGTATTCTAAGTCTCGCTCTTATTAGAAAAAAAACCATTCAAGATGCTTTTAATTTCGGCGAGTAATAATTGGTCTAATTGTATTTTAACTTGTTGTCTTTAGTTTTAATTGAATATTCTTTTTATAATGTTATTTTTTGAGGGGAAATTTTTTTTTAGCCCCGGTTACAACCCTCGTTGCCATAAAACTAAAAGCATTTGTACTTGTCGGTCCACCCGGAACGCGTAGCACGTCACGTATTCGTGGAATGCTAATTGCGTAGGTAGGTGGATGATTGATTAAGGAAGGTATCAACAGCATGGTGTTGATATACTTCCTCGGCTACCTGATTTTGGACTAGCGCTGTCGTGTGACATAAGGTCACATGACCTACAACTGCTAGTGAATGAAATGTACCAAGAGTACTTTAACTCCTATAACTTTTATAATTTTTAATATTTAAAAAAGATCTTGAAGTAAATAATATAAGAACGCAATTTTTTTACTCTCTAGAATAAAAAGTGAAAAAAAACTTAATATATAAGTATATATTAAAAATTAAAAATTAAAAAGCATAAATAGCTAATTTAAATATTTTTGAGGGGGAAATCAATTAATTAGAATTTCGTAATTATTTTATTTATTTTAAATAGTTACCTTATAATGCGCATTGCGAAATGTCAAATGCGACTTGCAATAAGTTGTAGCGTTCAGCTCCTGTTCGGCCTCAGTACTTGGTATCCCCTCGTCCGGTGAGACATGGTCCACGCCAGGCATCACAGCTAAAATCGTCAGGCAGGTA